>ERZ1370068.9774-contig-8527_pt1 | contig 24356 bp, 29 predicted proteins | sample MGYA00561227_ERZ1370068 | MGnify/ENA primary metagenome ERZ1370068 (study PRJEB38410, sample SAMEA6850437) | metagenome | study: Metagenomic assessment of the ecological functions of the soil: analysis of the soil microbiota associated with the...
GGTATGCTTCGTTCAGTTACGTATTGCTACCATGACCACTGGTTTTGACCTCGGGCGGTCGGGGCGCGGCGCGCCCGCAGGCGGTGGAGGAGCGGCGAGGTACACAGCCGTCCCGCTCTCCTTGAGGCCGCAGATCGCCTCGTTCAGTCTGCCGATGTCCTGCCCGCTCCGCTGTCGGGGAAGGCAAAATCCACGAACACCATCCGGGGGCGGTACGCGGCAGCGCCTCGAGCACCTGGGCATGGCCCTCGTAGGACACCGGATACGATTCCCCAGCGCGGCCAGGTGCTCCTCGAGGAAGAGCACCACGGTGGTGTCCGCCTGGCCGTCCCCCTCGTACGCGTACTTCACGATTCCGTTGACGATGGCCTGCGACCAGGGTTGAGGCGGAGCAATCGTGGTTCAGGAAAAGCCCGCCGCCCACGATCGCGAGGATCACGAACTGCACGGCTGTCCGGAGCCCCGTACTGGAGCGCTGCCGAACGATCTGGGGCGAGCGAACGGCGAACCGCATCAACCACAGTGGCCACTGGGCCCCTCCCTCATTGCGAATTCACCCCTCGCCCTGAGATGTGGATACGTGCATCTTCCGCTCCATGGCTGCGAATCGACGAAGCGGCGGAGGTTCTGAAGGCGCGGGCGAAAGCGGATAAGATCACTGCGCCCGCCGCTCAATAGAACAGGACTCGCGCCGTCAGCACTCCATCGCTCGCCGGGCTTTCGGCCCCGCACTCGGAACAGACGAAGTGCGATGCACCCTGTATGGATGGCCGCAGTCGATCGCGGCGAATGCCACGCTCCCGATTGCCGACGTCAGACTGGGGCGGCGTCGATTCAGTGGAGACAGTTTTCGTTGCCGCGCGCTCGGCGGGGCGATAGAGTCCGCACCGGAGATGGCGTCGATCACGGCCGGCCGGCGGCGCTTTAAGCCCTGCTGGCGCAACGTTGGGCTGATAAGCTCGCCTGCCTCGCGCGTGTGTGCGCGCACGAGCCCGATGGCACCTGCTGCACCGCGCGGGCTTCCGCAAAAGTCCGAGGATGTTCGGGGGCTTCGATCGCAGCCCCCATTCGCCCGACTCACCCGCGTTCCTGGTTGTGGCGCGTCAGCTCAGAAGATCGTCAGGATCACGTCCGGGGCGCGCTTCCGCCACGCCTTTGCATCTTGCGCCAGCCCCTTCTCGAATTGCCCGCCCGATCATCCTGTCCATGTTCATGACGAGGTGGATGGCCTTGGCCATGAAGTTGTTCCTGCCTCCTCCAGGTCACCACGGTGTGATCGCCTTCGGGCCTGAAGGTGAATTCCGCGGTGCTGGTGTTTCGGGAAGAGGAGCTTGAGGAACTCCATCTTGATCCTGATCAGCTCGCTCGGGCGGCTCTCCGTCACCGTCGTGCGGCCCTCTCTCCGACCTGCGAGTTGCCGGCCCCAGGTGTAGACGGCGCCGACTCCGGCCGGGGCGCCCGCGTAGCTCGTGCTGCATCGCGGGATCGAGCTTCGCCCACGGATTCCAGGCATCCCACTGGTGGGAAATCATTCACGTGGGCGAACACCGCCAGGCGGCTTCGCCGCGATCCCGCAGCCGTCCGAGCGCGACGTGGAACTGGGCCGGCCGCGCGAGGCGAACTGACGGCGACGACCACGACAGCGATCCCTGCGACGGCGATCAGAGTCCTGATGAGCATGTCTTGCACCTCTCCGTCGGCTCGCCGGCCAAGGGTCGTGACTCGGGATCGCCTCAGCGGGAGGAGCGCTCTGAGGCGCTCCTCCCGGAGGTAGATGCCCAGCCAGACAAAGATGCCCGAGCGCGGCCTGGATGAAGAACGAGGTCGCCGACTCACGCCAGTGGCGTGCAGATCGCGCCCCCGGTGTAGCCGGTGAGGAGGACCGCGCCCAGGACCGATGTCGCCGGGATCAAGATGAGACCACGGCGCACGCGAGCTCGGGAATCGTGAGCGGCGTGAGCATCGACTTCCGGCAACCCTGGTTGCGCGAGGGCGCTGGCGACCTCGGCGCCCGCCCACCAGCTTCATGACCGCGCTGATCACGAAGATGAGCGATGCCAGACCCGAATCCCCCGAGCCGACCCACGACCTTTGCGCTCGCGGTCGCTCCATGCCTCCTCGAGAAGTGATGGAACGTTCCCGTCGAATCATATCAACCCCGCGCGCGCAGCGCCGAAGCCGCGAGGAAGGCGCTCGTGACGATCGCCTCACCGCTCGTCGCTCTCCCACTGGGTAGTCGAGCGGGGCGGGGCAGATCGACAGGCCGGAAATTCTGGGTAGCACGCAATGAAGCGGCCCGACGTTCTCCTCCTCGCCAACGATCATGGGAGTTCCTCCCGGTTGCTCGCGGATCTTCATCGTGTCCTGCCCGACGATCCCCCACGCTCACGCCGACATCTCGGCATCTCGTGGCTCATCGCCTACCAGCTGGCCGGCATCAGCCTGTCGGTGTGTTCGGGCGGCTCGGGATCCACGGCGATACGCGATCTACGGGGGGATTCCCGTCTGGCGGGAACTTCTCTGCGGCTCCGCCAAACGGCTGCCTCATCCGTCAGGCCGTGCAGGGATCGGCGCAGCCAATCACCTCGCCGCGCGTGCTGGCGATCGGCATGCCGAGGGCTCGAGGGCGACGAGCGGTACGACGATGGCTTTCACTCGGGCCTTCTGCTCCGCCCCGTCGGCGGGTGCTCATCGATCTCGTGGGCTGGCGATGGGTCTTCTTCCTCTGATCCCGATCGCTTCGGCCGGGGCCCGCGCTGACCATCGTGGGCGCTCGAGGGCGGCGCCCGGAGCGGCGGCGCGGGCGGCCGATCTCAGATCGACTACGTCGGCGCGGCGCTCCCTGATCGCGCTCGACCATCGTGCTGACCGTGCTGCTCGACGAGCGCGCCGCCCGGCTGGTCGGCGGAGGAGCGGACAGGGACTCATTGGCGCTCGCCATTCGCCGCCACCCGCGCGGGCTTCGTGGCTCCACGAGACCCGGGCCGCCGACCGGTCGTGAACCTCGCGCTGTTCCGGATCCGCATGTTCACGTTCGGCGTCGTGAGCCTGCTGCTCGTGGCCACGGCCACCAGCATGGCCACGTTCGTACTGTTGCCGTTCTACCTCCAGGACGTGCTCCGGCCGTACCACCGTCGTTCATGGGGCTGGTCTTCCTGGCGGCTCCGTCTTCACCATCGCCTGCGCGAACGCGAGCGGGCGCTTGACCGACGGACGGATCAGGACCGCGCGTGCCGGCGTCGGTCGGCGTGCTCGTGATGCTGGCCGCCTTCACGGTTGGCCTGGTCTTGCGGGGCGGTCTCCGAAGCTGAAGCTCCTGGCCCGCCGTGCTGCTGGGGCTCTACCTGCCGGCCTGGGCGCCGGCTTCCTTTCAATGCGCGCCCAACCAGACCGCGCATCATCGGCTCGGTGCCACGGAGTATCGCGGCTACGCCACCGGAATGGTCCAGACGCTCTTCGGGGTCGGCTCGCTGCTCGGGATCTCCCTCGCCGGCGTCCTGCTTGACCGTCCTCTTCCGGTATCACTCGGGAAACCCCGACGCGCAGCCGGGGCCGGGGACCCGCCTGCGTTCGTGTACTCGATGAACGCCGTCTACGTCGTCTGCGTGGCGCTCATGCGCTCTCGCGCCTGCTGGCGTCGCTCATGCGCGGGCGCGACAAGGTGGCGGCCTCCGACGTGAAGGGCTGAGACGCACGCTGGAAGCGCCTGACTGCGTGGCGCACCGGGCCCATCGTGTAAGGATGGCAACCTCGCGTCATGGGTAGAACGCCCGGGCATCGGGAACGATGCCTCCGATCCCGGGGACCCGCGCTCCAAGGTCCAGTCACTAGTCCATACATTTCGCGCTTCTTCCTCCGGCACGACTTCTGCCTGTCAGTCCCCGAGACGATGGCGCTTCTCGAGCGCCACGCCCACGAAGTACATACTCCGCGAGATCCAGGAAGGGAGGGATGTCGTCATGGAATCGGCAGCGCCGAGAGTGACCAGAGCGCGATCGACGGGGCGGAGGCTCACCGGCTGGGTCATCTGGCGTTCTTTGACGGTGGCAGTTCGTGGCCGGCGCCGCGGTGATCGTGTGGGCGCTTCCTCATGCGCGTCGAGCCGTGGAGCCGCCGGCTGAGCTGCCGTGAGCGGTGGCCACACGCCCTCGGCGAGCTCCATCAGCCGAGCGCATCACGGCGATCGGCGAGGCCGTGCAGCGAGGCGACCTCGCGACGGCGCGCGCGGCGTGGCACGACGCGTACCGGTCGCTGCGGCGCACGCCGGGACTGGCAAGGCATGGCCGCCCTCGGTGACGCCGCGCTGGGCATTGCCGGGCGCCTCCGGAGCGCGCCAGCCGTGGGAGGCGGACGCCCGGCAGGCCTACCTGGGCGCCCTGTTCCGCGCCCGGGCCGAAGCGTCGCTGGACGGCGTCCTGCGCGCGACCGAAGCGTTCGCGACACTCGGAGACCGTGATGTCGCGGAGGAAGGCCTGCGGATCGCCGAGTCGGTCGCGTTGCGCACGGGCACTGCCGAGGCGCGCGACCGCGTGCTCGCATCACCGCGCGCGATTCGAAGGACGGGACGCGACGTTCCACGCCGACGGGCCCTTGCAGGTGACCAGCTGGGACGCAGGTCCATAGCCGCGTGATTCGCAACGCGCATGCGGTGACGGAGCGGGGGCCGGGGGGATGGGCCCCGCCCCCGAGTACGACGACACGGCCTCAGAGGCGCCACGGGTGACCGGACGAGGTCGGCCCGGTGCGCGGCAGGGGCGGATCAGCCGAGGACGCCGGCCTTGCGAAAGGTGTCGATCTCGTCCGGGGTATAGCCGGCTTCGGCGAGCACCGCGTCGCTGTGCTCGCCGAGGCGCGAGGCGAATGGCCGGGCCGCGGCACGGCGCGTCCGAGAACCGGAACGGCGGGTTGAGCGTCCTGAACGTGCCGGCGGCGTCGCGCACCTCGGTGAAGGCGTCGCGGTGGGCGAGCTGGGCGTCGGTCATCGCCTCCTCGACGGTGCGGTAGCGCGAGGACGGCACGCCGAAGCGCTCGAACGCCGCCTGGCACTCGTCCGTGGCGAAGCTGTCGTGACCAGTGCTCGAGCTCGTCCATGAAGAGGTGCCAGTTGAGCCGGCGGTCGGCGTACGACCGCGAAGCGGGGGTCGTCGATCCAGTCCGGGCGGCCCGCCGCGCGGGCCAGGTCCTGGAAGGTGCGCTCGCTCGCCACCGCCAGCATCAGATAGCCGTCGCGGGTCTGCAGCGGCCCGAACATCGGCCGGCCGGGAGGCGCGCATGGCCGAACTGCGCCCGCTGGACCTCGGAGAGCGTCATGGTCAACATGCTCTCGAGCATCGACACGTCGACCATCTGCCCCCGCCCGGTGACGCGCCGGTGATAGAGCGCGGCCGCGATGGCCCCGAAGGCATAGGTGCCGGTCAGCACGTCGGCGATGAAGACGCCGTTGTTGTCGGGCCGCGTGCGGCCGTGCTGGTAGGACAGATGCGCGAGATCGTAGCCCGAGGCGGCGTGGATGACGGGCGCGTAGGCGGGCAATCCGGACGAGGGCCCGGTCTGGCCATAGCCGGACATGGCGCAGAACACGAGATCGGGACGGACGGCGCTGGAGGGACTCGTAGTCGAGGCCCGAGCCGCTTCATCACGCCCGGCCGGAAATTCTCCACCACGAGATCGGCGTCGCCGACCAGCGCGCTTGACGATGTCGACGGCGGCGGGCTGCTTGAGATCGAGCACGAGGCTCCGCTTGCCGGCATTGAGCTGGCCGAAGTAGCTGCTCACCCCGTCGCGCAGCGGCGGGCGGGTGCGCATCAGCTCGCCGTCCGGGGCCTCGATCTTCACCACGTCGGCGCCGAGGTCGGCCAGCAGTCGGGTGCAATGCGGGCCGGCGATGGTGGTCGTGAAGTCGAGGACGCGCACGCGGTGCAGGATGTCGTTGTCCATGTCGGTGGCCGGGCGCGCACCCGGTCCCGCTCGATACAGGCCGCCGCCTCCGCTGTCAAGGCGGCCGGGCGGCGATGAGGGCCCATCTGCTTCGTTGGCGCCCTCGTCCGGGCGCTCAACGTAGACGACTACGCCTCGCGCCCGGCCTTCGGGCGCCGCCTCGCATATGGACCCTTCTCGCCGCCCGGCTCCCGCTCGGCCGCTCTTACCACTCTCGCGCGGCTTCGCCGCGGCTCGCGCGGTCGCCGCGTACCGGGCGACGGCGTGGCGGACTGGGCGCGTCGTGCGCTACGCTCACGCCCCGGCGCACAGGCGACCGTCATCCACTCGAAAGGGCGAGAGCCCATGAAAGCGATCCGTGTCTCGGCTTATGGCGGACCCGAGGTCCTGAAGCTCGAGGAAGTGCCCACGCCGAAGCCCGGGCCCGAGCCAGGTGCTGGTGCGCAACCACGCCGTCGGCGTGAACCCGGTGGACACCTACCTGCGATCGAACACCGACAACCGCGGGCCCAAGCTGCCCTACACGCCCGGGCACGTGACGCGGCCGGGCGTGGTGGAGGCGGTCGGCTCGGACGTCACCGGCGTGAAGGCCGGCGATCGCGTCTACGTCGGCGGCACCGCCACCGGCGCTTACGCCGAGCTCTGCCTCTGCGCGCCGGCCCAGGTCCACGCCCTCGCCGGCCAGCGTCGAGCTTCGCCCAGGGGGCGGCGGTGAACGTGCCGTACGCCACGCGCCTACCACGCGCCTCTTCAACCGCGGCCACGGCGAGGCGGGCGAGACCGTCGCTCGTGCACGGCGCGAGCGGCGGCGTGGGCATCGGCGCGGTGCAGCTCGCGCGGGCGCGCGGCCTCACCGTGATCGGCACCGGCGGGCACCGAGCGGGGCCGCGCGGCTCGTCCTGGAGCAGGGCGCCCACCACGTCCTCGACCACTCGGCACCGGGCTACCTCGACGAGCTGATGCGCCTCACGGACGGCCGCGGGCGTGGACATCGTCCTCGGAGATGCTCGCCAACGTGAATCTGCAGAAGGACCTCGGCATCATCGCCATGCGCGGGCGCATCGTCGTCATCGGCAACCGCGGCACGACCGAGATCAACGCCCGCCACGCGATGAACAAGGACGCCGCACATCCTGGGCATGGCGCTCGGCCACGCCACGCCGGTCGCAGCTCGCCGGCATCCACGCCGCCCTCGTCGGAGGGCTCGCGCAACGGCACCGCTGCGCCCGGTCATCGCCCAGGAGCTCCCGCTCGCCCAGGCCTCGCGCAGCGCACGAGGCGGTGATGGAGCCGGTCACTACGGCAAGGTCGTCATGATCCCGTAGGGCTCGGTCACGGGAGCCCGGGCCCCGAGGCGTGCGCCGGCCTATGCAAGGCCTCAGCAAGGGGAGGTGACGTCCGGCGGATCGAGCGGGCGCGGCGTGGTCAGGTGCAGGCACACCGACCACGCCGCCAGCCGCGCCGCTCAGTTGATCAGGCCGTAGAACCTTCCGGCGTTCTCGCAGGTCATCTTGCGGGTGACGTCGGCGGGCAGGTGCGCGAACTGCTCGTTGATGTACTTCTCCGACTCCGGCCACACGCCGTCGGGGTGCGGGTAGTCGGAGCCCCACATCAGCGTCTCGACGCCCATCTCGTCGATGAGCTTGGTGCCCACGCGGTCGTACTGGAACGTGGCCTTGCACTGCCGGCGCCAGTACTCGCTCGGCTTCAGCTTGAGCGGGAGGTCCTTGTACTGGTCCTCGTACTCGAAGTCCATGCGGTCGAGCACGTACGGGATCCAGCCGATGCCGCTCTCGCCGAAGGCGATGCGGAGATTCGGATAGCGCTCGAAGACGGCCCGGCCCATCAGCGCGGTGAGGATGTTCGCCAGCGTCATCTGGAACAGGCACAGGCTGCTGTACATCAGCGCCCGCTGGGTGAGCCCGGTGTACTTGCTCGCGCAGCTTCGGCGACACCGACGGGAAGGTGTGGAAGTGCAGCGGGATGCCCGACCTCGTTGATCGCCTGCCACAGCGGCTCCCAGTAGCGGATGCCACATCGGCTCCATGTCCCAGGAGCACGACAGCTCGATGCCCTTGAAGCCCAGCTTGGCCACCCGATGGACCTCGGCCACCGCGGCGTCGATGTCGCCATAGCGGCAGGCACGCCAGGCCGATGTGGCGGTCGGGATAGTGGCTGCAGAACTCGGCCAGCCACGTGTTGTAGATGCGCAGCATCTCGTTGGAGGCCTCGCGGTCGTTCAGCTTGGCCGCCGCGGCGAGGATGCCGTAGATCACCTCGGCGTCGACGCCGTCGCGATCCATCTCCTTGATGCGCAGGTGCGGGTCGCCCGGCCGGCGGATGCCCTTCTTGCCGTCCTCGTAGCAGGCCGGTCGCCGCCATCACGTCGACCCGCAGCTGCTTGCCGGGGACGTGCTTCGTCCCCGAGGCGCCCGACGCCGCCCGCCAGGCCGAACGTCGCGCCGTTGTTGGCGACCCACCGCCGCCCGTCCGGCCCGTCGGCGACGTACGGCATGCGGTCCTTCATGTCCCGCGGGCGCCTCCGACACGAACAGGTCCGGTGGCAGCCAGATCAGGTCGAGGTGACAGTCCGCCGGAAATCCGGTTGTAGCGCATGACGTCCTCCCTCTTTCTAGAGTGTGCTGAGCTTCCCGCAGGATGCTCAAAAAGGTCCAGATACAGAGGCGGCGCCCGACGGCCGCATCGGGAGGCGTGGCCTTCTTGTACGTTGAGCGTGCGGCCGAGGGCGCCAACGAAGCAGATGGGCCTCTTTCAGCATCCTGCCGTTAATCCGGGACCCGCGTGGAGGCTGCCAGGCGATCATCCGCCATTGGTCGCCGCTCTTCGCGTAGACCGCGAGGTAGCCGGACGGTGAAGCGCTGTTCCTGCCGGCGTTTTCCACGTGCATCTCGGAGACGCCGTTGACGACGCCGACGTTGCCGTGCACGCGCACCTTTCGGTCGCGGGCGCGATGCCGCGATAGTGCGGCTTGCCGGCGCGGAGGTTTCCGATGTGCTCGGCCTTCGACTCGAGCCGCGCGGTCGAGTGCACGTGACGTCAGGTCGTCGGCGAGCGCGGCTTCGAGGGCGTCCCAGTCGCCCTTCCGCATGGCCTCGAAACGGTTGTCGTCGGCGCGAAGGACATCGGCCTCGGGTCCGGTCGTCATGACACCCTCCTTGGGGAAGTCACCGCCGAGGAACCCGCTGATCCTAACACGGCCCAGCGACATTCGTTGTCCGGCTGTGCCCCGCGGAACGCCGCGGCCCCTCGCCGGGCCCGTGGCGGCGGCCGAGCCCGCTACGAGGCCTTCGCCGTCGCGGAGCCGCTCGGCGGATAGCGGATGGTGCCGTCGAGGGCGGACACGGTCCCCGCGGGGAAATCGGACGCATGCACAGCGTCCCCGCCTCGCGCACTCCCGGACGCTGGCTTCCGCCGCCGCGCGCTTGGCCTCGTCGATCCCACTGTCGGATGCGGTGTACGTCGTCTGGGAGGGCAATGCGAGGCTCGTGCCGCTCTGCGCCACGATGTCCATGATGCGCAGGTAGATGTCCCTCGCGCACCGCGAGGAACTCGTCGTAGTTCGCGGTCGGCACATACGCGAAGATCTCGAGGTCGAGGGAGGACTCGCCCAGCTTGACCAAGCGGATGCGCGGGTTGGCGGCGACCATGGGGTGGGCGTAGAGCATCGTGCGGAGCTCGACGAGCACGTAGCGGAGCTGATCGGGCGTTGGTCTCACGGCGCAGGCCGAGGATCGTCTGCAGCCAGCACCGGTCCCGCGCGGTGAAGTTCTCGAGCTCGAACGAGACGAACTGGCCGTTGGGGACCGAGACGAGCGTCCGCTCGAGCGTTCGGATGCGCGTCGACCGGAGCCCGATCTCCTCGACGGTGCCGAGCTTGTCGCCGAACCGGCAGAAGTCGCCGACACGGACGGGCTGATCGAGGATCAGCGTGATCGCCGCCGAACAGGTTCTCGACGGTTTTCTGCGCGGCCAGAGCCACCGCGAGCCCGCCGATGCCGAGGCCGGCCAGGACGCCGGTGACGTTGATGCCGACGTTCTGCAAGACGGCGATGAGAGCCAGGATGGCGACGATGATCTTCGCGGTCTTCACGCCGAGCGGCACGACGGCGCTCGCCGCCGGGCGACCCCACCACGTGTACTGGTCGGCCAGGAGGCCGCTCCATCACGTCGCTGGCGCGAAAGATGAGCCACGTGACCGTGAAGATGGCGAGGGCCTTTTCGAGGTCGCCGAAGACGCTGCGCGCGGGGATCGAGAGGGTGAGCAGCGCGCTGCCCGCGGCAAAGATCATGAGGCCGACGGCGAGGCGCAGCGGGCCGGCGAGGGCGGCGATGAAGCGATCACCCAGGACTGGAGCGGCGCGCCGAACGAGTGGCCGCGCGCCTCGCAGCACGACGAGCGCGCCCACCCAGGCGAGCGCGGACGACACGGCGACGAGGAGCAGGAAGCCGATCCACTGCCAGAGCGCCAGATCGAGGAATCGGATCTCGAAGAAGGCCGGAGGCAGATAGTCCCCCAGGGCCCATACCCGTATTCCCGGTAGAGGCGCGGGATCTGGGCGACGGTGGCGGACGATATCTTCCAGAGCCGCGCATCACCATCGCCCTGTACGCGCTGGAGGACGATGGGCGTCGAGCCCGCCTTGCCCTTGATCGTGCCCACGAGCTCCCGGTCGGGCGGGAGGCCGTCCCGCCGGCTGCTGTCCTCCTCGTCACTGAGCGCTTCCGGGTCCGGGGCGAGCACCTGGTCGAGGACGATCCGAAGCTGGCGCGCCAGCGTCGGTCCGTCTTGAGCGCGCGTGGCCGCGGGCAGCCGCCGGAGGTCGAGGAACTCGGCGGCGCGGACGTAGTCGCGGTGGCCGGTGGCATCGAGGAAGCCCGCCATCGCGTCCCGGGGCGTCCGCCGGTTCAGCGGGTCCACAGGCGCGCGCGGGGCGGGCGAGTCGGTGCGGCTCTGTCCGGGCGGTCGGCTCGGAGCGGCGTGCGCCGGCGACGGGCAGGTGAGCGCAAGCGCGATGACGAGTAGCCAGAGAAGACGCCTCGCAGTCGGGAGCAGCGTGTGGGATGGATTCATCGGTCCTCCATGTCTGTTGCCGCGTGGGCTATCGCCTGAGCGGAATCGCCGGCGGGGTGCAAGGGAGACGCTACCGAGAAAAGGCTACAGGAGGCGCCGCAGGCGGTGCCGCGCCGGTGCCGACAAGTCGGCGCGCCTTGGTGGCCCGCGGGTTGACACGGTCGGCTCGCGGCGCTCATAGTCCCGAGCCATGAAGCGCGCTCGCCCGTGGCCCTGGACGCCACGAGCATCCGCGCGAGTGCAATCGATGTACGCGGCGGCGATGCCGGAGAAGAGCCCGCATGGAGATCCCACATGGAGCCCGCGATCGGTCGCACAACAGCCAACGGTGTGACGTTTCACTATCTGGAGATGGGGCGGGGGCCGCTCGTTCTGTGTCTCCACGGGTTCCCCGACAACGCCTACACGTACAGCGACCTGCCTGCCCGTCCTGGCGGACGCCGGTTTTCGCGGTGTCGCGCCGTTCATGCGGGGATACGCGCCCACCACGCCGGCGCCGGACGGCCGGTATCAGTCGGTCCTGCTGGCCCAGGATGCGGTGGCGCTCATCGCGGCGCTGGGCGCCGAGCGCGCCTTCCTGGTCGGTCACGACTGGGGGCCGCGGCCACCTATGGCGCGGCCGCGCTCGCCCCTCGAGCGCATCGAGCGCATCGTCACCATCGGCGCGGCCCATCCTGCGGCCTTCCGCGGCGACCTCGCCTCGAGCTACGAGCGCCACAAAGGCATCTGGCACGCCTACTTCTTTCAAATGCCGAACGCCGAGCAGGTCGTGGCCGCCAACGACTTCGCCTTCCTCGAGCACTGGTGGCGAGACGCCTCGCCGGAGTTCGATCCCGCGCCCGTCATCGAGCGCGTGAAGGCGACGTTCCGTCAGCCCGGCGTGGTGACGGCGGCGCTCAGCTACTATCGCCACATCGTTCCATCCGGCGAATCGCGATCCGGCATTGCAGAGCCTGCAGGAGCGCATCAGCACGACCCCGACGCCGGTCCCGACGCTGGCCGTGCACGGCACCAGAGATCGGCCCGGACGGCTCGAGGCCTTCGAGGGCATGGACGATCTCTTCCCGAAGGGCCTCGAGAAGGTCGTGTTCCCGGGCGCGGGCCACTTCGTTCACGTGGAACGCCCGAGCGAGGTCAATCGGCGAATCGTGGCGTTCCTCCAGGCGACAGGCGGGGCGCGCGGTCGGTGACGCTCGCCGAATCCCTGACAGGGGGGAGACGGGCGCTACGTGTCGCGGAAGTGCGGCATGACCTCGGTGGCGAACAGCTCCATGGAGCGGCGGATCTTGTCCTGGGGCAAGCCGCCGAAGTTCATCCAGCACAGGACGTGGCCGATGCCGAGCTCGCGCATGTGCTCGATGTGGCGGGTCACCGTCTCGGGCGAGCCGAAGGCGACCGTCTCCTCCACGAGCTTTTCCCACGTCACCTTCTTGAAGCGCTCCGGCGGCCGCGCGGAAGCCGGGCTGGAGGCTCGGATGCGCGTCCTCGATGCGCTCCGGGACCTGGAAGCGCTGCAGCGAGTCCTGGTACCACATCTCCGCGTCCTTGGCCTCGGCGAGCGCCTGCGCGTCGGTCGCGGCCACGTAGATCTGGCGCGACACCCCCCAGTCCTTCATGAGCGCGGCGATCTCCACCTCCGTGCGCCCGTGCTTGCCGGAGCGCGGTGAGGTAGCTATTGCGCCGATTGACGAGCTGATCGACCGGGCCCGTGAGCAGCGAGTTCAGCATGGGCCAGCCGCGCGCGGCCGAGCTCTCGATGCCGTCCTCGCTGCCGCAGACCTGGTAGATGGGCGGGTGCGGCTTCTGCCAGGGCTTGGGGATCACGCGGGCCTCGGGGATGGTGTAGAAGCGGCCCTCGTGGGTGAAGCGCTCCTCGGTCCACGCCTTCAGGATGATGTCGCATGGTCTCGTCGAAGCGCTCGCGGTTTTCCTGCTGCGGGACGTGGTACCCTTGAACTCCGCGGGGCGATTGCCGCGGCCCACGCCGACGTCGAGCCGGCCCTTGGAGATGATGTCGATCAGCGCCATCTGCTCGGCGAGGCGCAGCGGGTGATGGAAGGGCAGGATGGCGGCGGCGAGCCCGATCCGGACGCGCCGCGTGCGCGAGGCGGCCGCGGCGGCGAGGCTCGCCGGATCGACGGCGAGACCGTAGTCGATGAAGTGGTGCTCGGTGAGCCAGATCTGGTCGAAGCCCAGCTCCTCCGTCCACTCCATCTGCTCGAGCTCGCGGTGGACGACGTCGGCATGGGTGAGGCCGGGAGCGGCCTGAAAGAAGAAGAAGGTCCCGAAGCGCATTCGTCAGCTCCTGATTCCTGCGAGATATCCATCATTGCTCCACGGGCGTGTCGGGGTGGCCGCCCCACTCGCTCCACGAGCCGTCGTAGACGGCCACGGCCTTCGCGCCGATGGCGTGCAGGCCGAAGCGCGAGCGACGGACGCCGTCACGCCCGATCCGCACGTGGTGACGACGGGCCGCTCGAGGTCGAGCCCGCTCGACTCGAAGCGGCGGCGCAGCTCCTCGCGCGGCAGGAGCGTGCCATCGGGCCGGTACATCGCGTCATAGGGCAGGTTGAGGCTCTTCGGGATATGCCCGCCGCGAAGCCCCGCGCGGGCTCCGGCTCCGTGCCCGCGAAGCGTCCCCGCGAGCGCGCGTCGAGGACCTGCTCGCGCGACGCCTCGAGATTGTCCCGCATCTGCTCGAGCGTGCGCACGAGCGCCGGGCGCAGCCGCGCCTTGAAGCGCCGGGCCGCGCCGCGCGGTGGGCGCTCTCCACGGCGCGACCCTCGGCGCGCCACAGGGCAGCCCGCCGTCGAGCACCGCGACGCGGTCGTGGCCCATGGCGCGGAAGGTCCACCACACGCGCGCCGCGCTGATCACGCCGCGCGTGTCGTACACGACGACCAGGTCGCCCGTGCCGATGCCGAGGGCGCCCACTTGCTCGGCGAACTGGGCCGCCGCGGGCAGCATGTGCGGCAGCGACGTCTGCTGGTCCGCGATCGCGTCGATGTCGAAGAAGCGCGCGCCCGGAAGATGCGCAGCAGCGAACTCCTCGCGCGCGTCGCGCTTGAGCTGGGGCATGTGCCAGCTCCCGTCGAGGACGACCAGGCGCGGGTGGCCGAGGCGGGCCACGAGCCACTCGGTGCTGACGAGGGCGCCTGGCGCGCGCGGCGCGGGGAGGTCTTTGCCCGTCTACGAGTACCGCTGGTACCGCGGGCCTTCCGCGCGGGAGCGGTCGCTCGGCGCGTGGCACGCTTCGCCTTGGCCTTTGGCGCCGCGCGCCGCGATCGGGCCGCGGCGGGCTTGGCGCGGCGAGCGGACGGAGTGCGGCGCTTCGGGGACGGCGACGGGCGGGTCGGCTCATGAATGCACCTTGTGTTGCCGGGATTTGTGATGCCGGGATGCGATCCCCGGCATGATAGGCGACCGGCCGCTGCCCGCGCAAGGCGGATCAAGCGGCCGCCCACGTGAGCAGGGCCGCGAACCGCGCGATCACGTCGTGCCGGGGCCGGTCCAGGAAGACGGCGATGATGATGGACCGGAAGAACAGGGCGACGCACGCGAGCCCGAGGACGAGGACGATGGCGTGCGCGAGGGCGTCGGCTGTCATGCGTGGTCGAGGCCCCCGGTGAACGGAAGCGCCCCGGTGATCCTACGACACCTGCCGGCTCCGTGCGATGATGCCTGGCAACAGCTCAGCTCAGGAGGGATCAGATGGCCGACATCTACGGATTCACGGCGAAGACGATCGACGGCGCGAACCAGCCGCTCGCCGACTATCGCGACAAGGTCCTGCTCGTCGTCAACGTGGCCTCGAAGTGCGGCCTCACGCCGCAGTACGACGCGCTTCAGAAGATCCACGCGGAGTATGCGGACAAGGGGTTCGCCGTGCTGGGCTTCCCGTGCAACCAGTTCGCGGGCCAGGAGCCGGGCAGCGATGCCGACGTGAAGGCGTTCTGCTCGACCAGCTACGGCGTCACGTTCCCCATGTTCTCGAAGATCGACGTCAACGGGACGGGCAAGGCGCCGCTCTACGCCTGGCTCACCGAGCAGGCGACACAGCCCGACGGGCCCGGCGACATCAAGTGGAACTTCGCCAAGTTCGTGGTGGGCCGGAACGGCAGGTGCTGGCGCGCTTCGCGCCCCCACGTCTCCCTCCGCGCCCGAGGTCCGCCAGAGCATCGAGAGCGCGCTCGGCGGCTGAGCGGACCGGCGCGCCCTGCGGATGCGAGGGCTTGCGCGTCGGCGAGGGGCGCACTACCATCGCGCGGGAGCCAGGAGACAGATCCATGACTGAGGCCGCGCGTCAGCCGGACCGGGCGACGGTCGCCGAGCTGCGGGTGCCCGTTGCCCCGGGCGTCGCGCTCCACGCCGAGCGGCGCGACGGCGATCCCGCCGCCATGCCGTTCGTCCTCGTCCACGGGCTCGCCTCGAACCTCCGGCTCTGGGATGGCGTTGCCGAGGACCTCCATGCGCGAGGTCACACGGTGGTGGCCGTCGACCAGCGCGGTCACGGCCGCTCCGACACGCCGGAGTCGAGCCATGGCCTGACATCGCGGTCGGCGACCTTCTGGCGCTGATCGAGGCGCTCGGGTCTCGCGCCCCGTCGTCGCCGGGCAGTCGTGGGCGGCAACGTCGTGCTCGAGCTGGGCTGGCGGCATCCCGCGGCGGTGCGAGGCATCATCTGCGTCGACGGCGGGATCATCGAGCTGGCCGACTGGTTTCCGTCGTGGAGGCCTGCGTCGCCGCGCTCACGCCGCCGCGCCTCGACCACCTCACGCCGGCCGAGCTCGAAGCGCGCATGCGCGCGTGGAGCCCGGAGCTGCCGGACCGCGCCATCGCCGCCGCGCTCGCCTGCTTCCGCGTCCGTGAGGACGGGCGGGTCGAGCCACGCCTCGCCCGTGACCGGCACCTCGAGATCGTGCGGCTCGCTCTGGGAGCATCGCCCGTCGACGCGCTACGCCACGCTCGAGACGCCCACGATGCTCGTGATTGGCCGATACCGGGGACGAGGCGCGCACGGCCGCCAAGCGCCGCGCCGAGGCGCAGGCGCGGGCGGCCACGCCGCGGTTCCGGAGCCACTGGTTCTCGCCCGCCCATCACGACGTCCACTCGCAGCATCCCGATCGCGTGGCCGAGTCTTCGCCGCCGCGGCCCGCGACGGCTTCTTCGGATGAAGGCACCCCGGCTCCTCGTCATCATGGGCTCGGGCGAGACCGCGCCCACGATGGTGACGCCCCATCGCGACATCGTCGCGCGCTTCGGCGCCGCGCCGCCGAGGCCGTGCTGCTCGACACGCCGTATGGCTTTCAGGAGAACGCCGCCGAGGTCTCACAGCGCGCGGTGGAGTACTTCGCCCAGCGCGTCCAGCTCGCGATCGAGGTCGCCGGCTTTCCGGCCCGCTCGCCGCCGATCCCCGCGAGCGCTCCGATCAGCCCACGCCCGCGACGCTCGCGCGGCTCCGCGCGGCCGACCTCGTGTTCTCCGGGCCGGGGAGCCCGACGTATGCGCTCGACGTGGCAGGGCTCGTCCGTGCCCGAGGCCATCTCCGACAAGCTCGCCCATGGCGGCGTCGCGATCTTCGCGAGCGCCGCGGCCGTCACCGTCGGCCGCTTCAGCCTGCCCGTCTACGAGATCTACAAGGTCGGGCATCCGATCCACTGGCTCGATGGGCTCGATCTCCTGAGCCCGCTCGGATTCGGCGCGCATTGCGTGGTGGTGCCGCACTTCGACAATGCCGAGGGCGGCACGCACGACACGCGCTTCTGCTACATGGGCGAGCGCAGGCTCGCGGTGATGGAAGAGCTCCTGCCCCTGGATGCCTGGGTGCTCGGCGTCGACGAGCACACCGCGCTCGTCTTCGACCTCGACGCGGGCGACGCGACGGTGACCGGGCGCGGCGTCGTCACCGTGCGCCGCCGCGGCGTCGCGGAGCGGTTTCCCGCGGGGACGCGCATGCCCATGACATCGCTCGTCGCCGCCGCGCGAGGCGCACGCGAGTCCGGCGGAGCCGCGGCGACGCCCCCGACACGGTGCGCGATCCCGCCGAGAGCGACGAACCGCGCCCGAAGCGCCTCGGCGCTCTCGACGAGGTCGCGCGGCTCGAGCAGGCGTTCGTGGCGGCGCTTGCCGCGCGGAGGGCGGGGAGGCCGCGGAGGCGATCCTCGCCCTCGACCGGACGATCCTCGACTGGTCGGCGGACACGCTGCAAACAGACGAGCCCGACCGCGCACGGGCGGTGCTCCACTCGCTGGTGCATCGGCTGGGCGAAGCCGCCTCGGTCGGCCTGCGCGATCCGAAGGAGCTCCTGGCGCCCTCGTCGAGGGGCTCATCGTCCTGCGCGCGGAGCTTCGCACCGAGAAGGCGTGGCAGGTCGCGGACCGGCTCCGCGACCGCCTGGTTGCCGGCGGGATCGAGCTGCACGACACGCCCGGGGCACGACCTGGACGCCTCGCGACTGACGGTCCGCGAGCCGCAGCCGGGCGTGCGGCTATGGATACCCGGGTCGGCGTGCAGCCGAGTACCGAGCGGGTTGTGATACCGTCGGGTCCGATGCGCGCGCTCGTCCTCTCCAGCCGTCTCACCCGACCGCCGGCGCGCGGCCTTTCAGGCGTTGGCGCAAGGGCTGGCCGAGCTCTCCTTCGTCCAGCCTGACGATCTTCTGCCGAGCCTCCCCGAGCACGACGCGATCGTGGTCGACGGGCGCCCGTCGGCGCAGCCCATCGAGACCCTGGGCGCGATCCGCGCGGCGGTGGAGCGAGGCGTTCCGCTGGTCGGCATCGGCGCCGCGCCGGCCGAGCGCAATGGCTTCTGGGCGGACCTCCTCGGCGTCATCGGCGGCCCCGAGCCGCCCGCGGGGGAATACTTCGCGGCGGTGACGTCGGCGCACTCCCACATCTCCGACCGCGCGCCGCGCGAGTTCGCGGTGGTCGACGGGTTCGTGCCGCTGATCCCGCTCGGCGCCGGCAAGGCCATCGTCAACGTGCGGGTGGCGCTGCGCGACCATGCCGCCGTCGTGGAGACGACCGTCGGTGCCGGCCGCGTGGTCGCGTGCGGTCTCGGCAACACGGACGACGCGCTGCGCACCCCGGCCCTCGTCCAGCTGCCTCGCCCGGGCGCTGCGCCCCGATCTCCACTGCTGCGGCCGCAATATCGGTGTCGGGATCGTCGGATACGGTCCGCTCGGCGGCATGGGCTATCACCACGGGCTCGGCGTGACCGAGACCGAGGGATCGAGCTGATCGCCGTCGCCGATCCGAACGTCGAGCGGCGGAAGGCCGCGGAGACGGATTTCCCGGCGTGCGGAGCTACGCGTCCGCGAGCGAGCTCGTGACCGACGACGACGTCGAGGTGGCGTTCGTGGCCGCGCCGCCCGCGCTCCACGCGTCGCTGGCGCTCGATCTCCTGCGCGCCGGCAAGCACGTGGTCTGCGAGAAGCCGCTCTGCCTGACCGTGGCCGAGGCCGACCAGATCATCAGGACGGCGGCGGCGAACGACCGGGTGCTCACGGTCTACCAGAACCGCCGCTGGGACCCCGACTTCGTGGCGGTGCGCCGCGCCGTCGAGACCGGCCTCCTCGGGGACGTCTTCAACGTCGAGACGTTCGTGGGCGGCTTCGAGCATCCCTGCCGCACCTGGCACTCGGACACGGCGGTCTCCGGCGGCGCGGGCTACGACTGGGGCTCGCACCACGTCGACTGGGTGCTATTGCTCCTCGGCGGGACGCCGCGCGTGGTGCAGGCGCACGGCCACAAGCGCGTCTGGCACGACGTCACCAACGTCGACCAGCTCCGCGTGCGCATGACGTGGGCGACGGCCGCGAGGCCGAGTTCTTCCAGAGCGACATCGCGGCCGTCCGACGCCCGAAGTTCTACGTGCAGGGGACCGCCGGGACGCTCGTCGGGCGCTATCGCACGGTGACGTTCGAGCAGCATCGAGCCGGGCCGCGGCTATGTCGCGCGCGAGGCGCACCACGCGGAGGCGCCCGCCGAGCTTCTGCTCGCGCGCTACGAGAGCGGCTACGGGATCAGCGAGACACGACTGCCCCCGCGGCTGGGCATCCGTTCGCGTTCCACCGGAACCTCGCCGACCACCTGCACCTCGGCGAGCCGCTGGCCGTCACGCCGGCGTCGGTGCGGCGCGTGATCGCCGTGCTCGAGGCGGCCCAGCGCTCCACCACGATGGAGGGGGCACCCGTGGTGATCGAGGGCGAGGAGATGTGACGTTAGCCGACCCGGCGCCGCTGCGTGGGGCGTGATCGGCGCCACCTCCTGGGTTGCCGTGAAAGCCGTGATCCCCGCGATCGTCGGGAGCCCGAGGGCCCGGTTGGTGGCGGTGGCGAGCCAGAGCGCGAACGCCCCTCCCAACGCCGACGGTCTTCGCACCTATCAGAGTTACGCGGCCCTGCTCGACGATCCCGACGTCGAGGCGGTGTACGTCCCTGCTGCCCAACAGCCTGCATCGCACCTGGGTGGAGCGCGCCGCCCTCGCGGGCAAGCACGTCCTGTGCGAGAAGCCGCTGGCGCCCACGGCCGCGGATGCGGCCGCGATGGCGTCGGCGAGCGCGGCCGCCGGCGTGACGCTCCTCGAGGCGTACATGACGCCGTTTCACCCGCGCGCGGCGGCCATCGATGCTCTCGTCCGCTGCGGGCGCCTCGGCGACTTGCGCTTCGCCCGAGCCGCCTTCACCGGCGTGCTCGACCGGCCCGATGATCATCGCTGGCGGCCGGACATGGGCGGCGGCGCGCTGCTCGACGTCGGGATCTACTGCGTCGCGCCGCTGCTCGTGGCCGCGGGCCGGCCGCCGGTGCGGGTGGAGGCCGCGGCCTCGATGGCGATTTCAGGGGTCGACGCGTCGTTTTCGGGCTGGCTCGATTTCGGCGAGGGGTTCACGGCGGCGATCGAGTGCTCGTTCGATGCGCCGGAGCGCCAGTCGCTCGAGCTCGTGGGGACGGAGGCCGCCGTGCTCGTCGACCGCGCGTTCACCCCGGGGCCCGAGGACGTCGCCTTCACGCTGCGCGGGCGCGACGGGCGCTGTCAGGAGGTCGTCGCCGGCGGCGCCGATCCCTACCGGGCCATGATCGACCACTGTCACGAGGTCGTGCGCGACGGCGTGACACCGCGCCGCTCGGCCGCGGACGCGATCGCCGTCCTCGCGGTGCTCGACCGCCTTCGCAGCGCGGCGGGACTCGGCGTTCAGTGCGGGTGCTCGTGATGCACGTCGGGGAAATGCAGGTGGCGATGGGTGAGCCGGTCATGGCGATGGCGATGGCATGGGCGCGCCGCCGGGCTCGCCGCCGCCGTGATCATGTCGGTGGTGCTCGTCGTGAGCGTGTAAGTGGTCGTGCTCGACGTCGACGTGCGCCGTGCTCATGCTCGTGGCGCTCGGTGAGATGGAGCCACACGCCCAGTCCCATCAAGAGGCCGGCCGCGACGAGCCGGATCGACAGCGCCTCCCCGAACAGCGCCACCGATAGAGTTCCGCCGAAGAACGGCGCGAGGGAGAAGTACGCCCCGGTCCGTGCCGCCCGGCGGCGCGGAGGGCTCGGACGAAGAGCACGAGGCTCGCGCCGTAGCCGACGAGCCCCACCAGGGCCGCGGCGCCGATCTTCCCCGCGGACGGCACGCTCGCGCCCGCCGACAGCGCGAGGGCGACGTTGACCACGCCGGCCACCGCGCCCTTGAGCGCGGCGATCTGCACCGGGTCGGTGAGCGCGATCTTCCGCGTGAGGTTATTGTCGACGGCCCAGCCGAGGCAGGCCAGGGCGATGGCCGCGAGGGCAACGGGACTGCCCACAGCGCCTCCAGCCCTGCCAGGAGAGGGCCAGCGCGCCCGCCGCGATGGCCGTCATCCCGAGGGCGATTCGCGCGCCGATGGCTTCGCCGAAGACGAGCCAGGCGAGGAGCACCGTGAAGATCGGCTCGAGATTGAGAAGCAGCGCGCCGCGGCGGCCGAGGTCGTGGCGAGCCCGTACATCAAGAGGCCGGGCGCGGCGACCCCGCCGAAGACGATCGCGAGCCCGAGCCAGAGCCACTGCCGGCCTCGGAGCGGCGCTTCGCCGAGGGCGCTCCGACGGCGGAGCCGGGCGACCACCTGGACGAGGGAGAGTCCGATGCCGGAGCCCAGATAGAGGAGTCCGGCCAGCAGCAAGGGGTCGATGCCGTCGAGGAGGAGCTTGGCCAGCGGCGTGCTCGCGCCGAACAGGGCGGCCGACACGAGCGCGGGGGCGGCGCCGGAGGGAGCGCTCACGATGGGCTCCTTTCGGAAGGCTCGGGCGAGTGCGCGGCGGTCTCGACCCGTGGGCCCGCCTCGATGGTACACTCCTGCTGCCGATTTGACGCACCGATCAGCGCGTCGATCTGCCTCAAATACGGGCGCGACGTCCCGTACGACCCGAGCCCCCACGATGGGGCAGAAAGCGAGCGACCAGCATTACCAGCCTGCCCGTGATCGTGCTGGGTTTCCTCCTCGGCATGCGACATGCGACGGACGCCGACCACGTGATCGCCGTATCCACGATCGTGAGCCGGCAGCGGAGCGCCTGGGGTGCCGCCCTGATCGGAAGCTTGTGGGGCATCGGGCACACCGTGACCATCATGGTGGTGGGCGGCGTGATCATCCTCTTCGACCTGGTGATCCCGCCGCGGCTCGGCCTCGCCATGGAGTTCTCCGTGGCCGTGATGCTGATCCTCCTCGGCATCGCCAGCCTGTTCGGCTTCACGACGCGGGTGACGACGGCGCTGACCGGGAGCCATCACCCCGACCGTGGCACCCACGCGCACCCGCACGTCCACAGCGATTACGTCCACACGCACCCCCACGGACACCAGGCGGGCTCCCATGGACACGAGGAAGCCGAGACGCCGCTCTCGCGGCTCGATCGGGCGCTCGGCGGAATCGGGCTCTACCAGGCCGCGCGCCCCCTCGTGGTCGGCCTCGTTCACGGGCTCGCCGGATCGGCCGCGGTCGCGCTCCTGGTCCTGGCCACGATCCGTGATCCCCTCTGGGCGGTCGCGTATCTCTTCCTCTTCGGCCTCGGCACCGTCGTGGGGATGATGCTGATCACGGCCGTGATCGCGCTGCCGTTCGCCTACTCCGCGGGGAGGTTCGCGATCGTCAACCGATACCTGGGGCTGGCCGCGGGTCTCTTGAGCCTCGGCGTCGGGCTCTTCCTCGCCTACCAGATCGGCCTCGTGGACGGGCTCTTCACGGCCAACCCGCAGTGGTCGCCGAAGTGACACTCGAGCGCCGGGCGCGCTCGGGAGGCCGTCAGCCGGGGAGCTGCATGAGCTGGATCAGGTTGCCGTCAGGGTCGAGGAACGAGGCGACCTGACCGCCCCAGTCCTCCGTCTCCGGCGGGCGCGTGAAGGCGACGCCCGCGCCCGCCAGCCGCGCGTGCACGGCGCGGATGTCGTCGACGGCCAGGTTCACCATGATGCGGAACGGGTCCTGGCTCGCGCCCGTGACCCGGTCGTGCACGCTCACGCTGAGCCGCACGCCGCCCCAGTCGAAGTTGATGAAGTCGGGCTTCGAGGTGCGCGGCGTGAGCCCGAGGCGGTCGCGATAGAATCGCGCCATCGCCTCGAACCGCCCTGCCTCGGTCCAGATCAAGACACCCGCGATGCCCTGGATCTTTCCGGCATCCATCATGAGGCGCTCCACTCCTGGCGCGTGGTGATTCTCATGCGCAGTATCGCGCACCCGGTCTCCGCGCGCCTGTGGGCTGAGTCACCATCTCGCCCAGTCTCCGCGCTCGCTGCGTGGCCGTGCCCGTCACCGCCACCGTCATGTCTCCGCGTGCCAGCGCCTCGAGCCGTGCAGGATCGCGGATCACGATGCGACCCTGGCCGCGCGCCCGCGCGATCGCGCCGCAGGCTTCGAGTCGCGCCAAGGCGCGCGACACCAGCTTCGCGCACGGTGCCGAGCCGGGCCGCGAGCTGTGTGTGGTGTGAGCCCGAGTCTCCACGACCGCGCCCGGGGCTATCGGATGCGCCACGGCGCCGACGATGTAGTGGGCCAGGCGCTCGGTGACCGGGCGGAAGGCGAGATCGGTGACGATCCCCGCGAAGCTCCGCACGCGCCGGGCCGAGCGCCTCGAGCATCACGAGCGCCACGGCCGGGCGGCGGTGACAGAGGGCCAGGAGATCCGCGCGGGGCAGCAGCAGAGACGCGTGTCGGCGCGATCGCGACGGCGGTCGCGATGAAGCCCGCGCGGTCGAAGAGCGGCCCCTCGCCGAGACGTCGCCTCCGGCCCTTCCGTGTGTGAAGGACTTGCTGGCGGCCCGCGCACCGAGACCTGGCCAATCTGGACCTTGCCCTCGGCCACGACGTAGAGGCCCCGGCAGGTCTCGCCCTCCTCGAAGAGCACCTCGCCCTTGGCGAGGGTACGGGACGCGCATCGCCGCGCCAGCGCGGAGAGCTCCGCCGCCGGCAGGGAACGCGAAGTACGGAACGCGCCGGAGGAGTGCCGCGTCCCCGGCCATGGATGGCCTCTTCATTGAGTGCTCGGATCGGCGTAGACTCCTCGCCCCGCGTCTTGATGTGATCCATGACGGGTCGACACCGGGCTTGACGTTCACTCGACGCCCCTGCGCCTACCGTCAGCGTCTATGGAAGCGTCAGCCGTCCCCCACCTCAACTATCCGGCGAAAGGAGAGCTGATCATGGACAGACGTCGACTCCTCACCGCCGGCATGGCCACTCTCGCCGCGAGCGCGCTGCCCGCGCACGCACACAGCGACGACCACCAGGACATCGTGGGCTCCCTGGCTCGGCACCGTCACCGCCACCAACCCGCCGCTCGGCCAGTTCAACGACCTGATCTCGTTCCACGAAGGCGGCGTCGTGACCGAGTCGCGCGCGCTACTTCGTCCCGGCACGCCGCTCGGGGAACCTGCTCGAGACGACGGGGCACGGCGCGTGGGAGCGAGTGGCGCGGAAGAGCCTTCGAGGCGTTCTTCCGCTTCCTCCTGCAGGATGCCGACACCGGCGCGCCGCTCGGCACCGACAACGTCCGCCTGTCGCTGGCGCTCGTCCGGAACACGGGCAAGCTCGACTGGCACCTTCGAGTCCCAGATCAAGGACAACGCCGGCAACGTCCTGGTGACCGTGACGGCACCTTCTCGGCGACGCCGATCACCGTGTGAGCGCGTGAGGCGGACGGCTTGCCGTGGCGGGCCCGTCACGGCAAGCCCTCGACCTCAACCTTCCGTACCGGTACTGCGCGGATGAACGGTCCTCAGCGATGGAAGACCCGGCTGGTTCGTCATGGTCGTTGGCGTGGCACTGCCTCGGCGGCTCCGGGACGTGTGATCCGGGCTTGGCAGGCGC
>ERZ1370068.2584-contig-1724_pt1 | contig 24353 bp, 32 predicted proteins | sample MGYA00561227_ERZ1370068 | MGnify/ENA primary metagenome ERZ1370068 (study PRJEB38410, sample SAMEA6850437) | metagenome | study: Metagenomic assessment of the ecological functions of the soil: analysis of the soil microbiota associated with the...
CAGATCTCCGGCCCACAGAGGCCGCAGCGCTCTCCGATCAAGAGGGAACAGCGCCCAGGGCGGCCCACTTTCATCTCACGTCCTGCAGACGGAAGAGGCCCATCATCGTGTTTCTTCTCGCCCACCCGACGATGCCGAAGTACTGGAACGCGTGGAAGAAGTTCACGATGAAAAACGCTCCGCCGAAGCTAGTTGAACCCCCAGGTGTAGATCGACACCGGCCGCGGTGGAGGCCAAGGAGCGCGACCTTCTGCGTCGAGACCTTGTACCCCTGCTGGAGTAACGCCAGTACGAGAAGAGGTGCAGCGCGATGAACGGGATGCCGATCGCCAGAACGACGCACCTGAGGTACGACTGCTTGAGTCGATGTAATCGCCCATGTGCGAGAACAGCAAGGATTTGATCGGCTTCGTACTCTTGGAAGTCCCGGCGTGTGGTAGCATGAGCACGGCCCCGCCAGATCGGACCGGCATAGATCAAGAGGTTCAGCATGAAATCCAGGGCGGCGTGCCTGCGGTGGCGTCGTTGCTCCGCGCGCGCGTCGTAGATCCGACTCTCAGCCCGAACGTCTGCAGGCTCGAGGGTAGACGTCCCACCACGTCGCCAGCAGACGGAAGCCGAGATCGCCACCCACTTCGACAGGCACATCGCGCAGAAGAGGACGAGCGGCACCAGCGTGAAGCGGTACGGGTACAGCTCGTAGATCTTCTTGTTGCCGTTGCTGCGGAAAAAGACGATGAACAGGTGGGCCATGATGAAGCTGCCCAGGAAGATCGTGTCGGGCGACCTCTGGTGGCCCCAAATCGACACCCGCATCGAGACGGCAAGCTCGAGACCGAGATCAGGACGCCGAGCGCGAAGGCCGTGAGCGGGGAGGTGATGAAGAAGATGTTGTCGTAGAGGGCGCTGAGCGATGCAGCCGTTCGACTTCTTGACGGCTGCGGACGCCTCGAGCGGCGATACCTCCGGTGAGAACCGACGCTTCGGCCATACGGATTGGTACCGTCACGCCCCGGCCGTGTCAGCTTAGTAGCAAAGGTCCGGCCGACCTTGAGGTCGACCGGCCCGGAGTTTCAAGCCTTGCGCTCTAGATTACGGACACGTCGTCGTGGTTCGGGGTGTCAGGTCGCTGCTGCGTTCCGATAGTTCCCTTGGCCGCACGCGTTCGCGGCCCGGACGAGGTAGAAGAAGCCCTGACCCGCCGCCGGTGTCGTGGCGTCGTTCAGCAAGCGACACGTTGTGGTTGTCGGTAGCAGCTCTCGTCCCCGCCGCCTGGGCCGACCGGGAGCGCGCTGATCGCTCCTCGCAGGATGTCGTACGCCGGTGAGTTGGGCACCGAATCCCACGCGAAGGTCGTCTTGTCGTTGAAGCGAGCGTTCACGAGCTCGCCCGGAGCGTTCGGCGCTGCTGCCGGCGCAGCTGCCGGCGGTGCGACGTCGAGGCTCGTGCAGTCGATGCTGTCGTCGCAACGCGGTGCCGTCGGGCTGCAGCGGGTTGTTGCAGACCCTGCGGAGCAGGTCCCGATCTGGTGGCACTGATCCCAGCTGGAAGCAGATCGATCGGGTTGCCGCCGACGCACACGCCGGACTGGCAGGTGTCGGTCTGCGTGCAGAGATCGCCGTCGGTGCAGCCCGAGCCGTTGGTCTTCGGCGGGTTCGAGCAAACGCCGGTGGCCGGGGCGCAGACGCCCGCGTTGTGGCACTGATCGCTGGCCGTGCACGTGACGTTGTTGCTGTCGGCCTTGAGGCGCCGGTCGTCGTGATCTGACTGCCGCAGCCGTTCTTGTAACGGACGGTGTAGGTGTAGGTGGTCCCGGCCACCGCGGTCGCGTCGTCGAACGTCGTGGTGCCGTACGCGATGCCGGTGGCGATCGGGCTTCCGTCCCTCAGGACGTCGTAGGTGCGCGTTCCCGCGCCGCCGTCGCCCCAGTTGTCGGGATCCTTCGGCCACTGGATCCTGATGCCGGCGGACACGCAGAGGTTCAGCGTCGACCGCCGTGTTGTTGACGAGGAGGCTGGGCGCGAGGCAGCACGGCGCGTCCGGGTTGTTGTTCGGCTCACAGACGAAGTTGGCGAAGACCGGCGACCGAGACGTCGTCCACGCCGAACCCGCCGTAGCTCGTGCCCGTTCACGCTGACGTCGGAGCCCAGCCTCCAGCGGAACTGCAGGCTCTGGCCATTGACCGACGGCACCGCGGCCGCGTTGGTCAGAATCCACGCGGTTCCGGTCGTCGTTCCGCCCCAAGCGTTGCTACCCGCCACGAGTGGGCTGCAGAAGTTACCGGTCGTCGTCGGGACCTGCCCTGGGGTCGAGAAGGCCAACGTCGTCCAGTCTCCCGCTCCGAGCTTGTATTGAACGATGGCGCCGTCGTAAACGGTCGGCGGCGTCGGCGTCACCTCCGTGCGGTACGCCGTCCGGAACTGCAGGGTGAGTCGGACCGGCCGCCGTGAAGAGCGGCGAGTAGAGGGTCGAGGAGTTGTACACCGACGTGTAGTTCTGGTCCGGCGTGCCGAAAGCGGCAGTTGCCGACCCACGCGCCGTAGCCGCCGCCGCCGTTCCCGCACGCCGCGCACCAGTGGAAGTCGTTGGTGTACGCGTTGGCGGAGCAACCCGGCGTTGTCCGGGGCCGTGACGGCCGTGGTCCAGCCGGGGTCCGCCGAAAAGTTCTGCGTGAAGGTGAAGGAGCCGCTCACGTCGTCAGATCGATGTTCGATCGTGGAACGTCTGGAGCGTCGATCGGTGCGGCGACGCCGTCCGCAGTGATGATCACGATGAAGCTCGCGACCGGCGGGTTCGCCGCGATCGGAGCACGCCACCGCCTGATCGACGTGGAACGTGAACCGGTCGCCCGCGGGGTTGATCGCCGATGGCGCCGGCGGCCACGGTGCCGTAGTAGGCGTGGTCGTCCTGGATCAAGTCCACGTTCGCGTTGTTCGAGATGATCGTGACCTTCGTGTTCGTGATCGCGCTGGCCGTGTTGTTCTTGATCGTCACGTCCATCGTGACGCACTCGTTGTTGTCCGGGATCCCGTCGTTGTCACCGTTGTCGACGATCTGCGCGTTCGCGGCGTAGACTGACGTCCGCGCCTGCGCACGTCGTGGCCGCGATGGCGCGTCGAGCTGCCGGCCGGCGAAGTATCGGTGTAGGTCGCGCTGAGCGTCTCGGTCGGCAGGACGAACAACGTGCCGTTGTTGGTCCCGAAGCCTGCGGCGTCGAAGATAGCGTGAGCGTGCCGCTGAAGTACGGCGCCGAGCCCGTGAGGGTCACGAGCTCGCTGTCGCCGGTGCCGGGGCTGGTCACCGTCACCTGCATGCCCGACACGCCGCTCGCATCCACGACGGACAGAACCGCCTGCCCGCTCGCGCACTGGGCGTACGCTGACCTGGTCGAAGGCGACCTGGCCCACCTGGGTTCCCGGCGAGCACGCCGCGACCTGCTGCGTCGTGAAGAACTCGTCGTAGACCAGGTTGTCGTTGTCGAACGCGATGTCGCGCCGGGTGAGCGCCGTCGAGGCGCCGCCGAAGACGTGAAATCCGCGTGCTCCTGACCGTACGCGAAGTACGTGGTCGGCGTGGCGAGGCCGGTCACGTTGGTGAACGTGATGAACTAGCTGGTTCGGCGCCGGCGTGGCGGCGTCGGGATCGTCCGGAGTGCCGGTGTTCGCGGTCTCCCAGTTCCACGACCCCACGAAGTCGAAGACGTCCGTCTGGTAGAAGTAGGCCAGGTTGATCGGGAACGCGGTCGTATCGGTCACCTGATCGCCCGTCGGGTTGGCCGGGTTGTTCCAGTGATCGTTGTAGAAGATGCCCCACACGCCGGTCGTTGCGCCCAAGCGTCTCCGACGCGTGATAGAACGAGTTCCACTTCCAAGCGTAGTGGTACGGCTGCCCGTTGGGCGCGTTGCCCCTGAGCGCCGGCTGGAAGTTCTGCAGCAACACCGAGTCGGCGCCGCTGTTGAAGTTGAAGCCGGAGGTGATCGCCGAGTTGCCGACCATCGCGGCGGCGTTCGCCGGTGCTGTTGCTGCAGATGCCATCGGTCCGGTTCTCGCTGCCCACGATCGACGGCGTGGTCGCCGACCCGCTCCAGCGCCAGGGGTTGACCGCGCCGCCCGTCACGGCCGACTCGACCCACGGCGCGAGTGCCGTGTTGAACGTCGAGCAGCGGTTCTGACGGAGCGACCGTGTCGTTGGCTTGCAGGAGCTGGGTCTGCGTCACCCGCTTCGGCGTCGTGAACCCGTCTCCGGGCGAGGTGATGTCGAAGTCGAGATTGACGGACGTCGGGAACGGCACGCCGGTCGCGGAAGGATCGGTGAACAGCTGGAACACGGCGCCGGCCGTCCCGCCTGACGGGAACGGCGCCGATGTGAACGGGCCCGTTGAGGGCGGACATCTTGGAGGCGCCGCCGCCCGAGAAGCTGAGAGCGCGACAACGACGTCGGTGAGCGCCTGGGCGGTGTTGTTGATGAACGCCATCTTGTAGCTGGTGTACTCGCCGGCGTCGAAGTACTTCGTGTAGAACTCGTTGATCCCGCCATTGAAGAGCGGGCCGGAGAACTGCGTTCGTCCCGGCCGCGCGCGTTGTCGCAGCCTCCGCCGGCCACGAATCCGCCGTTGGCCAGGTTCGCCTGGCAGGCGATCGACGCGCCGGCCGGCGTCGCGGCGGCATAGGTCACGCTGATGCTCCCGCCGTCGGCGACCGTGATGCCGCTTCCCGTCAGGATGCTTCCCGTGAACACACCACCCGCGCCGGTGCAGCTGACGACCTTGGTGTCGATGGTGGCCGAGAGGCTGTTCTTGCTTAGACGGTGACCGAGACCGGCGAGGTCGCCAGCGAGTCGTTCACTGTGATGTTGATCGGCTCGTTGCAGGTGTAGACGCCCTTGTTGAGCGAGACCTGTTGGACGGCCGCGGAGGCGACGTTGCCGCTGACCACGAGCGAGTATTCCATGCCGCCCGGGTTGTTGAAGCCGATCACGTCGACCTGCACAGTTCCCGACGCGGGCAGCCCGTGCGCGCGCGTCGAGGAAGACGCCTTCGGTGTTGTTCGTGTGATCGCGCGTCGTGGTGGCCGAGGTGCTCCAGCCGCCCGTGAAGTTGTTGCCCCAATAGACCGTCGATCCGGGTTGATCGGTGACCTTGAGGTCGGCGTCCTTCTGAAGGGCGTCGCCGGCGGCGTCGTAGTAGACCATCATGACGCGCAGCGGGATCGAGTTGCCGTTGATGTTGTACGTGAAACGACCTCGTGCCGGCCTGGCCCAACGAGTCGCCGTTTTGCACCCACAGGAACGGGGCGCTGCCGCCGATGTGCAGCACACCCGGGACGTTCGCGCGTCCGTAGCCCACGTCGCTGCTGTACCGCTTTACGATCGGGAAGCGAAGATGGCGCGGCGGTAGCGTTCGTGTCTTCGCCGGAGGCGAGGAGAACCGCCTTGACGAGCGAGCCCTTCGGGGTCAGCGCGTTCGCCGGGGTCGCGGTGCCGGAGGGGTAGAACCCCTGCTGGAAGTAGTCGCGCACGAGGGCGCGAGCCCGCCCACTTCCGGCGCCGCGAACGATGTGCCGCCTTCGAAACCGAGATTCTGGTAGGCGAAATACGCGGTCTTGGTCGCGTCGGTCTGGCACATCGCCGTACGGCGCGTCGTACGCCATCGTCTCGCCGCCCACCGAGACGTTCGGAATAGATGAAGGTCATGATGTCGGGCTTCGTGCGGCTGCGCGCCGTTGACGGGGCCGCGGCTGGATCCGAGGTCCTCCGGTGCCGCACGCGCGAGGCGAGCGTCTGAAGTTGCAATCGATGAACAGGCTGTTGGGATTGCTGACGTCGTTGCCGCCGACGCAGATCGCGTTCTTCGCGGTGCTCGGCGAGCCGAGCGTGTTGATGCCCGTCGCGCCGCGGTTACCGGCGGAGACCGTCACGACGAAGTCCGGATTGTTGAACAGAGCGGTGTCGAGGAGCGACGCCTCGGAGTCGTAGCTGTTGTTCGCGGCGCCCCACGAGTGATTCTGGACGAACGAGCCCTGGCGGACCTTCGCCGCGGTGATCGACGGGCCCAGGTCGAGCGGTGGGCCGATGGAGCCGGCGCGGTTGCCGATGTCCTGAAGTAGACCTTGCCGCCGCGCGCGATCCCGTTGTCCCAGTTCTCGTTCGGCGTGTGCGTGACGTCGGGGTTCGACGTCATGTTCGAGATCGAGCCGACCGCGTGCTGCGACGTCTTCGCGCCGTGGCCGCCGTCGTTGATATCGCCCGATGTCGAGAACGCACTGATCGCCGCTGCCGTACGGATCGTAGCCGACGACCTTGCGGTGCGCGGGCCCGACGGTCCCGTTGTTCACCGTGTCCTGCGAGAAGTGGAACATCTTGGTGTTCAGGCCGCTGTCCATCATGGTGACGATCTGGTTCGTCACGCTGCCGTCGATCCCGGCGTTCCACAGCTTCCAGCCGAGGGCCTTGTTGGTCGTGTAGACGCCGTTGTTCTGGAGCACCATCGGGATCGTCGCCGGGTTCGTAGCGGACGCCAGCAGGTGCGGATACGCCTTCTCGGCGATCCACTTCACGCCGGGGATCTGCGACGAGGGCCGGCACCGCGTCGGGGAGCCATCCTCACGAGCACCGTCGTCAGCGCGTCGTTCGCGACGATGTCGTCTTCGGCGGGAACAATCCCGATGCGCGCGAGGTCGCTCAGAACCTCGGTGACGTACGCGCCCTTGTGCAGGTTCACCTCGAAGACCCACGGCTTCGCGTCGCCCGTCACCGGGTCGATGGCCTCGTCGACCGGGATGACCTCGAGCCCGATGCGCGGGCTGATCTTGTAGGCCGGCTGATAGTCGCCGACGTAGGTCACGATACGGGAGGGCCCGCACCGAGGCCAGAGCCGACGAAGGGATCTTCGCGATGTACGTGTTGATGTTCAGGTATTCCCCGAGGACCGCGCCCGCCCGGGTCAGGGCGTCGATCTGCTCTTGCGTGCGGGAGAAACCGGCGATCTTGACGAGGTAGAAGCCGTCGGTCCGCGCGAGCTGGGCGCCCTCATCGAGTTTGAGCTCTTTCGGCATCAAACGGAAGCGTGGCCTCGGCATCGCGCGTGTCGATCACCGCGACGCCGTTGATTTGGATCTCGGTCTCGCTCATCGCCTCCGGCCGACGGTTCACCGCCGTGTAGGGCGGGAGCGCGGCGGAGTACGGCCACCAATCCTGGCCGCGTTGAATCTCCGTATCGGCGAGCCGCACGCCGGACTGCCTGACCGTCCCGGCCACGTTCGGCCGCAGAGGCACGGGATTGCCTTTCGAATCGGTGACCGAGGAGATCCCCGGATGCACCGCCTGTGCCCCGTTCTTGCTTTTTTCCGTCGCTTGCGTGGACGTCACAGCGGTGACGAGAACAGCGGCGACGATCAGGCCGAAAAGACTGCTGCGCATCAAATACCTCCGGCCAGCCGGTCTGAATTGACCGGCACTGGGCGTACGAGACAGCGGTTCGGTCCCCCGATGAGCTCACAAGCGGACTGAAAGCCCCCAGGGATATACGCAAAGCCTAGGAGGAGGCGTCAACGCAATTTGCTCGGTTCGCGGCGCACATCTCGGACAGAATGGATCGAGCTTCGGGGCTGAATGGGTGCGCGGAAAAGAGCCGAAACGCAAGCTTTCAAAAGACTTCGCGCTTCGCCATCTCCCCTATGTGCTCGGCCTCCTGGCGGTAGCCACGGCGCTGGCGCACTTCCGGACGCAGATCGATTCGAACGACGAGAGGGATCGCGGCGATGGGGGCGTGGCGCGTCCTCCGCGGCGAGATCCCCTACCGCGATTTCTTCGCGGTCGAAACGCCTTTGTCGTTTTATCTGGTCGCGCCGCTGTACGCGTTGTTCGGCGTCAGCTTCACGGTGGGCCGCGTCGTTGCGCAGTTTCTCGGCCTGGGCATTGTTATTTGCGTATTCCAGCTCGTCCGCCGCTGGATCCCGTCTCCACTGTTCGCCGCCCTGCCGTTGGCTTTCCTTTGCCAGGCGGGCGTCGGGATCTTCCCGTTCGCGAGCCATCACTGGTTCGCCGACCTCTTCTGCCTCATCGCCGTCGTCGCCGCGGATCGCGCGTTGGCGTCGCAAGGAAACTCGGTTGGTGGCTTGCGGGAGCGGCCAGTGCATGGGCGCTCTTGAGCCTCCAGGATCAAGGCGCTCTGATGCTGCTCGGCCTCGCCGCAGTCGCGGCATTCGTGCCGGAGCCGGGCTCGCGGCGCCTTTGCGTTGGGCCGGCTACTAGGGAGGCGCCGTAGTTGCGGGCCTCCCGCTCGCCCTCGCCGTGATCCCCGCGCGGGGCTCGCCGCGATGTGGCGCGATCTCGTCGCGTTTCCACTGACCGGCTACCGTGCCACGCAAGGGAACGATCTCGGCTTCCTCCAGCCGTTCTCGGAGTTGGCAGGCCAGTGGACGAGCGGCGCATGGCGACACGCGCCGCTCTTCACCGCGGGGGCGACGGTCACTTCCGTTGCGCTCATCGGGACGCCGCTCGCCGCTCCCTTTCTCGCGCTTTGGACTTGGCGGCGACGCAAAGCGCCTCTTGCGATCGTCTCGTTGCTCCTCGCGGCAACGATCGCGTTCTTGCTCACAGCCGCCCACCGGTGGGCACCGATCAACCTGCAGTGGGCCGCCGCACCGCCTGCGATCGCCCTTGCCTTCTGGCTCCATCGCGAGCGCGAGGCCGCTCCCCGTCGCCGCTGGCCTACGGCCGTCGCGGTCGTCCTCATCCTGGCGTTCGGCGTGTTCGGCGTGGGGCGGATCCTCCAGGCCGCCGATCGCGGCCTCTGGTTCGCGGTGGACTCCCGGCCGGACGCACGCGCGTCCCCAGCCGCGCCATCGGGCAGCAGATCCAGGAGATGATCGCCGTCGTCGGCCAACGCGTGCCCGCGACCGATCCCCTCGTCGTTTACGGCTGGCCCACTTGGGGATTCGCGACGCTACGGGTGAGCCCGCTCCGCTGGGACGTGTTCGCTCCTCCCGCGTTCCCGCCCGGCTCGTTGAGCCACGAGGCGATCGCGGAGGTCGAAGCGAAGAAAGCTCCTTGATCGTGACCCCGCCGTTCGAGCAACCGGGACCGGAGGAGCGCGACGAATGGAAGGTCTATCTCATCTCCATTACACGCTGGAGTGGGCGAACGCGGGTTGGGGGTTGTTTCGGCGCATCGATCGCTCATCGCTTCCCTAGCTCGGCTACGGCCAGCGCGAAGGTTGCGGCGCGCGTCCTCGTAGTCGGGCTTCGCCGCGAGCGCCTTCCTGTACCAGGCCGCCGCGTCGTCGAATCGTCGCCGGCTCATCGCCACGCCCCCGAGATTGAACAGCGTCGAGGGGCGGGCCGGGTCGATCCGGTAGGCTTCGAGGAATTGCCGTTCCGCTCCCGCGAGATCACCGCGCCGCGCCAGCAGCACGCCGAGGTCGTCGCGGGCGCCCGCTGCGCCCGGATCGAGGCTGAGCGTCGTGAAGCAGCTCGGCCTCCGCTTCGGGAAACCGCGCAAGCTCGGTCAGCGCGATCGAGAGCTGATAGTGAAAGAGAGCTTCCGCAGGCGCCGCGGCAATCGCCTCTCGGTACCAGCCCGGTCGCCTCGCCGGCGCGTCCCCGTGCGAGCGTGACGGCGCCCAAGCTTGCGAGCGTCGCGGCTCGCTTCGGATCGATGCGATGCGCTTCCAGGTACTCCCGTTCGGCGCCGGCCAGTGTCGCCGCGCCGGCTCAGGAGCGCGCCGAGATCGTCTCTCGCGGGCGCATAGTTCGGGTCGAGCGTCACCGCCGTCCGTAGCTCCTCCGCCGCTTCGTCGGTCTTCCCCATCGCCGTGAGCGCCGCCGCGAGCTCGCGGTGAGGACCCGCGAGCCGGGGAGCGAGGGCGATCGCCTGACGGTGAAATCCGGCCGCGGCCGCGTAGTTGCCGGCGTCTTTCGCCGCGATGCCGAGATTCACGTAGGCGAGGCGTCGCGATCCTGCCGCCGGCACCACCGGAGGCATCACTGGCGAGAACGACGCCCACGAGGGCCGCCGCGAGGACCGAGCGGGCCGGCGCAACGAACCGCTTCGACGCCACGGCGTCGTAGAGCGCGACGAGAGCGGCTCCGGCGAACAGCACGAGGATCGGGACCATCGGGAATCGATAGCGGGCGAAGACGTAGAAGACAGCGACGGCGGCGGAAAAGCCGAAGAGCATCAAGTAAAAGGAGCGTCAGGCGCGGCGCGGCGCCACGCCAGAGCCATACCCGGGACCGCCAGGATCAGGAGAGCCCGAATCCGAAGACCGCGCTCGATGCCTGAAGGATCGGCGAGTGGTCGGCGCTAGACCTCGAAGCTCTCGGAATCGGGAACCTCCGCGCGATTCCACGTGATGAGGACTTTCTTTCCGAAAGCGCGATCCAATCGCCGGGATGCGCCTCGATCCAGGAGAACGATCGGGACCACCAGTACGAAGAGACGGCGCCGGGGTCAGAGCGTGGCCGGCGGCTCTGCTCCGCGAGCTCTTGGCATCGACCCGCTCGTACTCGTAGGTCTCGCGGTCTGGACGGATCGGCAGGTAGCGGCCGTTCGCCCCTCGTGGTTGCCGATGAAGAAGTTGGATCCGGCCTGCGAGGTCGTGATCAGGAAATCCCCGCCGACCGCGCGGTTGCGCAGGCCGACGGGGATCAGGATCAGGAGGACGCCCGCCGCCAGGTTCCCACCGGCGAGCGCGCGCTCCCTGAGGCTCCTCTCCCAAAGATGGAAGGGAAGCCACGCCGCGATGGGATGACGAGAAAGACCAGCGCGTTCTCGCGTGTCAGCGCGAAAAGGCCCAGCACCACGCCCGAAGCGAAAGGAGCGCGCCGCGGTGAGACGCGACGTAAGCGCCAAGGGCCGCGAGCAAGGCGCACATCAAGAAGTTGTCCAGGGCCGCCTTTTTGAATCGAGCCTGTCGAAAAGACGGCCGGCGGGTGAGGGCGAGGATCCCTCCCGCGACCAGACCCGCGCGCTCCCCGAGCCAACGGCGCCCTGCTAGGGCCAACAGCACGCAGGCGAGCGCACCGAGGGAGCGCCTGGGCCCATCGGATCGTCATCGGATCCCGGCCGGCCCCGGTGTAGAGCACGGCGAGGGCGTACGGGTAGAGCGGTGCCTGGTAGAACGTCTCTTTCCCGACCCAATCGCCCGATGCGATCGTCGCCGCCCAGGCGTCGTACCCCTTCCCGTCTCCGACGAGCAGGCGCGCGAACGGACTCCTACCGATCGCCATGGTGTGAATCGCGCGACGGTGAGCGCGAGAACGAAGATAATCGCGAGCCATCGTGAAAAACGCCGCACGGGCCGATGTTACTCCAAGCCTTCATCTGACCGCGCTCCGGCTTGCCCTGGGGGTTGTCGTCCTCGCCGCCCTTCCTTCTTATTTTGAATACGCTGCGTGGAACGGATTTGCCTACGACGACCTTCCGCTCGTCGCCGAGAACCCCGGATCCGGTCCCTTACGGGGATCGGCCGCGCGCTCAGGACCGACTGGTGGGACGGGAAGCGTCCCCAGAGCCTCCTGTACCGGCCGCTCGCGATGGCGAGCTTCGGGATCGACTACGCCGCATCGCGATGGAGGAGACGGGGCCTCCACTCGCCAGGCTGGCCGACCGGAGCCGCCCTCCTTCCACCTTCAGAACTCTGGCTCTGGCACGTCGCGGCGAGCGCGGCCCTATTTCTCCTGGTGCTCTCGCTGTTCACGAGCCCGTGGCTCGCGTTCGCGTACCGCCGCGCTGTTCGCCGTCCATCCGGTTCACACCGAGGCGGTGAACGGGATCGTGGGGCGCCGAGCTGATGTCGGCGGCCTTCGGACTCGGCGGCGCTTCTCGCGGCGAGACGGTCGCGGCCTACGCCCGCCGCCGTCCTTTGTTTCTGGCGCTCCTGTCGAAAGAGCAAGCGATCGTGATTCCGCTGATCCCCTGCTCTTCCTTACGGGTCGAGCCTCCGCCGCGTGCTCGCCGCGTTCGCCGTCCCCCTCGTCCTCTATCTCGCGTTGCGCGCCGCCGTCTTGGGCTCGCCCGCCGGCGGGGCATCACGGCGCCATCGCCGGGGATCAACGTGGACAATCCGATCGCTTCGGCAACGGGGCGCTCGCGTTCTAACGCCGCTGCGAGTTTTCGGCCACGCCGGGCTTCTGGCCTGGCCGCGTACGCTTCGGGCGGACTACCCTACGATCAGATTCCGCTCGTGAGGTCGCTCGACCTCCGGACCGCGCTCGGCATCCTGATCCTGGCGCCTCGCTTTCGGGCGGTGCAGCTCGGGCACGCGCGGTTCCCGCCGCCTTCGGCCTCTCCTCTTTTTCTTCCTGGCTCGTCGTCGAACCTCCCGATCGTCATCGGGACGATCTTCGGCGGAGGCTGCTGTACCTGTCGCGTCGGCGGGCGCCTGCCTCGCGATCGCCTGCCGGCTCTAGCCTACATTCCGGCTCGAGGGCCTCAGGACGGCGCTGGCCGCCGCCCCCGTCCTCGCCGCGGCGGCGGCCTACGCGCGAAACCGCGATTGGAAGGACAACCTCGCGTTGTTCGCACGCACGGCTTCGACGGCCCGATCGTGCAAGGCGGCTCGACGGCTCGCCTCGGAGCTTCTCGCCGCCGGACGGCCGCAGGATGGGATCCCCTGGGCGGAGCGCGCACTCGCCGTCTACCCGCTCTATCCGAACGCGCACCTCACGCTCGCCAAGAGTCTGAGACTTTTGGCCCGCGACGAGAGCGAACCCGGGCCGGCGGACTGAGCTTCTTAACGGGCGGAGGCCAAAGTCTCGCGTCTGGCGGACGCTGAATCCTCCGCCGACGTGTGGAACGTGCGCGGAGGCCTGGCGCTCGACGCGGGGAACGTCGCCGAGGCCCGGGCCGGCTTCGAGAAGAGCCTTGGGTCCGATGCGGCGTACGTGCCGCGCACTGGTCGGACTCGGTGTCGTCGAGATGAGCGAGGGACACACCGACGCGGCGCTGAAGCGGTTCGAGCAGGCCGCGCCCTCGATCCCGGAAACGGGGACGCGCGACAGAACGCGGCGGCGGCGCTGCGCGAGCTGGCCGCCCGGGCCGGCGATCCGGCGAGCCGCGGTGAGCTCCTCCGCCGCGCCGAAGCGGAGGAATCCCGGGCGATCGCCCTCGGTGCCGCATCGGCGGACCCGGCCACGCTTGCCAACCTGCACGGGCTTCGCGGCCGGCGGTTCTTCGAGGAACGGCGGTTTCCGGAGGCGCTCTTGGAGTTCCGCGAAGCCGCGAGGCTCGAGCCTCAGGCCGCGCGCGCCTTCCTGGGGATCGGGACCGTGGCTTGCAGCTCAGGCCGAAACGGAAGTGCCGATCAGGCGCGAAGATCCGCGCCTCTGATGAAGCGATCGGCGCCTTCGAGCACGCGGCGGCCGTCGCACCCGACGACCCGACGGCCCACATGAATCTGGGGATCACCTACCTGCGCCAGCGCCCCGATCCGGCGAAGGTCGCCCTCCACTTCCGTGCGTACCTGCGCCTCGTGCCCGATTCGCCCCAGCGGGCGCAGATGGAAGAGACGATTCGCCAGATGGACCTGGCAGAAGCCAGCCGCCCCTCAAGTTCCATAGCGCGGCGCCCAAGGCGTCGATCTCCTCGCACGTGTTGTAGAACGCAAGCGACGGACGGACGTGCTCCGAGACCGAAGCGGCGGAGGATCGGCTGCGCGCAGTGATGCCCGGCGCGGACCGCGATCGTCCTTCGCCAAGGCGCGCGCCGACGTCCTCGGTGCGGTAGCCGTCGATGCACGAACGACAGCACGCTGGCCTTTTCTTGCGCGGTGCCGATCAGGCGCAGGCCCGGAATCCGGCGCAGCACCTCGGTGCCGTAGGTCGAGCAGGTCGTGCTCGTACGCGGCGATGTTCGGAATGCCGATGCGCTGACGTAGTCGAGCGCCGCGCCCAAGCCCGACCGCGTCGCGCGATCGTTGCCGGTGCCCGCCTCGAACCGCACGGGCGGATCGTTGTAGATCGTCTTCTCGAACGTCACGTCCTTGATCATGTTGCCGCCGCCCTGCCAGGGCGGCGTGTCTCGAGGATCTCGGCCTTGCCGAAGACGACGCCGACGCCGGTCGGGCGCGAAGATCTTGTGCCCGGAGAACACGAAGAAGTCGCAGTCGTACTGCTGGACGTCCACGCGCGTGTGCGCGACCGACTGCGCGCCGTCGACAGACCACCTTGGCGCCGTGCCGGTGCGCCATCGCGATCATCTCTGCGCCGGGCGTGATCGTCGCCCAGCGCGTTCGAGACGTGCGAGAACGAGACGAGCTTGGTCTTGGGACCGAGCAGGCGCTCGTATTCGTCGAGGAGCACCTGGCCGGAATCGTCCACCGGCGCGACGCGCAGCTTCGCCCCCTTCTCCTGGCAGAGCATCTGCCAGGGGACGATGTTGGCGTGGTGCTCGAGCCAGGTGATGACGATCTCGTCGTCCTTGCCGATGTTGCGGCGCCCCCAGCTCTGCGCGATCAGGTTGATCCCTTCGGTCGTTCCGCGGACGAAGACGATCTCCTTCGTCGAGCTTGGCGTTGAGGAAGCGGCGCACGGTCTCGCGCGCCGCCTCGTAGGCGTCGGTCGCGCGGGCGGCGAGCTGATGCGCGGCGCGATGGACGTTCGAGTTCTCGTGCGCGTAGAAGAACGAGAGGCGATCGATGACCGCACTGCGGCTTCTGCGTCGTCGCGGCGTTGTCGAGCCAGATGAGCTGCTTCCCGTTGAAGCTCTCGCTGAAGATCGGGAAATCGCGCCGGATCGCCTGCACGTCGAACGGGACCGACGAGAGATCCGAAAAGCTGATGCCCGGAAGCTCGGTCGGCGACAGACGAGCCGACCGGCGTCACCCCGGACGCCTCGAGCGGCCGCGTGACGTCGAAGAACCCGAACGACGGCAGGCCGCCCATCGTCGAATACGGCATCGCCGCGCCGGGATCGTGCGGCAGCGCGGCGTCGGATCATCGCCGTCCGCCGGAATCGTCGCCGCCGGAATCGAGGAAGGCCCGGCATCGAGGGCAGGCTTCCATCCAAGGCAATGGATTGAACGCCTTCTGCCGCAGGCGCCGCCTGGGCCATCGAACGGAGCTCGGACTCCGACGGCGTCGTGCCCCAGGCGCTGCGCAGTCGCGGCTCATGGCCTCGACGGACCTGAGGTCGGTGACGAACTCCGAACGCGCGGAACCGATTTGAAGGAGCGACGGGGCGATCGGGCGACATCGGTGCCGCCGGCGCCGCGGACGCGGCCGGCACGACGGAGGCCACCGGCATGACGGGCAGCGATTGCACGCCCGGGAGGGTCGCCTCGGGCGGAATCGCGCCGGCCGCGGAATCGAGGACGAGCCCCGGCCGCGACCGCGAACCTCCCCCATCACATGGAACGGCCTGAACGCCGGGCATCGCTGGAGTCGCCGCCGCCAGCGAGCGAAGCTGGGATTCCGAGGGCGTTGCCCCCCACTGCGTCAGATCCCGCGTGATCGCCTCGATCGACCGGACGTCGGTCGAGAACGAGAACCCGGCGATCTGCGCCGCCGCCGCGCATGCTCGGCATGGCGGGCAACTCCGCCGAGGCATGGCAGTCGCCGTCCTCGGCATCACCCGGCATCGCCGGCATCGCGGGCGTTGCCGGCATCGCGGGATCCGCGCGCCTCGGCCGGCATCCCGGCGCGGTCAGGCGTCCCGTAGATTCCGCGGCGAGCTTGGCGAGCTCGTTCGGGTCGGGCATCCCGCGGCGGACGCCGCCTGCGCTCCCGTCAGATCGATGAGCTTGGCGAGGTCGTCCGCGTACCCTGCTTCGGGATCACTTGTACTCATGGTAGCCTACCCACGTCCACGCTCATCGAGGGCCGCAGATGGCGTCGTCGGTCAGCACGGCCGCGGAGCAATAGAGCGCGACGAGGTACGACGCGACCGCGCTCTGGTCGATTCCCATGAAGCGGACCGAAAGCCCCGGCGTCTGCTCGCCGGGAAGACCCGGCTGGTACATCCCGATGACGCCCTGCTTCTTCTCGCCGACGCGCAGGAGCAGGATCGAGGTCTTCTGCCCGACGTTGCAGGCTTGTCGATGGGAACGATCGGCACGCCGCGCCAGGTGAGGAACGGCGCGCCGAACATCGTGACCGTCGCCGGCGGGACGCCGCGGCGCGTGCACTCGCGGCCGAACGCGGCGATCGCGCGCGGGTGCGCCAGGAAGAACGACGGCTCCTTCCAGACCTTCGTGAGCAGCTCGTCCAGAGTCGTCGGGCGTCGGCGGGCCCGTGCGCGTCTTGATGCGCTGGCCGGCCGGAACGTTCTTGAGCAGCCCGTAGCCGGCGTTGTTGATGCAGCTCGCTCTCCTGGCGCTCCTTGACCGATTCGATGGTCCAGACGCAGCTGCTCCCGGATCTGGTCGAACGGGTTGCTGTAGAGGTCGGAGATCTTCGTCGAGACGTGCAGGACGGACGAAATCGCGTTCAGCGTGTACTCGCGCGGCTTCTCTTCGTAATTGGCGAACGACGCGGGCAGCGTGTTCTTCTCGTCCGACTCGCAGACGACTTCGACGGAGTCGTCGTCCGCGACGCGGTTGACCCGCAGCGTGCCCGCTTCGAGCGGCTTCCAGTCCAGGAGGCGCACCAGCCAGCGCGGCGTGATGGCGCCGTACTGCGGCGAGTCTTGGTGACGTTGGCAAGCTGGAAAGCTGCCTTGTCGCCGAGCGAACGATGTGCTGCGGCCGTGTCTGCCATCCAGAGTCCCCCCTAGAAAATGGGGGCGAAGTAGCAGCGCGATGACCGCTAGTACCTCGGCACGCTCGGATCGACGTCCCTCGACCACGCGGCAATGCCGCCCTTGAGGTTGAGCAGCCGGCCCGGGAATCCCGCTTGCTTGAGCCGCCGGATGGCCTGAGCGCTGCGGATCCCCGCTCTTGCAGTGGACGATCGTCTCGCGCTGCGGGTTGAGCTCGGACGTCCGGCTCGCGACCTGTCCCAGCGGGATCAGGATCGTGTTCGGGAGCCGCGCGATCGCGTACTCGTGGGGCTCGCGCACGTCCAGAATCTGCGACGTCCTGCCCGAGGTCGATTCGGTGCTTGAGCTCCACCGGGGTGATCTCCTCGAGCTCGGACGAGGAGACGGCGACCGGCTCGGGCGGGCGGATTCCGCAGAACTCTTCGTAGTCGATCAGGCCTCGTGATCGTCGGGTGCGGTGCCGCACATCGGGCAGTCCGGATTCTTCCGGAGCTTGACCTCGCGGAAGCGCATCGTCCACGCGTCGAACAGGAGCAGGCGGTTCTTGAGCGGCTCGCCGTCTTTCAGGATCAGCTTGATCGTCTCGGTCGCCTGGATCGTGCCGATGATTCCCGGGAGCACGCCCAAGCACTCCGCCCTCGGCGCAGGACGGCACGAGGCCGGGGGCGGCGGCTCCGGATAGAGGCAGCGGTAGCACGGTCCGTCGGGAAGGCCGAAGACGCTGGCCTGCCCCTCGAAGCGGAAGATCGAGCCGTAAACGTTCGGCTTCCCGAGCAATATGCACGGCGTCGTTGACCAGGTAGCGCGTGGGGTAGTTATCGGTCCCGTCGGCGACGACGTCGTAGTCCTTGATGATCTCGAGCGCGTTGGCCGCCGTCATCGGGCTCTCGTAGCCGACGACGTTCACGTACGGGTTGATGTCGGCGAGGCGGTCCTGGCCGATGCGATCTTCGGGCGTCCGATGTCGCGCGTGCCGTGGATGATCTGCCGCTGAAGGTTCGACGCGTCGACGCGTGTCGAAATCGACGATGCCCGAGCGTTCCGACCCCCGCCGCGGCGAGGTACATGCCGAGCGGCGCGCCCAATCCCCCGTCCCGACGAGCAGGACGCTCGCTTTCTTGAGCTTCCGCTGCCCGGTCACGCCGAACTCCGGGAGGATCAGGTGCCGGCTGTAGCGGCCGACCTCTTCGTTGGTGAGCTCGGGAAGATCCGGACGTGCCCGCCGGCGATCGACGGCACGATCATCAACGAGCCGCCGTCCGCGAGCGGCGTGTCGAGCCCCGATTGGTAGCGGATGTCTTCGTCGTTCACGTAAACGTTGACGAAGCTCCGCAGGACCCCTTTGTCGTCGAACAGGTGCTGACGCAGCTCCGCGTGGAGCGCGGTGACCTGTTTCAGCGCCTCCCCGCGGTCGTCGCGGGAACGACGATCTCGGACTGCCCCCGGCGAATCCGCGGAGCGCGGTCGGTATGAACACGGATATCGGCATGCTCAAGGTCGCTTTCAAGAGATCTTCGCTGTCGAAGCGTGAACGGTCGGATCGCATCTCGTAGGAAAACAGGTCGCCCGCCGCCTTCCTTCACGGCGACGATGACGTACGAGTAAACGGGCCACGCGTGGTCGAGATCGAACTGCGACGGCAGCGGGCCGGGTGGTCACGGATGCGAGTGGTAGAACCCGACGACGTCGCGGCCGTGCTTCGCTTGCGTGCTTCTCGCCGCGGAGGAGTCTTCCGGTGCGATCAGGAATCGATTCCGCTTGGCGGCCTCCTCGCGCGCGTTCGAGATCGGGAAGGTCTCCTCGGTGACCTTGCGCGCCCTCCGGGCCGAACGATCCGATGAGCAGCCCGCAGCATTCGTGAGGGTAGTCACGACTCCCCGTGGCGCCGGATCTCGTCGAGATGCCGCTCGCTCAACACCAGGCTCATCGGGCGGCCTCCCAGAAACCATCGGCGAGATAGCGGGTGCCGGCATCGCACAGGACCGTGACGCACGACCGACCCGGCCGGAAGCGTCTGCGCGAGGCGCACCGCGGCACACGACGTTGGCGCCGGCGCTCACGCCGACCAGCAGCCCGTGCTTGCGCGCGAGCTCCCGGGTCATCTCTTGGGCATCCTCGGTGCCGACCGTCACCTCGGCGTCCGCCAAGGTCGTATCGTAGATCCCCGGCACCAGCGCCGTCGGCATGTGCTTCATCCCTTCGAACCCGTGCAAGCGGCGTGTCGGGCTGCATCGAGATCGCCGCGATGTTCGGGTTCAGCTCCTTGAGCCTCCGCGTGGTTCCGACGAAGGTTCCCGACGTTCCGAGCCCCGCGACGAAGTGAGTGATCCGGCCTTCGGTCTGCGCCCAGATCTCGGGGGCGGTGGTCTCGGAGTGCGCGCGCCAGTTGGCGTCGTTGTTGTACTGGTCGGAGATAGACACTGAGCGGTCGGGCTCGTCGGCGGCCATCTGCTTGGCCTTGCGCTGCGCGCCGTCGGTCGCCTCGAGCGGGCTCGTCTCGACGATCGTTGCTCCGAAGACGCGGAGCATGCGCTTCCGCTCGACGCTCGCGTTCTTGGGAAGGCAGACCGCCACCCCGTACCCCAGCGCCGCGCCGATCATGGCGTAGGCGATCCCGTGTTCCCGCTCGGTGGCGTCGAGGATCGTCTTTCCTTTCGTCAGGCCGGCCGGTCCTGATCGCGTCAGGATCATGCCCGCGCGGCGCGGTCTTTCACCGAGCCCCCGGGTTCATGTGCTCGCCCTTGGCGTAGATCTCGACGCCCTCGCGGGAAAGGGCGATCAGAGGCGTGCCTCCGATACTCTCCAGCACGCTGGCCGGATCGGCGCCGGAGATGCCTCTGGTCTGGCTCATTTCGAGACTCCGTCCGAAGACCATACGAACAACTGGCCTGGGACGCTACTATGACGCGGTAGGGCCGTACCGAATCGGCCCCTTCGACGGGGAATTACAGCTGGCGAAAACGCTCTCGACCATGCTCGAGCTGGGCACACCGGCTCCGGATTTCAGCCTGACCGACGTCACGACGGGCCAGGCGATCTCCCCTGGAATCGTTTTCGGGAGACAGGGCCCTCCTCGTCATGTTCATTTGCCGCCACTGCCCGTTCGTGAAGCACGTGCAGACGGGTTGGCCCGCATCGGGTCCGACTATCGGGCGAAGGGGCTCGGCGTCGCATCGCGATCAGCTCGAACGACATCGAGAGCCACCCCGAGGATGGGCCCGAGCACGCTGAAGGAGATGGCCGCCGAGCTGGGCTTCACCTTTCCCTACCTCTTCGACGAGACGCAAGAGGTCGCGAAGGCCTACACCGCGGCGTGCACGCCGGACTTCTTCCTCTTCGACGCCGGAAGGACCCTCGCCTATCGCGGCCAAGCTCGACGACAGCCGTCCCGGAGCGGCATCCCGTGACCGGCCGCGACCTGCGCCTCGCCAGTCGAAGCCACCCTGCTGCGGGACGCCCCGTGGACGACGACCAGGCGCCGAGCCTCGGCTGCAACATCAAATGGAAGCCGGGAACGAGCCCAGCTACTTCGGATAAGGGACACTCCCCTTTTTCTTACAAACTCCAAGGCCGCACGGGGACCATTCTCTTTTTCCGACAAAGCTCCCCCGGATACCGCTTTGATCGGAAGAAGAGAATGGTCCCCGAGAAAACGCGGAATTGAAGACAAAGCGGCGAGGTCGGTAACAGGAGCGAGATGCTGGGACCCGTTCTGCCTCAGCGCTCACCGTCGCGGTGACCTTCGACGATCTGCCGGCCGCGGGCACGGATCGCAGCTCGACCACGCGGATCGTCGCCATCAACAAAGCGATCGTGCGCACGCTGACGAAGCGCCACATTCCCGCGGTCGGGTTCGTCAATGAGATCGGACTCGAGGACGGCGGCGCGATCGAACCGGAGCGGACCGCGGCGCTCACGCTCTGGTTGACGCACGGGCTCGAACCTGGGAACCACACCTATTCCCACCCGTCGCTTCACAAGGTGACGCGCGAGGCCTATCTCGAGACCTGATGAAGGGCGAGCGCGTGATCCGCCCCCTCATCGCGGAGCACGGGCGGAACCCTTCGCTGGTTCCGTCATCCGTTCCTCCACACCGGGCGCGACCTTACGACGAAGCACGCCGTCGAGGCGTTCCTCGCCGAGCACGGGTACCGCGTGGCTCCGGTCACGATCGACAACGGCGAGTGGATCTTCGCCAAGGCGTACTCGCTCGCGAAGGGAAAACAGCGGCGGACGATCGCCGACGCCTACGTCGAATACATGGAGCGCAAGACCGACTACTGGGAGCGCTCGGCGCGGACGCTTTTCGACCGCGACATTCCGCAGATCTTGCTCGTCCATGCCAATCGCCTGAACGCCGACCACTTCGACCGGATCGCCGCGATGCTCGTAAGGCGCGGCTACCGGTTCGTCACGCTCGAAGCGGCGGTCTCGACCCGGCCTACCTGAGCCCGGACGACATTCATCGGCGCCGGCGGGATCTCCTGGATCCATCGCTGGACGCTCACCAAAGGGCGGCCGGGACGCCGTGCTGCCCGGACGAGCCCGAGGTTCCCGCGTGGGTCATGCAGGCCGCGGGGTCACGTCGGAGTGAAGGGTCAGGACGGAAGACTTCACCTGACTCCCACAGCGCGACCGCCCGGTCCAGCCGTTCGGATTCGGCTTGTGAAGGCGTCGCGCTGCGCCTGCGATCGGGGCGCGATCGGAGCCCTCGAGGTCGATCTCGCAGGTCCATCAAGGCCCCGCCGATCGCATCGAGGTTTCGGTGCATCGAGCTCTTCTTTGGCGAACAGCGGGCGCGAGCCTGGCCTCTTTGCGCTGGTCACGCACTTACCCGGTCGACCTTCGCATGGCGAGCCAGACGCGGCCACGACGTCGCGCGAGAAGAGACCAGCACAGCGTCGAGCCCGCGCGCGATCGAGCGCGACGCGCGGATCCGGCTCGACTGCGAGAGGTTGCCTTCTGCTCGCGGCCCGAGACGATCAACACGACCTGATAGTCGCCGGGCGGGACGAGGATCCCTTCTGGGAACTTTCAGGGATGTGCTCGCCGTCGACCGCCGCGATGCTGAACTCGTACCGAGATCACTTCGGGACGCTCCCCGCGCAGGTCCCACACGAAGCGATGGGCGCCGGCCTTGGACGCAAAGCCGGGCTCGGGCCGGACCCAGCTTTCCGCGAAGTAACGGTTCGCGTGAAGGTCCGCCGCGGGCTCCCCGCTGGCGAAGCGGCGCGACCCGTCCGCTTCCGTCGCGGATCTCGAGCCGGATCGGCGACCCTGGGTCCGCCGCCAGCCAGTAATCGATCACCGCACCGGTCGGAGGGTTCTTGCCGACCGGCTCGTCGGGCGGCAGCGGCGTGTCCTTGTTTTGATTGCGCCGGACCCGGAATGCCGTTTGCGGTGCGAACAGATGCACAGGCTCGCGCGCAGACCGCGGCACTCATCTCGCGCAGCGGGGCGACGTCGTCGAGCACCCAGATCGCACGCCCCTGCGTCGCCGCGATGAGGTCGTCGCCGTGAACGGCCAGGTCGGTGACGATCGCGCTGGGAAGATTGCGCTCGAGCGACCGCCAGTGGCCGCCGTCGTCGAACGACACGAAGACGCCGCGGTCGGTCCCGGCGTAGAGCAGCCCGCGCTTCACGGGGTCGGCGCGCAGCGCCGACGAACCGCCCTGCCGGCAGGTTCGACGCGATCGACGTCAGGTTTTTCCGTAGTCGTGGGTCCGAAACGCGCGCGGCGTGAAATCGTCCTGACGATGGTTATCGACGGCGATGTACGCGGTGCCCGCATCCAGTGCTGAGACGTCGACCGTGGCGATCTTCGCCCACACGGGAACGTCTTTCGGCGTGACGTCCCGCCAGGATTTTCCCGCGTCTTGCGTGAGCCGCACCTGCCCGTCGTCGGTGCCGATCCAGATCGTGTCGTTGTCGCGCGAAGACAAGCCGATGCCGAAGATCACACCGTAACCGCAGGCTCGCGCCCGCGCGGCATCCGGGTCGCCGCCGCAATTTTTCGCCGCCTCGCCCGCGCGGCGGCATCGAGGCTGATCGCCGTCAATGCGCCCCCTGATCGATCGAGCGAAATAACACCTGCGCCCCTTGGTAGAGCGGGTACGGCGGCAGGCTCGATACGGCGATCGGGGTGATCCACGTGTAGTGGTACCGGACGGTCGTCGGCCGCGCGCCGTAGGTCGAGACGGGCCACGGGGAGATGTTCTGGACCTCGCCGTTTCTTGCGTTCCCATCGCGACAAGCGTCCGCCCAGAGCCAGAGCCGTAGACGATGTCGGGATCGCGCGGATCGGGGATGTCGTAGTCGCGCTCGTCGGCTCCGACCGGACGCGCCAGTCGCGAAACGTGATAGCGCCGTAGTCGCTCCGGCTCGCGATCGAGACCGTGCCGTTGTCCTGCTGGCCGGCATAGATCCGATAGGGAAACCGGTTGTCGGTGGCGAGATGGTAGAACTGGCCGGTCGGCTGGTTGTACCAGCTGCTCCAGCTTTCTCTGAATTGACTGAGACGACGGTGCCCTGATCGGACGCCGTGACCATGCGCTCGGGGTGCGTCGGGATCGATCAGAGAGAAGTGGTAGTCGTCTCCCCGGAGAGAGCCTTTGAAGATCTCGCAGGTCGCTCCCTCCCGCCGTGCACCGACGGATCGACCGTCCCATGACGAACACGGTGTCCGGGTCGCCGGGCATGACGCGTCACATGGCCGAAGTAGTTGCTTCCAAGCTCCTTGTTGTCGTTGACGCGCTTCCAAGTGAGCCCGCCGTCGTCCGAGCGGTACAGCCCGCCGACGGCGTCGGAATCAACGCTCGCGTACACGCGAGTGGCTCCCGCGACGATGGGCGGCGGTCAAGACCGATCCGGCCGAGCTTCCCTTCCGGCCATCCCGCCCCGGCGACCCGCGCGAACGTGCGTCCGCCGTCGCTCGAGCGGTAGATCCCGCTCTCGTCTCCCTCGCTGCGCTCGAAATAGCTGAGCCATGGCTTGTAGCGCGCTTGCCAGACCGAGGCGAACACGACGTCGGGATCGGCCGGGTCGAAGGCGAGATCAACCGCGCCGGTGTTCTCGCTGACGAACAGCGCGCGCGCGCCACGTCGCACCGCCAGTCTTCCGGCCGGAAGACTCCGCGCTCCGGGTTTGCGCCGAACGCGTGCCCGAACGCCGCGACGAGCACGATGTCGGCATTCCGCGGATCGACGAGGATCGCTCCGATGTGGCGCGTCGCTTCAAGCCCGACGTGCAACCAGCTCGCTCCTCCGTCTTTCGACTTGGAGACCCCTTCGCCGGCCGCGATGTCATAACGCGAGCTCGCTTGCCCACGTGCCGACGTAGATCGTCTTCGGATCGGAGGCCGCGACCGCCAGCGCGCCCACGGACGCGGGGCCCCGATCGAAGATCGGCGCCCACGTTCGTCCGGCGTCGGTCGTCTTCCAGACGCCCCCGCCGGCCGCGCCGAAATAGAACGTCTCGGGCTCTTGCGAGACGCCGGCAGCGACGGTGCTCCATCCTGCGCGATGCGGCCCGACGAGCCGCCACGACAATCCGTCCAACATGGCGTCGGGAACTGTTGCCGCGGCGACCGTAGCGGCGATGGCCCAAGCAAAGTGAGCGATTACTTCAATGAGCAATACGTAACTGAACGAAGTACAAT
>ERZ1370068.8044-contig-6926_pt1 | contig 24351 bp, 30 predicted proteins | sample MGYA00561227_ERZ1370068 | MGnify/ENA primary metagenome ERZ1370068 (study PRJEB38410, sample SAMEA6850437) | metagenome | study: Metagenomic assessment of the ecological functions of the soil: analysis of the soil microbiota associated with the...
ATTCCGATCATTCGGTAGTGGGGCCGTCGCCCTTCGAGGCCTTCGCTTCGTTCCGGCACCTCAGGTGACGGATAACAGAACGTCATCCACGAGTGAACGCGATTGCGTTCATCCGGTAGGTGCGAGCCCCTGCGAGCCTCGAAGGATGACAGCCCGTGACCCTAGCCCTTCTTCTTCGGTTCCCACTTCTCGACCGGGCCGCCGGCGTCGCGCCAGGCGGCGAAACCGCCTGCCCATATGGGCGACCGGCTTCAGGCCCATGTCCTGCGCGGTCTTGGCTGCCAGCGCCGAGCGCATGCCGCCGGCGCAGTGGAAGATGAACTTCTTGTCCTCGCTGGAAGATCGGCTTGGCGTAGGGACTCGCCGGATCGATCCAGAATTCCAGCATGCCGCGGGTGCAGGAGAACGCGCCGGGATGCGGCCGTCGCGCTCGATCTCGCGGGGGTCACGGATATCGACGATCACGACGTCGTCGCTGGTAGCGCGCCTTGATCGAATCCGCAGCGCTCAGGGTTTCGATTTCGGCATTGGCTTCGTCGATCAGGGCCTTGATGCCGCGGTGAATGGTCTGGGGCATTGATTGCACCTTGGCCTCGTTGTTCGCTCGCGGCCGTACCGGGCGACGATAACCCTTACCGCACCAGTTCCTTCATCGCGCCTTCGAGGCCCTCGATCGTGATCGGGAACATGCGCTCCGAGAACAGCCGGCGGATGATGGTGGTGGATTCCGAATAGTCCCAGTGCTTCTGCGCCACCGGATTGAGCCACACCGCGTGCGGATAGGTGCGCGTGATGCGATCGAGCCAGACCGAGCCTGCCTCTTCGTTGACGTGCTCGACCGAACCGCCGGGGACCATGATCTCGTAAGGCGACATCGAGGCGTCGCCGACGAACACCACCTTGTAGTCGTGCGGGTATTTGTGCAGCACGTCCCAGGTCGGCGTGCGGTCGGTGAAGCGCCGCTTGTTCTGCTTCCAGACGCCCTCATAGAGGCAGTTGTGGAAGTAGAAATATTCCATGTGCTTGAATTCGGTCTTCGCCGCCGAGAACAGCTCCTCGACCTGCTCGATATGCGAATCCATCGAGCCGCCGATGTCGAAGAACACCAACACCTTGACCGCGTTGCGCCGCTCGGGGCGCATATGCACGTCGAGATAGCCGTGGTTGGCGGTCTCCTTGATCGTGGTGTCGAGGTCGAGTTCGTCCGGCGCGCCGGTGCGGGCGAATTTGCGCAAGCCGTCTGCAGCGCGATCTTGATGTTGCGGATGCCGAGTTCGACATTGCCGTCGAGATCCTTGAACTCGCGCTTGTCCCACACCTTCACGGCGCGGTTGTTGCGGTTCTTCTCCTGGCCGATGCGCACGCCTTCGGGATTGTAGCCGTGGGCGCCGAACGGCGAGGTGCCGGCGGTGCCGATCCACTTGTTGCCGCCCTGGTGCGCGGCCCTGCTGCTCCTTCAGGCGCTTGGCGCAGCGTCTCCATGAGCTTGTCCCAGCCCATCGCCTCGATCTGCTTCTTCTCTTCCTCGGTGAGGTATTTCTCCGCGAGCTTCTTCAGCCATTCGGCGGGAATGTCCGCCTTCTCCATGGCGTCGAGCAGGCTCTCCAGCCCCTTGAACACCGTGCCGAACACGCGGTCGAACTTGTCGAGGTTGCGCTCGTCCTTCACCAGAGCGGCGCGCGGACAGGTAATAGAAATTCTCCACCGTCTGCTCGGCGAGGTCGGCGTCGAGCGCCTCCATCAGCGTCAAGATATTCGCGCAGCGTCACCGGGACCTGCGCGTCGCGCAGCGATGTGAAGAATTGCAGGAACATGGAGATACAGATTGCCCGCCGGGCCGCTGGCGTCAAGGGCAAGCGGCTACCGAAACGAAGGGCCAGCGCATACCAGACAGGCCTAGACCGGCGAGGGTATTTCCTCTAGAATTGAGCCATAAAAGGCTTCTCCAGGGCTTTCTAAATGGGTATCAAGTCCGCCTGACGGAATTCTTTACTCCTTCACGACCGCCGAACCGGCGGTCGTTTACTGTTCAGGCCGAGCGCGGCCCGAGAACGAACAACAAGGCAAAGAGATAGATGAAATTTACCGGCACCAAGGACTATGTCGCCACCGACGACCTCAAGGTCGCGGTCAACGCCTCGATCGTGCTCGAGCGCCCGCTGCTGATCAAGGGCGAGCCCGGCACCGGCAAGACCGTGCTGGCGGAGGAAGTCGCCAAGGCGCTCGGCGCGCCGCTTCTGACCTGGCACATCAAGTCCACCACCAAGGCGCAGCAGGGCCTCTACGAATACGACGCGGTGTCGCGACTGCGCGACAGCCAGCTCGGCGATGCCAGGGTCTCCGACATCTCGAACTACATCAAGCGCGGCAAGCTGTGGGAAGCCTTCACCCACGACAAGCGCCCGGTGCTCCTGATCGACGAAATCGACAAGGCCGACATCGAATTCCCCAACGACCTGCTGCTCGAACTCGATCGCATGGAGTTCTTCGTCTACGAGACCGGCGAGAACATCAAGGCGAGCCTGCGCCCGATCGTGATGATCACCTCGAACAACGAGAAGGAATTGCCGGACGCGTTCCTGCGCCGCTGCTTCTTCCACTACATCAAGTTCCCCGACGCCGACACCATGAGCCGGATCGTCGACGTGCACTTCCCGAGCATCAAGAAGCGTCTGGTGCAGGAAGCGTTGCGGATTTTCTTCGAGGTGCGCGAGGTGCCGGGCCTGAAGAAGAAGCCCTCGACGTCGGAGCTGCTCGACTGGCTCAAGCTGCTGCTGAACGAGGACATCACCCCCGAGATGCTGCGGGAGCGCGATCCGCGCAAGCTGATCCCGCCGCTGCACGGCGCGCTGCTCGAAGAACGAACAGGACGTGCATCTGTTCGAGCGGCTGGCGTTCCTCAGCCGCCGCGAAGTGTAATTTCGCAGAAGACCTCGGCGCCAGAACCTCAGGTTCTGGCGTTTCGCTTTTGACAAAACATAACGAAAAGCAGAACAGGGAAAATGAACGTTCAAACCCAGATCTGACGCGACTTCGGCTATCCGTACCGAGCATTTCGACGTCCTGATCGCAGGCGCCGGCATCTCCGGCGTCGGCGCGGCCTATCACCTCACCACGCAATGTCCGGGCACTGAGTTTCGTTGCCCTCGAGACCCAGAAGACCTTTGGCGGCACCTGGAGCACCCACCGTTATCCCGGTATCCGCTCCGACAGCGATCTCCACACCTTCGGCTATCGCTTCAAGCCGTGGACCACCAGCGCCGATCGCGAGCGCCGCCGAGATCCTCAAATACATGGGCGAGGTGATCGAAGAGAACGATCTCGCCCGTCACATCCGCTATCAGCACACGATTACCTCGGCCAGATGGTCGAGCGAGCAGAATCTCTGGACCATCGAAGCGACGCGCAACGACACTCGGCGAAAACTTGCGCTTCACCACCAATTTCTTCTGGATGTGCCAGGGCTATTACCGCCACGCCGAGGGCTATACGCCGGAGTGGAAGGACATGGCCAAATTCAAGGGCCCGACCGTCCATCCGCAGAAATGGCCACGAAGACCTCGATTACAAGAACAAGCGCGTCATCGTGATCGGCTCCGGCGCCACGGCGGCGACGCTGATCCCGGCGATGGCGAACGATTGCGCGCATGTCACCATGCTGCAGCGATCGCCGACCTATTTCCGCACCGGCCGCAACGCGATCGAAATCGCCGAGACGCTGCGGCAATTGCAGGTCGACGAGAAGTGGATTCACGAAATCACCCGGCGCAAGATCCTGTTCGATCAGGATGCGTTCACCCGCAAGACCTTTGAAGAGCCGGAAGCGGCGAAGAAGGACCTGCTGTCGGCGGTCGAAGCCTATCTCGGCCCAGACTACGACATCGCGACGCACTTCACGCCAAGATACCGGCCGTGGCGGCAGCGCATCGCCTTCATTCCCGACGGCGACTTGTTCCAGGCATCAAGTCCGGCAAGGCTTCCGTTGTCACCGACGAAATCGAGCGCTTCACCGAGAAGGGAATTCTGCTGAAATCCGGCAACGAGCTGGAAGCCGACATCATCATCACTGCGACCGGTTTCAACCTCTCGGCCAATGGCGACATCGAATTCGCGGTCGACGGCAAGCCGCTCGATTTCGCCGACACCGTGACCTATCGCGGCATGATGTTCACCGGCGTGCCCAATCTGGTCTGGGTGTTCGGCTATTTCCGCGCCAGCTGGACCTGCGCGTCGACCTGGTCGCCGACTTCGTGTGCCGGCTGCTCCAGCACATGAAGGCAACCGGCGCCAAGAAGGTAACGCCGCGGCTGCAGGCCGGAAGACCACAACATGCCGCTGCTGCCGTGGATCGACCCCGAAAACTTCAATCCCGGCTACATGATGCGCGGCATGCACCTGTTGCCCAAGCGCGGCGACAAGCCGGAATGGCAGCACAACCAGGACTACTGGGCGGAGAAGGACGAATTCCCGGCCATCGACCTCAAGGACCACGTCTTCGTTTACGGTTGAAAACCAGTCCGCCTGGCAGGTTTCAGAACCGCGCCTCGGGAGCGGTTTTTTAATACCGTCACCATAAATATTTCATAAGTCCTGTATACTGTTGTGGTCACGATACCGGCTTATCTGGAAAAATACCTCGACAAATCGGCGATACTGTATACATCCTGAACTCATATCCAGATCCGGAGTGCAATCATGCCGACAGCGTTTCCGCTCAATGCCTGGTATGCCGCCGCCTGGGACGTCGATCTCAAGCACGACGCTGTTTCCCCGCACGATCTGCGGCAAGCATGTCGTGATGTACCGTCAGTCCGACGGGCGGGTCTGCGCGCTGGAGGATGCCTGCTGGCATCGGCTGGTGCCGCTGTCGAAGGGCCGCCTCGACGGCGACACGGTCGTCTGCGGCTATCACGGCCTGAAATACAATGCGCAGGGCCGCTGCACCTACATGCCCTCGCAGGAAACCATCAACCCGTCAGCCTGCGTGCGCTCCTATCCGGTGGTCGAGCGCCACCGCTTCATCTGGTTGTGGATGGGCGATCCGGCGCTGGCCGATCCGGCGCTGGTGCCGGACATGCACTGGAACGACGATCCAGCCTGGGCCGGCGACGGCAAGACCATTCACGTGAAATGCGACTATCGTCTCGTGCGTCGACAACCTGATGGACCTCACCCACGAGACCTTCGTGCACGGCTCCAGCATCGGCAACGACGCATGTCGCCGAAGCGCCGTTCGACGTCACCCATGGCGAGCACAACCGTGACGGTGACGCGCTGGATGCGCGGCATCGAGGCGCCGCCGTTCTGGGCCGCGCAACTCGGCAAGCCCGGTCCGGTCGACCGCTGGCAGATCATCCATTTCCAGGCGCCCGCGCACCGTCAGCTATCGACGTCGGCGTCGCGCCCGCAGGCACCGGCGCGCCGGAAGGCGACCGCTCGCAGGGCGTCAACGGCTTCGTGCTCAACACCATGACGCCGGAGACCGACACCACCTGTCACTATTTCTGGGCTTTCGTGCGCAACCACCGCATCACCGAGCAGAAGCTGACCACGGAAATCCGCGAAGGCGTAGCCAGCATCTTCCGCGAGGACGAGATCATCCTCGAGGCGCAGCAACGCGCCATCGAGCGAAAATCCCGACCGCACCTTCTACAATCTCAACATCGACGCCGGCGCGATGTGGGCGCGGCGCGTGATCGACCGCATGGTGGCGCGGGAGACTCGCCGCAAAACGCGCAAGCGGCGGAGTGAGGCCATGAGCGAACGCGATCCTGAACGCTCGATCTCGCAGACGGTGCGCGCCCAGCTCGCGCTGCGCGACATGATCCTGTCCGGACGGCTGCGCCCGGGCGAGCGCATCTCCGAACTGCAGGCGGTCGACATCACCGGCGTGTCGCGGACGCCGGTGCGGCTGGCGCTGGTCCGGCTCGAAGACGAAGGCCTGTTGCAGGCGATCCCTTCCGGCGGCTTCATGGTGAAGGCGTTCACCGAGCGCGACATCCTCGATCTCGATCGAGCTGCGCGGCACGCTGGAAGGCCTTGCCGCCCGCTTGCGCCGCCGAACGCGGCGTCAGCGCGCGCAGCCTCGAGCCGCTGAAGGAGTGCCTCGCCGATCTCGATCAGCTGGTGCGGCAGGATCCCGGTTTCGGTCGAGGCGTTTTCCGCCTACGTGACCATGAACGCGCGCTTTCCACGCGCTGCTCACCGAACTTTCCGCGAGCGCCGCCGCTGATCCGGCAGATCGACCGCGGTCTCGGCGCTGCCGTTCGCTTCACCGAGCGGTTTCGTGATGGCGCAGTCGGCGCTGCCGGAGCGCACCAGATCCTGCTGATCGGCGCAGGACCATCACCGCATCGTGGTGGATGCGATCGAGAACCGCGAAGGCGCGCGCGCCGAGGCGGTGATGCGCGAGCATTCCCGCCTCGCCGCGCGCAATCTGCGGCTGGCGCTGCGCAATCGCACCCATCTCGATCTGCTGCCTGCCCTGCCTTGCTCAACTCCAACAGCCGAATAGGGATCGCCATGCGCTTTGCCGAGCAATGGAACTGGTGCACGGTCGACGCCATCCGTGACGTCACGCCCACGATCCGCGAATTCCGGCTGCGGCCCGACGTCGGCGTCGCGCCCTACCCGGCCGGCAGCCATCTCAATGTCGCCGTGCTGATCGACGGACAGCCCGCACGGCGCTCCTATTCGCTGGTCGGCGATCGCGATCCCCAACATCTACCGCATCGCGGTGCGGCTGGCGCCGGACAGCCGCGGCGGCTCGCGCGGCATGTGGAAGCTTGCAGCCGGGCGCGCGCATCGAAATCTCAAGCCCGTCGTCGCTGCTCGAGATCGACTGGACGCGGCCAAATTATTGCCTGATCGCCGGCGGCATCGGCATCACCCCGATCACCGCCATCGCCGGCGCGCCCTGCGCCGCAGGAACATCGACCTGCGCCTGCACTATGCCGTGAAAGTCGCGCGGCGACGCCGCCTATCTCGACGAACTGTCTTCGGTGCTCGGCGACCGGCTGATCGTCCACGCCAGCGACGAGGGCGCAGCGGATCGATCTCGACGCCACGCTTCCGCGCGCTGCCATCAGACGCAATCGCCATCATGTGCGGGCCGATGCGGATGCTGGAAGCCGCGCGGCGCGCCTGGAACGATGCGGGACGGGCTCCGTCGGATCTGCGTTACGAAACCTTCGGCTCCAGCGGCCTGTTGCCGACGGCGGAATTCCGCGTGCGCCTGAAAGACTTCAGATGCCGAGCTTGTGGTCTCGCCAAAACAGTTCGATGCTCGACGCTCAACGACGCCGGCTTCGAGGTGATGTCGGACTGCCAGCGCGGCGAATGCGGCGTCTGCGCCGTCGACGTCATCGCCATCGACGGCGAGATCGACCACCGCGACGTCTTCTTCAGCGAGCAGCAGAAGAAAGACAATCGCAAGATCTGCCCCTGCGTGTCGCGCGCGGTCGGCGTCGTCACCATCGATACGCTGTACCGGCCTGAGGCGGTCTAGGCAAAGAACGGATGCGGCGCGCCATGCGCGCCCTTTCGCGCGACGGTATCGAGCGCTAACGCCAGTTCGTTATCGGAAGAGACAGGCCAAATGTTTCGGCGAGAACATCATCGATACTCGTTCTTGTCGGCGAGCATTCGCCGTTCTACCTCACCGGTGGCGTGGCGTACGTTGAGCCTTGCATTGAACAGCGTGACACGGGTCCGGTTCGGTCCAGGGCGCGCCGCGATCAGGTTGCTGCGATACGGACTGTCGGGATGACTGGCGGTAAACCAGTTGCAGATCTCGTACTCGGCATCGACGCGCGGCAGCAGCACGACGCGATAGATATGCTCCCATCGATCGCCCAGCCGCGACTGCAGGGTCAGTTCGTCGCCCATCCGGATGAAGCGCATGATTTCATGCGGCGTATCCTGTTCGATGATCGGCAGCCAATTGCAGCGGCGCGGTCGGCGCCAGATTGCCGAAGCCGACATCGGCCAGATATGGCCCCTCCGGCAGATTGACCTGCAGCACCATGTGCAGCATTGGTCGCGGCGCGTCGATCGCCAGTCCGCGCACGACCCGGGCTTGCAGGCTGGTGACGTCGAACCCGAGCGAACGAAGCCCGCCGCGAAACAGCATGTTCTGCTCGAAGCAATAGCCGCCACGGCGGCTGAGCTATCATCTTCCGCTGCAGCGAAGGCCAGATCGAGCCTTGGCGGACCGGTCCAGCAGCACATCGATGCTCTCGTAGGAGATCGCTGCCGAATGCGCGTCGACCAGACCGCGCAATGTCTCAAGCGTCGGCGCGCGCGATCCCGTGTATCCGATACGATCCGAGCCAGGCGTCTTGATCGAAAGCGTCGTCTGGACATGGCGACGACTAATCCTAAGCCTGCGCTGGAAGCTTCACCGCCTCCGGCGCGGCCTTGCCGCGGATCATGTCGGAGGCCTTGTCGGCGATCATCAGCGTCGAGGCGTTGAGATTGGCCGAGATCATCCGCGGCATGATCGAGGCGTCGACCACGCGCAGGCCCTGCAGGCCGTGCACGCGCAACTGGTCGTCGACCACGGCCCATTTGGCGTCCGCCGGTCCCATCCGGCAGGTGCAGCCGGGATGGAACGTCGTGGTGCCGCGCTCGCGTTGCCGCGGCGAGAAACTCATCGTCGCTCTGCACGTTGGGTCCGGGAAAATCCTCATAGGCGTAGTATGGCGCGAGCGGCGCGGATGCGAGCAGCCGACGCGCCAGCTTCATGCCGGCGACGACGACGCGGCGGTCGAGCTCTTCGACCAGATAATTGGTCTGGATGATCGGCGGCGCAAACGGATCGGCCGAGCGGATGCGGACATAGCCGCGGCTCTCCGGGCCGCTGCTGCCAGGAGGCGACCGTCATGCCGGGCTCATCCTCGAGCTGGCCCTGCACGCCCTCCTTGTAGCTCGCGGGCGTGAACGTCAGCTGCAGGTCGGAGCTTTCGTGTGGTCTCGCCGGAATGCCAGAAGCAATAGACCATGGTCGGCGACAGCGACAGCAGGCCGCGCCGTGTCGTGGCCCATTTCAGCGCCTCGACCCAGAGGCTCAATCCGCGCCGGAGTTCGTTGATGGTCTTGATGTTCTTGACGCGCGCGACCGAGCGCGGCGCGTAATGATCCTGCAAGCCCTCGCCGACGCCGGGCAGCGCGTGGCGCACCTCGATGCCGAGCGATTGCAACAATTCCGGCGAGCCGACGCCGGACAATTGCAGCACCTGCGGCGAGTTGTAGGTGCCGCCGGACAGGATGACTTCCTTGCTGGCGCGCACCTCGACCGGGGACGCCGCCCTTGCCGCCCTTGAGATAGCGCACGCCGACCGCGCGCTTGCCCTCGAAGATGATGTTGGTGACATGCGCATGCGTGCGGACATGGACGTTCGGCCGCTTCCGCGCCGGATGCAGGAACGCCGTCGCCGCGCTGACGCGCAGGCCGTTTTGAATGGTGCGCTGGGCGTAGGACACGCCCTCCTGGATCGCGCCGTTGTAATCGGGGTTGCGCGGAATGCCGAGGCTGATGGCGCCTGCCATGAAGCGCCTCGCAGAGCGGATCCTGCCAATCCATGGTGGTGACGGTCAGGTTGCCGTCGCGCCCGCGATAGGTCTCGTCGCCCTCGCCGACGCGCCGCTCCAGCCGCTTGAAATAGGGCAGCACGTCCGGATAGCCCCAGCCGCGATTGCCGAGCTGCGCCCAGGTGTCGAAATCCTGGCGCTGGCCGCGGTTGTAGATGTGGCCGTTGATCGACGACGAGCCGCCGAGCGTCTTGCCGCGCGGCGCGTAGATGCTGCGGCCGCCGGTCCACGGGCCCACCTCCTGCTGGTAGGCCCAGTTGATGCTCTTCATGTGGAACGTCTTGATGAAGCCGGCCGGCAGATGGATGTAGGGATGCCAGTCCCTCGGCCCTGCTTCGAGCACGCAGACGCTGGTGCCGGCATCTTCGCTGAGCCGGTTGGCGAGCACGCTGCCCGCGGAGCCCGCGCCGATAATCACGTAATCGAACGTTTCCATCGTTCGTTTCTGGCGCGGCGCTACCGCGCCTTCTCGTTGAGTTGATAGTCGAGATGCGCCTTCACCGTCGGCCATTCGCTGGCGATGATGCTGTAGACCACGGTGTCGCGCAACGTGCCGTTCGGCGCGATCTGTGTGGTTGCGCAGGATGCCGTCCTGCTTGGCGCCCAGACGCTCGATGCCGCGCCGGCTCTGGTGATTGAAGAAGTGCGTGCGGAACTCGACCGCGATGCAACCGAGCTTCTCGAAGGCGTGCGTCAGCAGCAGCAATTTGCACTGCGTATTGAGGCGCGCTGCGCTGCACGCGCTTGGCGTACCAGGTCGAGCCGATCTCGACGCGGCGGTTGGGCGGCATCGACGTTCATGTAGGTCGTCATGCCCGCGATCTTGCCGTCGGCATCGAACACCGTGAACGGCAGCATCGAGCCGGCCGCCTGCAGGCCCGAGCCGGCGATCGATTTCCTTGCGCATGTCTTCGGGCTTCGGAATGAAGGTGTACCAGAGCTTCCACAGCTCGCCGTCGCTCACCGCTTCGGTCAGTCCGTCGCATATGTTCCTGCGACAGCGGCTCCAGCCGCGCATGCGCGCCCTCGAAGGGTAACCGGTTCAAGACAGGCCATTCAGCGTATCGCTCATCCTGAGGAGCGCCACCAGCTTGCGCAGCGCAGCTCGAAGCAATCCACTAGGTCCGCGGTTCGAGGCGTGGATTGCTTCGCGCTTCGCTCCTCACATGAGGTGGTATGCGTTGCTATCATCACTTGTTCAAAAAATTCAGCGGCAGGCCGGGCCGCGCGCCAGTCCATCGCGATCAGTTCGCCCTTGCCGGACAGCGTGATGTAGGCCGTCTTCAGCTCAGGGCCCGCCGAAGGCGATATTGGTGGTGACGCGGTCGCCGGTCGGCACCTGCTCTGACCAAGCGTGCCGTCGGGCGCGATCACCGAGATGCAGCCGGAGATCAGCGTCGCCACGCAGACATTGCCGGAGGCCTCGACCGCAAGCAGATCGAACATCTGGTAGCCACCGAGGCCCGCGATCGGCTTGCCGCGCTCGCCGCGATAGATCACGATCGCGCGGCTTGACTGTCGCCCGGCGCGGAAAGTTCGAACGCCCACAGCCGCGCGGTCGGCGTCTCCGCGACGTAGACCGTGTTCTCGTCCGGCGACAGCCTGATGCCGTTGGCCGGCAGCATGCCGTACACGCCCTCGACGATCTCCTTCATGCCCGGCTTGAGCGTAGTAGAACGCCGCCGACATCCATGTCGCGGGCGCGGCGCTTGCCGAGATCGGAGAACCAGAGCCCGCCATGCTTGTCGAACACCAGATCGTTCGGCCCTCTGCAACGGGTGCTCGCCGCATTTGTCGACGACGGTCTCGACCTTGCCGCTCTGGAGATCCACCGCGCTGGATCGAGCCGCCGATATATTCGGCGGGCTGGCGGCGGCCCGGCATCATGGTGTTGCGCGTCGGGATCCAGCTAAAGCCGCCATTGTTGCAGACGTAGATCTTGCCGTCGGGGCCGAGCGCCGCGCCATTGGGGCCGCCGGGGATTTCGCGCGACCACCTCTTTCCGCCCATCCGGCCAGACCCGCGTCAGCCGCTGGCCGCGGATTTCGACCAGCACCACCGAGCCGTCAGGCATGACCACCGGGCCTTCCGGAAATTCCAGATCGGTGGCGAGAACGCGGACATTTGCCATGAAATCCTCCCGGCTCGCTTTGGCTGCAGGCGGATTCCACGCTCGATCCCGCACGCGCAACATTTCGTTGCGCGTCTGTTATGGCAAAGTCGCTATCGGCTTGCCAAGCAAGCGTGGGCTGCCGCCGCGCGCAGGGCAGCCCTGCGTCAAGGCTGCTCGAGCTGCTCAGTCGCGGACCGGTATCCAGATCTCGAGCCCGCCATTGCCGGTGAGCGGATCGAATTTCTCGTCATAGCGCTCGAAGTTCGGCGCGTCGGCGGCCTTCATTCCCGATGCTCGGCAGCCAGTGATTCCAGATCGTGTTGACGGTGCGGCGAATGGTCGAGATGTGCTCGGCGTGAGTAAACACGGCATATTTCTGCTCGGAATCCGCACGCCGGCTGAAATTCGCGCGGCAGGTCGGAGAAGTCGGTCGACCTCGACGCCGGCGATGTAGTCGAAATTGCCGGCATCGTCGCCGTTGCAGCAGACGCCATAGGCGACCTTCCCGATCCGGCCGGGGACGTTGTCGACGGTCTGATGGAAGCGCTGCCACTGGCTGGGAATGCCGGCGCCGTTGTTCTCGCAGATTGTATGCGTTCGCCGACGCCGGCGACAAGCAAGGCCTTGCCGGTCTCGAAACGCGGGGCCTTGAGATGATCGAGTGAGGTTGAATCCATGAGGATCGGCTCCTGAAGCTTGAGATGATCGAGGCACGTTCCGGCCGCGAACCGATCTCGGGCGTGACGCCGAAATGGTCGCGGAACGCGCGGGTGAATGCTTCGTGAGAGCTGTAATCCGCATCCAGCGCGAGGCTGAGAATGTCGGGCGCGCCGGCCGCGAGCGCGCGCGCCGCCGTTGCTGAGGCGGCGGGCGCCGCACGTAGCGCATGACCGAAAACCCGTCGCGGCGTGCAAACGCCCGCACCATGTGGAAGCGCGAGACGCCGCCGATCGCGGCGATCTCGTCGAGCGTCAACGCCTCGGCGAGATGGCTTTCGATATACCAGAGCGCCTTCTGGGCTGGATTCATGGGACGCGGCTCTCCTTCGAAGCGGCTCGCATCGTGAACGCGCTTCCGCGCGCTTCGTTTGACAGTCGTCGTTGCTCTCGCGATGCGGAACCGAGCTTGTTCCGCTGAACGGAATTAGACAAGTGATAGCGGCGAATGCTTGGCTGGCAACCTCAACTCCAATCGTGCATACTGCGTTCGCTGCATTCGATCCAGACGGCTCACCAAGCTGCCCTCACAATAAAGACGTGCATGAGCCGCGGCGAGCACGTCAGGGAGGACGATGATGCACTACCGTATCTTGAACCATGCCACAATCCGTTGCGCTGGCGGGACTGCTCGCCGATCGCGGTCGCAAGCGCGGCCAACGCGCAGAAGAAATACGATCCGGGCGCGACCGACACCGAGATCAAGATCGGCAACATCATGCCCTATTCCGGGCCCGGCGTCCGCCTACGCCACGATCGGCAAGACCGAAGCGGCCTATTTCAACAAGATCAATGCCGAAGGCGGCATCAACGGCCGCAAGATCAACTTCATCTCCTATGACGACGGCTACAGCCCGCCGAAGACCGTCGAGCAGGCGCGCAAGCTGGTCGAGAGCCGACGAGGTGCTGCTGATGTTTCAACCCGCTCGGCACGCCCGGCAACACCGCGATCCAGAAATACATGAACGCCAAGAAGGTGCCGCAGATTTTCGTCTCCAGCGGCGCCGCCAAAATGGAACGACCCGAAGAACTTTCCGTGGACGATCGGCTGGCAGCCTAGCTACCAGGTCGAGGCGCGGATCTATGCCGCCTACATCCTGAAAAACTATCCCGGGCAAGACCATCGGCGTGCTGTACCAGAACGACGATTTCGGCAAGGACTATGTCATCGGGCTGCGCGAGGGCCTCGGCGATCAGGCCAGCAAGCTGATCGTCATCGAATCCTCCTACGAGACCTCGTCGCCGACGGTGGATCTCGCAGGTGGTGCAGATCAAGGGCGCCAACCCCGACATCTTCATCAACATCTCGACGCCGAAATTCGCAGCGCAAGCGATCAAGAAGCTCGGCGAGCTGAAGCTGGAATCCGGTGCACTTCCTCACCAACGTCTCGGTCTCCGTCGGCAGCGTCGATGAAGCCGGCCGGCTACGAGAACAGCCAGGGCATTCTCAGCGCCGCCTATCTGAAGGATCCCAAGGATCCGCAGTGGAAGAACGATCCCGCGATGAACGAATGGCGGGCCTTCATGACCAAGTGGTATCCCGAAGGCGATCAGGAGGACGCCGCGACCGTGTTTGCCTACGGCGTTGCCAAGGGACTCGAGCAGGTGCTGCGGCAGTGCAAGGACGATCTCACCCGCGAAAACATCATGAAGCAGGCGGCGAACCTGAATTTCGAGATCGGCATCTATCTGCCGGGCACCAAGATCAAGACCAGCCCGACCGATTTCGCGCCGCTCGAGCAGCTTGCAGATGATGCGGTTCAAGGGCGAAAGCTGGGAGCTGTTCGGACCGCTGATGTCGGGCGAGAAGTCGTAGGCTTGCTTCGCTCCATCCTTCGCCGCCGGCACGGCGTCCTTGGCCGGCGGCGGCTCGGCCTTTTTCTTCTGGTCGTCAGCCATCTTCTTCTTGCAGATCGTCGACGATCTTCTGCAGGGCGACGACGCTGCCTTTCAAACCCTCGATCTGCCGGTTGGCGGCATCTCGAGTTTCTGCTGATGGTCCAACGTCAGCCTGTTGATCGTCTTTTGCAGGAAGTCGACATTGCTCTTGCAGGCAACTGGTGCGCCGCTCCATGGTCTTTCGACGGTGCATATTTCGATGCCGGGAACATCCTGCGCATGAGTGTTCGCGGGCCGACAGAGCCATCAGCAGCATTGAAACGGCCAAAGCTGGTACCGTAATCCGGGCGGTCATCAAATCCTCATTCAAAACGTGCTCATCGCGCCAAAGGCGTTCATCACGGCAAATTGCTCGAAGCCTGCCGCCGGCGTCAGCGATACCACACTGATACCGTATTCAGGCGGTGAGATTCCGCTTATTGGTGGGGACGACTTTGGCCGGGAACCCAAACGAACGGTTTGCACGCCCCGGAAGTGGAGATTGATGAAATGGCAACGCGCGAGAAACGGTGGCGCAATTCGACGGCAGCGGGGAACCGCCGCCGACTCAGCCGGTAGAACTGCTTTGCGAGGATCACGCCGGAACGTATCAACTGCCGTTCGCCTGCCGATGGATCGAAGGACAATGGCGCAATGAGCGGACCGGCGGCGCGGTCGAGGCGACGGTGATCGGCTGCGCGGCTACCGCGGCTCTGATATTTGCTCTAGCGGCGTCCGTGAGCGCTCACATCCGAGGTGGCACGGGCTTTACAGCAAATCCTGCCCGAGCTTTGAGCCCTTCAAACGGGCAAGGCGCGACGCTGCCTAATATTCGACCTCGAGTTCCTCGATGTCGGCGGGCTCGGCCTTGGCGGCCTCGATCCACTCCACGCATCTCGGGCATCGCCATGATCATGTTGGCATAGGTCACGAGCCTCGGCTCGAGCTTCACGTCATAGGTCATGAAGCGGGTGACGACGGGCGCATACATGGCGTCCGCCATGGTGCGCTCGCCGAACAGGAACGGCCCGCCGGATTGCGCGAGGCAATCGCGCCAGATGGTGCAGACCCGGTCGATATCGGCCTGCGCGCGCGACCAGATCTTGAAGCCCGGGAAATGGCCCTTCAGGTTGACCGGCAGCGACGCGCGCAGCGTCGTGAAGCCGGAATGGATTTCGCCGCAGATCGAGCGGCAATGCGCCCGCTGCACGCGGTCCGCCGGCAACAGCCCGGCATCCGGCCTGACCTCGTTGAGGTATTCGGCGATCGCCAGCGTGTCCCAGACGGTGGCGCCCTCGTGCCGCAGGCACGGCACCAGGATCGATGACGACAGCAGCAGGATTTCGGCCCGCGCCGACGCATCGTCGGGCGCGGTGACGACTTCCTCGAACTGGCAGGCCGGAGAATTTCGTCGAGCAGCCAGCCGCGCAGCGACCAGGACGAATAATTCTTGCTGCTGATGGTCAGTGTCGCTTGTCGCCATATGGCTCTTCCTCAACGCCTGAACGGTCCACGCGCCAAGCGGGATCGCTGCCGGTGCGCCAGCCGCCCATTGCCTGTACGTCTCGGGCATTTACGTGCAGCAAGCGCACGTGCCAGTTTATCAAATGCCTGTTTACGGGGCTTTGCCGACTCTGGCTTCGATATTGCATGGCACCATGGGCAGGGGCGGATGCGAATGATGTCAATGATGTACCAAGCCTACCAGAACCACATGGACCTGACGGCGCCGTGGCGGACCGGGGCCGCAGCGGCGCTGAAATATCTCAACCTCGGTGCCGCAGGGCGTCTCCGACAAGGCTGTTCGGGCGGCTCGCCGCCGCGCTCGAACTGATCTCGCGCACCTCGCTGACCTATACCCGCCCGGCCTACGGCATCGACAAGGTGCATGGTCGGCAATCAGGAGCTCGAGGTCGACCGAAGAGGTCACCTACGCGACGCCGTTCGGCTCGCTGCTGCGCTTCAAGAAGGAGAATTCGCCGGAGCAGCCGCGCCTGCTGCTGGTGGCGCCGATGTCCGGCCATTTCGCGACGCTGTTGCGCGGCACCGTGAAGACGCTGCTGCAGGACCACGACGTCTACATCACCGACTGGCACAACCCGCGCGACATTCCGCTCGGCCACGGCCGGTTCGGCCTCGAGGATTACACCGACCATCTGATCGCCTTCCTCGACAAGATGGGCCCGCGCTCGCACATGGTGGCGATCTGCCAGCCCTCGGTGTCGGCGCTGGCGGCGGCCGCCGTCATGTCGGAGGACAATCATCCCGCGCGCCCGGCGACGCTGACCTTGATGGCCGGGCCGATCGACACCCGGATCCAGCCGACCAAGGTCAACGAATTCGCCAAGAGCAAGCCGATCAAATGGTTCGAGGAGAACCTGATCAACTACGTGCCGATCCAGTGCAAGGGCGCGTTCCGCCAGGTCTATCCCGGCTTCGTGCAGCTCACCGCCTTCGTGTCGATGAATCTCGAGCGCCACATCAAGCAGCACATCGATCTCGCCAACCATCTCGCCAAGGGCGAGAAGGAGAAGGCCGAGATCATCAAGACCTTCTACGACGAATATTTCGCCGTGATGGACCTGCCGGCGGAATTCTACATCGAGACCGTGCGCGACGTGTTCCAGGAGCATCTGCTGCCGCAGGGCAAGCTGATGCATCGCGGCCGGCCGGTGAACCCGGCCTCGATCAAGCGCATGGGCCTGATGACGGTCGAGGGCGAGAAGGACGACATCTGCTCGATCGGCCAGACGCTGGCCGCGCAGGACCTCTGCACCGGCGTGCGCGCCTATCGCAAGGTGCACCACATGCAGGCCGGCGTCGGCCATTACGGCGTGTTCTCCGGCAAGCGCTGGAACAACGAGATCTATCCGCTGCTGCGCGATTTCGTGCACGTGAATTCGCTGAGTGCGAGAGCCTCTTCCTTCGCGTCATTGCGACAAGCAAACAATCCATAAATCCGCGCCAGAATGAATGATTCTTCGTCGCAAGCGCCCTAGCAATGACGGCGCCCTCTTTCTTGTCCCGGCAGACGACCCATAACCACCGAAGTTGGTTGCGCAAGGGATTGTAGCTCCAGCCTGACCTAACATCGGCATCAGTGGATTGGGTCCAGCTCAAGAGCCGGACGACAGCAATAATTACAGATCAACATTCCCGCGGCACGATGCGCCCGAGGTTTGTAAATAACTTCGCCCTCGAAAATCGAGGGCGCAGGGAATGCCGGATGCGCGCTGCACCCGCGGTCTCGTGTGCAATGTGCACAAGAAGTGCGCACACGAGCATACAGGGCAGCGGAGGCAATCCGACATTCCCTGCGCAATGGCTTTACGGCTTATAGCGCGCTCTCCCCGGCGACGAATTCGTCTTGTCACCGTCGCCAGCGGATTATCGGTTCATCGCAGACCCGGTTGGGTCGAACGACCTCCGCCGACTTGACACCAGCAACGGGTGCCAGGACCACACGGTTTTGCCGTACGCGCAACGTCGTTCGTCTTGCGCGCCGTCAATCGCTCACGGCAAAGCCCGCCCTGCGATCACCATTGCGCGCCGACGCTGCCGCGTCCACCGCAACCCGTCCCAACGTTCGTGACGATGGCCAACGCCCCTCTTGCGCGGGACGGGATGCGGGATGTTACTGGTTTTGATTTGCCCGACGGGTTAAGCTGAAATAATATTTTGCGAACGGGGCTGGACTCGCGCATCGCCGAACCGTGGAAGTGATTTGCCCGTCGGGTCAATTTGTCGCGCCAAAGATCGTAGAGCGGATTGAGCCCCAACGAGCTGTCAGGTCGCTGGGCGTGGGGTTACGATCGAGGCCCGAGTTCTGCCTGCCCGACAGATACGCCGGTCGAGCCGTACCGGACCAATCGCGCTTTCACGCGCCGCGAAAAATTGGTTACGTCCATCGCCTCATTACCCTGTGCAGAGCAGCCAGCTGTCGGTATAAGATTTTGCGATTTTTCCTGATCATGTAATCACGCTGTGTAAATTCGTTGCCGAGGAAATCCTATGAAGCACCCGTAGACAATTTCTGCATCTGGCAGCGGGTGCTGTCGCACTACCGGCTCTGCCTCGCGTTGCATCGGCGCTCGATTATCCGACGCGGCCGGTTCGGATCGTGGTCAGCTTCCACTCCGGGGTGGACAGACATCCTCGCACGTTTGGTGGGTCAGCAGCTGTCCGGGCGGCTTGGGCAACCATTTATCTGTCGAAAACAAGCCCAGGGGCCGCAACTATTCTGGCTACAGAGTCCGTCGTAAATGCAGCGCCAGATGGTCATTCGCTTGTCGTGGTCGGACCTCCGTCGGCAATCAACGCAACACTTTACAAGGACCTAAGGTTCAATTTCCTCCGCGACATTGCTCCAATAGCAAGCTTCGTCCGCCAACCTTTCGTCATGGTGGTCCAATCCATCGTTCATGACCAAATCCATCCAGAGTTCATCGACTACGCCAAGGCCAATCCGGGAAGCTCAACATGGCCGGGAATGGTCAGGGTGGCGGGCCTCATATGGCTGGTGAGCTGTTTAAGATAACGGCTGGCTCGACATGGTCACTGTGCGGTAGTATCGCGGCGACGCACCGGCCTTACCGATCTTATGGGTGGCCAAGTACAACTCTACTTCAGCAGTGTCACCGCAGCGGTTGAATTGGTCAAGGCAGCCAAGCTGCAGGAAGCTCTCAGGTTACCACCGCAACGCGCTCGGATGCATTGCCAAACGTACCGGCGGTAGCTGAATTTGTGCCGGGCTATGAGGTAAGTGCCGTCTTCGGTTTTGGGCGCGCGAAGGCGACGCCGGCGAAATCATCGACAAGCTCAACGCCGCGGTCAATGAGATCATTAGTGACCAGAAGATGCGAGCGCGGCTTGCCGATCTCGGTGAGACAGTGCTGAAACACTGTCGCCCACGAAGTACCGTGAGCTCATCGTTGAAGAAACCGACAAGTGGGCCAAAGGTAATCAGGCCGCTAACATCAAGGTGGAGTGACGAGGTGGAGCGAAGCGATACCTTCAATTTCAGGGAAGGTGCCTGCTTCCACCTGCGCGCTCGACAAGATGCGCACGCGAGGGTGCAGGGTCAAACCGATCGGCGAAATATTGCGTTTCGTTGGCCACCAGTCCTTCGCGGAATTCCATGATGCTCACCGCGTAAGATGGTATGCCGTCATAGGTAAGTACGAATTCAGTGACCCAGAGATCGCCGCTGCCGATAATTCGCCGGACCGTAAAACGCTTCTTGTTTGGCTGGACGAATCGGCTCTCTTGAATGTTGTGCCGGCCGCGGATCCGCTCGCCCGATTGCGGATAATCAAGCACAGCATCCTCGCGGTAGATTTCATGTTCGACCTTGAAATCGCTCGCGTCCGAAGCATCCCAATGGCGCTCCAGCGCCACCCGCACGGTTCGATCATCCATCTTGACCTGCGCTCCCGGCCATCATTTCGGAAACCGTTGAGATTCACTGCGCTGTACGCAATTCTGAACGTGGGGAGCTATTGCCCGATCGTGCCAGTCGCGAACGAAAAGTGACCTCTCGCCAGAATATGAAAACCTGCTATTGATCAGCATACCGGACTTTTTCAAAGGCGGCTTACGCCGTGCTCGCGCTCCAGCCCGTGGGTCGGATTGAAGCCGCGCAAGGCGCGAAAGCCCGATGACAGGCTCCGGCGCGTGACATCGCCGTCCGTTGCGATCGATGGGCGGAGATTTCGACGAACGATGACCGCGCGGCGGTCGACCTGGAGTGGCGGATTAGGCCGGCGCCTGTCATCCGGACTACGCTTCGCGCGGACCCGTTGGGCCCGATCCGTCCTGCGAGCTGACCAGGTACTCGGCCTGGTAGCGGACGATCGATACCGGCCATCACGTGCAAATATCAGATGGGGGAATTCACATGGTAAGCCAGAAGCAGGTATGTGTGATCGGGGCCGGGGTGTCCGGACTTGCCGCGGCCAAAGCGTTCGCTGCGCGCCGGTCACAAGGTTCCATTGTCGAGAAGGCCGACGATCTCGGCGGCGTGTGGGAGCCCGCGCGCACCTATCCAGACGTACAGACGCAGAGCCCCAAGGGATCTCTACCGCTTTACCGACAAGGCCATGCCGGATTCCTATCCGGAATGGCCGAAAAGGCCCACTGGGTCCACGCCTACCTCACCGACTATGCGCGCGGCCACGGGCTCGGATCGCCTGATGCGCTTCAACACCGCCGTCGTCGCGATGGACCGCCGGGCCGACCGCAAGCCGGGCTGGTCGCTGGAGCTGGCAACCCCGAACGGAACGAGCCGCGAGGATTTCGACTTCGTCGCTATCTGCACCGGACAGTTCAATGAGCCGCAGACGCTCTGAACCTGCCGGGCGAAGGCGCGTTCAAGGCACAAGGCGGCCGGATAGTGCATTCGTCCGCCTACAACGATGCGACGCTGGCGAAGGGGCGCCAGGTGGTGGTGCTCGGCGGCTCCAAATCCGCCACCGATATCGCCGTGAACGTGGTCAAGCTCCGGTGCCAGCAAAGCAACGATCGTCTACCGCGAGCCGATATGGCGCATACCTTACTTCATCGGCGGTCTCGTCAACTTCAAGCGCATCCTCTACATCCGCGCACAGGAGGAGATGTTTCGAAGCTGGGGCATCGGTCCGCCTCGCGCCTCGCGCATGCAGTCGCCAAGCCGATGGTGTGGGCGAACTGGCGCGGGCTCGAAAGCTTCTCAGGCGCAATTCAAGCTCGGCAAATGCAACATGGTGCCGGAAACGCGGATCGAAGACGGCGTCAACTGTTCCGGTGCCGATCGCAACGCCCGACTTCTTCCCGATGGTGGCGGACGGCGGATCAAGGCGATCCGCGGCACCTTCGACCATTACGAGGCCAACACCGATCGTGATGAGCGAAGCGGCGAACGCGTCGAGGCCGACATCGCCGTGCTGGCGATCGGCTACAAGCTCGGCGTCCCGTTCCTGCCGGCTGCTGCCAGCGCCAAGCTGGTCGATCCAGGATGGCGCATATCGCCTGCTACCGCCTGATCGCCAATCCGGACCTGCCGGATTTGGGATTTGTCGGACTGAACTCCAGCTTCTGTACGGTGCTGTGCGCCGACATGGCCGCGCACTGGCTGGTGCGCTATGCGCAGCAGCCGGCTCAGGCAGCCGACGCGAGCGCGAGATGCGCGACAACATCGAGATGATTGCTGCATTTCAAACGCTGCCGTGGAGCGGCACCGCTGCCGGCGTCTATGGCGGGCTCGTTGCGTGGCTCCCTATCACTCGCTGGCAATTTCGACGAATTGCTGGTGGACGTCGGCGCGCACCGAGCGCCGCCGCAATTGCCGCCGGCGGGGAAAAATTCACGCCACCTGATGCCGACGCCTACGCGCAGTTTTTGGCGTCCGCGCCCGATTACAGCGCGGTCGCGCTGAGCGGCGCTCAATGCGCGCCGGATCGCTAGCGGTGGTCCGCCTCTCCGGCTGGAGGCCCGGCGCGATTTGCCGGAGATACGATAGCACCTCAATCGAGGACGACCGGCCATGAGTCGTCACTCTACTCGGGAAGGAGCCGCCGGGAAGGATCTTCGCGCGCCGTTGGGCGCTGGGCCTCACACAGAAAGCCGTCTTGTTTGCCGTCAGAGCGCGGCCTCTGCCGCCGAGGTCCGGCGTGATGATCTCGGGCGGGCTGACGGCGGCCTACAAGGCGCTGGTGCCAGAATTCCGAGCGCGCCACCGGCCACAAGGTGCTGACCGCCTACGGTCCGTCGATGGGCACGACCGCGAATGCGATTCCGGTGCGGCTGGAGCGCGGCGAACCCGCCGACGTCCTGATCATGGTCGGCTATGCGCTCGACGATCTCGCCAAGCAGGGCAAGGTGATCGTCGACAGCCGCGTCGATCTGGTCAAATCGCCGATCGGGATCGCGGTGAAATCGGGCGCGCCGAAGCCGGACATCAGCACGCGCGGACGCGGTCAAGCGCGCGCTGCTGGCGGCGAAGACGATCGCCTATTCCGACAGCGCCAGCGGCGTCTATGTCTCGACCGAGATGTTCGACAGGCTCGGCATCACGGACGCCATGAAGGACAAGGCGCGGAAGATTCCGGCAACGCCAGTCGGCGAGATCGTGGCGCATGGCGACGCCGAGATCGGCTTCCAGCAGATCAGCGAACTGCGGCCGGTCGAAGGCATCGACATCGTCAGGCCCCCTGCCGGACGAGTTGCAGAAGATCACGGTGTTTTCCGCCGGGATCGCGACCGTCTCGAAAGAGCCCGACGCCGGCAAGGCGCTGATCAAATTCCTCGCCTCGCCCGCCGCGCGCGCCGGGATCGTCAAGAGCGGCATGGACCCGATTCCGGCGGGCGCGACGAGATTAAGCGGCCAACCGCCGCTATTTCGCTCTGGGTGCGGATCGGCGAGTCCTTCAGGCCGCTGTTGTCAAAGGCCTTGCGCAGCGTGCCGTCTGACGTAAGCTTCGTCATGAACCTGGTCGCAAACGCCAGCGCGAGCGGATGATTGGGCGGCACCGCGATCCGCGCGTGGCTGGTCTGCCGAAGGCTTCATCCAGTACGCGCGAACCCGGGATCTTCGCAGCCATCGTGTCGAGTTGCTCGCGCGCCAGCGCGAACGCATCGACCCACCTCGCTGTAGCAGACCGAATATCTCATCATAGGTCTGATAGCCCGTGACCTTGGCGTTCTTCAGATGCGCGATCGCGCCGCGCATGGTGGTGCGTGTTGTTGACGGCCGCGACTTTGACGCCGGGCTGATCGAGCGTCGCGAAATTCGTCACCGACGAGCCTGGTTTGACGATGTAGGTCGCGTCCGCAACCTCGTAGATCGGCCCGAACGACATCTTCGCCTCACGCTCCGGGTCCTCTCGGCAGGAAAGTGACGTCCCAGCTGCCCTTCGACGCCGCGTCCGCGATCTGCCCGGAATTCTGATACACGACATACTCGACGGGAACGCCGAGCTGCGCCGCCATCTCCTTGCCGAGATCGACCGGGACGCCGGCATAACCGCCGGACTTCGGTTTTGGTCGACCAGAACGCGCCCGCCGGCCGGGCTGATCGCGATCGCCACCCGCAGCTTGCCGGTCGGCGCGATTTCGATCCTTCAGGGCATCGGCATTTGCCGAAGCATCGAGATCCAACATGAGCTCCGGCGACACGACCGAGCACGAATTGGCCATTCAAAATCGGCAATTGACGGCGGCATCGGTCTTGCTCCAGCGCCGGGTCTTCGCCCGGTCAGCTCTGGCGATTGTGGCTTTGAACTCGGGGAGGCATCGAGCGTACAGCGACCCGAGCGCCCCGCCGATGCCGAAAGCGACCCTGGACAGGGCGCGTGCGCGAGCGCTAGGGCGTTCTGGTCTGCGTCGCACCCGCCGACCGGCACCTTGATCTCCTGCGGCAGGATGATCGCCGCCGACGATTACCAACAGACACAGCGCGCGCGAACGCATGCAGCATGGTGACGAAGCCGCCCTGCTCGTAGAGCCACGCCACCAGGCCGACCGGAGGCGCCCGCCGCCGTGAAGCCGACGAAGTAGCGCACCGCATAGGCGCGCGAGCGCCATTCCTCGCTGGTGTATTTGCCGACCATGGCGTCGTTGACGGTGACCTGGCCGAACGCGCCCATCACGATGCCGATCGCGCGCAGATGATCAGCGGCAGGTTCGACAGCGTCGCCGCAGAGATACAGGAACGGCGCCAGCATGAACGACAGCGGCAGACATGACGGTCTTCAGCGAATAGCGGTCGATCAGCTTCGCCGATGGTGTATTGCGTCATCGCGCCGAACACATAGACGCAGGCCGCGATCACGCCCGAGCAGCGCCGGGCTTTTGGTGAGTTCCGCCAGCCGCTCCGCGAACAGCTTTGGCAGCGCCACGGTGACGGCGTTGAAGGTGGTCGAGACCGCGATCTGCGACGATCAGGAGCGCCAGGATCACCCGCCACATATCTCTGTTTGGCGACGCGCGCCCGCGCATAACGCAGGGCTGTTTGAAGCCGGGCGGTCCTCGTGGACGAACTGACTTTGCGCAAAACACGATGCCAGCAATACGTAACTG
>ERZ1370068.9205-contig-80_pt1 | contig 24351 bp, 29 predicted proteins | sample MGYA00561227_ERZ1370068 | MGnify/ENA primary metagenome ERZ1370068 (study PRJEB38410, sample SAMEA6850437) | metagenome | study: Metagenomic assessment of the ecological functions of the soil: analysis of the soil microbiota associated with the...
TCGCCTTGTGCTGCAGGATCAGGTCGGCCGCGACCGCGTCGGCGTGCGACCAGTGGTAGAGACCTCGATGCACGCCGAGGGCGATCGGCAGCGAACGCGCAGGCCCACGCGATCGGCAGCGTGCGCATAGCGCCCCGAAGCGGTCGCCGGATGTGGCGAAGCCCCACTCGCCGCCGATGTTGTGCAGCATGAGCAGCGCGAGCGAGCCCAGCGCCGGCCCGAGCATCGCACAGCCAGCCCGTCAGGTAGGGCCTGGAAGAAGCGCTCGCGATCCAGGAAGAAGCCGGCCGCGAGCAGCAGCGCGCTGGCGCTGCCGACGGCGAGGGCCAGGCGCTGGATGCGCGCGAGGGCGACGGCAACGGCTCGAGCTCACCGGCCGTCCTCCTCCGAGCAGGTGCGCGCGCGCCGTCTGACAGGTCGGCGAGCGTGCCGTTCGGCTGAGCGCAGCGCGCGCAGGTAGGCCACGATCGCCCAGCGGTCGGCCGGCGGGACCTGCGGCCGCGGAGGTCGGTCATCGCGCCGAAGCCGCGCGTGATCACGTCGAAGAGGTAGCCCGGCGGCGCGCTGCGCAGGCGCTCGACGTGGAAGCTCGGCGGCTGCTTGTAGGCCGCGCTTCACGACGATGCCCTGGCCGGTGCCGGCGCGGTCGTGGCAGGCGCGAGCAGAAGATGCCGTAGCGCTCGCGGCCCGCGCTCGAGCACGGCGCGCGTCACCGGCATCAGGACAGGTCGTGGCGAGCTCGGCGCCCGTGCGCCTCCAGTAATGCGCAGGCGTCGTGCTCGCGCTCGCCGCGCGCGCACCGTGCCCGGCACGCGCGGGCGCGAGAGCGCCCGTCGGCGAAGAACGGACGCGCCTTCGAGCGGCTCGAAGCGCGGCTGGTCGTGCATGTCCTGACGACAGGCGGCGAGAGGAGCAGCAGCAGAGCAAGAGACAGGATAGACATGAGAAGAGCCAGGCTGAGCCTGGCTGGCTCACGGGTGTGGCACCTCGTGGAGCGTGAGCGGCTGCGTGGAGCCGAGGGCGGCCAGCGCGCCGTCGGCGTCGAAGCGCGGGTCGTAGTGGGGCACCAGCAGGAAGAAGCGGTCGCGGCTGGCGAGCTCGAAGCCGGGCACGCTGAAGACGGGTGGTGCGGGCGCGGAAGGCCGTTGAGCGCGAGCATGCCGAGCACGCACGACAGCGCCGCCGCGAGGATCGTGCACTCGAAGGTGACCGGGATGAACGCCGGCCAGCTGTGCAGCGGCTTGCCGCCGATGTTCAGCGGGTAGGCGATCACCGACGACCAGTACTGCAGCGCGTAGCCGCCGATGCAGCCGACCAGCGCCGCCGATCAGCACGATCAGCGGCAGCCGTCGTGTGCTCGCGAGCCGAGCGCGTGGTGCAGTTCCTCGATCGGGAACGGCGAGTAGGCGTCCATGCAGCGGTAGCCCTCGTCGATGGGCGCGAGCTCGGTCGCGGTCACCAGCGACGGTCGGATCGTCGAACTCGGCGCATCAGGCCGTAGATGACGGACGACCTTCATCCGTCACCCACCTTCGCTTCGGGAAGAATCGTCCGCATCTCGAAGATCGAGATCATCGGCAGGAAGCGCAGGAACAGGAACAGCAGCGACAGGAACAGGCCGATCGTGCCGAGGAACGTCGACCAGTCCCAGAACGTCGGCGCGTACATGCCCCACGACGAGGGCAGGAAGTCGCGGTGCAGGCTCGAGCACGATGATCACGAAGCGCTCGAGCCACATGCCGACGTTGACGATCAGCGAGATGATGAACAGCGCTCGGCACGCTGGTGCGCACCTGCTTGAACCACAGCAGCTGCGGGATGACGACGTTGCAGAGGATCAGCGCCCAGTAGCAGACGCGCGTAGGGCCCGAACATGCGGTTCATCGGCACGAAGCCTTCGTACTTGTCGCCGCTGTACCACGCGATGAACGCCTCGGTCATGTAGCCGTAGGCGACGATCAGCCCGGTGACCAGCATCACCTTCGCCATGTTCTGCAGGTGGCGCATGGTGATGAAGTCTTCGAGGCTCGTAGACCGCGCGAATCGGAATCGCCAGCGTCAGCACCATCGCGAAGCCGGAGTAGATCGCGCCGGCGACGAAGTACGGCGGGAAGATCGTCGTGTGCCAGCCGGGCACGATCGACGACCGCGAAGTCGAAGCTGACCACGGTGTGCACCGACACGACCAGCGGCGTCGCCAGGCCGGCCAGCAGCAGGTAGGCCGTCTCGTAGCGGTGCCAGTGGTGCGCCGAGCCGCGCCAGCCCATCGCCAGCATGCCGTAGATGACGCGGCCGACCGGCGACTGCGACCGATCGCGCAGCGTCGCGAGATCGGGAATCAGGCCGACGAACCAGAACAGCAGCGACACGGTCGCGTAGGTCGAGACCGCGAACACGTCCCAGATCAGCGGGCTGCGGAACTGCGGCCAGAGGTTCATCGTGTTCGGGTACGGGAACAGCCAGTACGCGAGCCACGGGCGGCCGGTGTGGAACAGCGGGAAGATGCCGGCGCACGACACCGCGAACAGCGTCATCGCCTCGGCGAAGCGGTTGATCGACGTGCGCCACGTCTGCTTGAGCAGCAGCAGGATCGCCGAGATCAGCGTGCCGGCGTGGCCGATGCCGATCCACCACACGAAGTTGGTGATGTCGAACGCCCAGCCGACCGGGATGTTGTTGCCCCAGATGCCGATGCCCTTGGTCGACCAGGTAGGTGAGCGAGACCGAGCAGCAGGCCGGTGAACAGCAGCGCGGTGCCGAAGCCGGCGTACCAGCCGATCGGCGTCTGCCGCGTCAGCACGATCGCGCTGATCTTGTCGGTGACGGTGCCGAAGGTGTGCCCCGGCGCGATCACCGGCGGCCGTGCCGGCGCCGACGACCGCCTGGTTCGGATCGTCGACTGGGCTGCAGGCTGTCGGCCACCTTACTCACCCAGCTCCGGGTTCACGTTCCGCACCGCCGCCAGATACGTCGTCCGCGGCCGCGTGTTGAGCTCGGCGAGCAGCGCGTAGTTCCGCACTTCGGCCTGCAGCTTCGCGACGCGGCTGTTCGGATCGTTGAGGTTGCCGAACACGATCGCGTCGGCGGGGCAGGCCTGCTCGCACGCGGTCTTGATCTCGCCGTCGCGCACCGTGGCGATCGCCCTTCTCCGAATCGATCTTCGCGGCGTTGATGCGCTGCACGCAGTAGGTGCACTTCTCCATCACGCCGCGGCTGCGCACGGTGACGTCGGGGTTGCGCCCGAGCTTGAGCGCTCGGCGTGTCGAAGTCCTGATAGAGCAGGAAGTTGAAGCGGCGGACCTTGTACGGGCAGTTGTCCGAGCAGTAGCGCGTGCCGACACAGCGGTTGTACACCATGTCGTTGAGGCCCTTCGTGGCTGTGCGCGGTCGCGCCGACCGGGCAGACGACCTCGCACGGCGCGTTCTCGCACTGCATGCACGGCACCGGCTGGAAGTAGGTCTCCGGGTTCTCGACGCGTCGCCGCGATAGTAGGTGTCGACGCGCAGCCAGTGCATCTCGCGGCCGCGCAGCACCTGGTCCTTGCCGACGACCGGGATGTTGTTCTCCGCCTGGCAGCCGACGACGCAGGCGTTGCAGCCGATGCAGGAGTTGACGTCGATCGCCATGCCCCACTTGTAGCCGTCGTATTGTCACCTCGGGATACATGCGTGAGCGTCTTCGGCGGCGGCGGCTCGATGCCGGCCTTCGTGCACCGACTTCGGATCGCGCAGGTACTCGTCGCGCGTGACCGCGCGCACCAGGCCGCGGCCCTCCATCAGGTGGTGATACTGGGTGCAGGCGAGCGAGAACGTCGTCGCCGGTGCGCGCGATCTCCACGCCCGGCGCCGAACGAGCAGCGCGTCGGCCGTGCGGATCGCGTTGGCGTTGAAGCCGGCGCCGGCGGCGACGCGCCCGCCGCGCGAGCGGCCGTAGCCGAGGTGCACGGTGACGCAGTCGTCCGGGTGCCCGACGACGGCGAACAGCGCGCCGCGGACCGCGCGGCCCTTGAACTTCAGCTCGACGACGTCGGTGATGATCTGGCCGTGCTCGCCGCCCTGGAACGCCGGCGACTGCGACGCCTTCAGCTTCGCCGCGGTCGCCGGGCTGAGCGATCACCGCGTTGTCCCAGGTCAGCCGCGTGATCGGCTTCGGCAGCTCCTGCAGCCAGCCGTTGTTGGCGAAACGGCCGTCCAGGACCGACGGGTCGTTGCGGAAGGAGATCTCGAGACCGCGCGACGCGCGGCGGCTGCAGGGTTGCAGGCTGAGGGCTGAGCGACGCCGTCACGCGTCTTCGGCGCGAACGCGGTGTTCGGCATCACGCCGTCGTGCAGCCAGCGCCGCCACGCCGGTCTCGTCCTTGTCGATCTTCCAATGCGCGCGGACGAGGTCGTGGCCTGAGCGTTCCGGGCGGTCGCTCATCGCCGCGAGCAGCTTCGTGCGCCGACTTGCCGCCGTAGAGCGGCGCGATCAGCGGCTGGACGATCGAGGCCGTGCCGTCGAAGCGCGCGCGCGTCGCTCCACGCCTCGAGGAAGTGCGCTTCCGGGATCTGCCACTGGCACAGCGCCGACGTCTCATCGTCGTACAGACTGAGGTGGGCGCGGAGCTGGACCTTGCTCAGCGCGTCGGCGAACTTCAGATCGACCGGCGCGGTGTAGACCGGATTGCCGCCGACGATGACGAGCAGGTCCACCTTGCCGGCGTTCATGTCGGCGACGAGATCGCGGAGCGACTCGAGCTGGTTGACCGGCTCGGCTTCGGCGGTCTGCGTGTAGACGACGGTCTTGCCGACGTTGCCGAGCGCCTGGTTCATCGCGTGCGCGAGCGCATGGACCGCCGGCGGCTGGCTGTCGCCGGCGATGACGAGACTGCTGCCGCGGTGCGCCTGCAGATCCTTGGCGACGGCAGCGATCCATTTCTGCTCGCGCCGGCACCTGCACGACCCGCCGGCCCACCTGACCGACCCGGCCCACCGGCACGCCGACGCCGCCGCGATCTGCGCGCCGACGTGTTCGATGGCGCTCGGCTTCATCGGCAGGCGGTGATCCGCGCGCGCCCCGGTGCTCGTCGGCATCGACTCGACCGCGTAGAGCCGGTTCATGCGCTCGGCGTCTTCGGACGCCGGCGGCGTTCGGCGAACTCGCGCGCGTAGCGCAGGCGCGCCCGGGCCGGCTGCCGAGGAAGTCGGCGTCGAGCGAGAGGATGACGTCGGCCTGCTCGAAGCGGTACTGCGCGTCGACGTACTCGCCGAAGGCGAGCTTCGCGCCGACGCGCGCGTTGTCGCGGCTCGCCGGATCCCACTGATGCCACTTCGCCGACGGGAAGCGCGCGAGCAGCTCGCGGATCTGCGCGGCGAGCGTCGGCGAGCTGACCGACTCGGTGAGGATGCGGAGGCCGGCGCCTTTGAGCGGCTTCTGCGCGGTCAGCGCCGCGTTCGATCGCGCCGAGGAACGACGACCACGGGCGGATCTCGCCGAGGTTGCGTCAGCGTCTGCGAGCGATCCGGATCGTAGAGGCCGAGGATCGCCGCCTGCGCGAAGACGTCGGTCGCGCCGAGGCTGCCCGGGTGCAGCGGGTTGCCTTCGATCTTGGTCGGGCGCCCTTCGTGGCTCTCGACCAGCAGGCCGGTGGCGACGCCGCCGAGCGGCCATCGACGGTCGCGTAGAACAGCGGCTTGCCGGGGATCAGCTCTTCGGGCTGACGTCACGTACGGGACGATCTTCTCCGGCCGGCTGTTTCGTGCAGGCGGTGACGCCCGCGAGCGCGAGCGACGCGCCCATCAGCTTGAGGAACGTGCGGCGCGCGACCGGATCGGTGATCGCCTCGATCTGCGACGGGAACTCGTTGTACAGACGCTCCTGGAACGCCGGATCGCCGGCTCGCTCCTCGAGGCGTCCGCCAGAATGGGTCGGGGCTGGGGCTGGGGCTGCGCATTCGGCGCTTCCCAGCCCGAGTCCCTAGCCCCGAGTCCCTGCCGTGCTCGTTCTTCATCGGTGACACGTCGAACAGCTCGTGAGTTTCTGAATCTGATACTCGGCGACGAGCCGCCTGCCGAGCTCGAGCCTGGTTCGGCGGCGCCACGGTAGTCGACGCGGAAGACCGCCTCGCGCGGGCGCACGTAGCGCTCCGGGTTGCGGTGGCAGTCGAGGCACCATTCCATCTGCAGCGACTGCTCCTGCCACATGAGCGGCATGCGGTCGACCTGGCCGTGGCAGGTCGTGCAGCCGACGCCCTTGTTCACGTGGATGCTGTGGTTGAAGTAGACGAAGTCGGGCAGGTCGTGCACCCGCGTCCACTCGATCGAGCGTGCCGGTGCGGAAGCTGTCGCGCACCGGCTCGAGGAACGGGCTGTTCGCGAAGATCTGCGAGTGGCAGTTCATGCAGGTCTTCGTCGGCGGGATGCCGGCGAACGACGAGTCCTCGACCGAGGTGTGGCAGTAGCGGCAGTCGATGCCGTTGCCGGCGACGTGGCGCTCGTGGCTGAACTGGATCGGCTGCTCGCGCGCGACGCGGGCGTCGGTGACCCACGGCGAGCGGTTGACCTGCGGCGAAGAGTCCCAGCAGGCCGGCGATGAAGAACACCGCGCCGAAGATGCTGACCCGAGCAATCGTGTTGGCGCTGCGATGAAAGATCTGCGACATCGATCGGTTACGCGACGCGGGACGAACGAGCGAGGAAGTAAGAGCAGCTTACTGCGTTCCGTTTCCGACGTGGCGGATTCTATTTTGTGAAATCTTTCACGTAGCTGTCAAATTCAGCTACAGCTGAGTTTGTGACTAGACGAGGCGCTTTCTCCCATGATATACGCTCGGCCGGTTCGCGTATTTCTCGAACCACTCGAGCTCGGTGTTCGCCTTGCGCAGCAAATGCGCGCAGCGCGCCCCACTGGTGTCCCTCGTTGGGCGCGATCAGCAGCGCGGTCGGCACGCCGAGGCTCTTGAGCGCGCGAAACATCTCGACCGACTGCTCCTTCGGCACCCGCGTGTCGGCCTCGCCGGCGAAGAACAGTGGTCGGCGTCTTCACGCTGCGACACGTCCTTGATCGGCGAGTTGTTCCAGAACAGCTCGAACGGCGCATCCTTGCGCCACGGCGTGCCGCCGAACCAGGTGCGCCGGAACGACGTGCTGTCGGTCTGCCCGTAGAGCGAGATCCAGTTGGAGATGCCCGCCGCCCGACGAAGCCACCTTGAACCGATCCGTCATCGGTCACCAGCTTGTTGACCAGCGTGCCGCCGGCGCTCCACCCGATCAGCACCAGCCGATCCTGATCCACCAGGCCGCGCGCGATCAGCGAATCGACGCCGCAGCAGCACGTCCGGCGACCATCTGATGGAAGTAGCCGTCGATGACGTCGCGGGCGAAGCGCGGCGCCGTAGCCGAGCGCTGCCGCGATAGTTCGGGCCGCAGCACGAAGTAGCCCTTGCCGGTCAGGACCGGCACGTAGTAGAAGCGTCGATCCGGCGCCGATGCCGAACTTGTCGGACTCCATCGGCCCGCCGTGCAGCTGCACGACGAGCGGATAGCGCTGCCCCGGCGCGATAGTCGGCCGGATAGAACAGCACGCCTTCGATCGCGGTGCCGTCTGCGCCCTTCCACTCCGCCTTCTCCTGGCGCGGAATCGCGAAGTCGCGCTCGAGCGTGTCGAACTGCCGCGTCACGCGCGTCGGCGCCGCGGCCGCGCCGCGTCATCGGGATCGTCCACACGTCGCCGAAGCGCGTCGGCTTCGTCGAGCTGGAACACGATCTTTCCGGCGCTGGGCACCGCGGTCCATCCCGGCGGGATGAAGTGTGCGCCGTCGGTGATCTGCTGCGCCCGCCGCGGCCGCGACGTCGATGCGGAAGAACTCCGTGTGCACGCCCATGTTCACGGTGGCGAGGATCGCCTTGCCGTCCGGCGTCCACACCGCCTGATCGAACGCGTAGGTGAAGTCCGGCGCGCGGCCAGCCGCGGCGCGCCAGCCGGCCGCGTCACGATGAACAGGTTGGTCGGGTAGTTGGCCTCGAAGCGCTCGTTCGTGTCGGCGAGTGAAGAGCACCTGCGAGCCGTCGGGCGAGATGTCGAGCGATCTTCTCCTCGATCGAGTTGCTGGTCAGGACGCGCGCGTTCTCCGCCGTTGGCGTCCATCACCCACACTTCGCCGCGGTAGCGTCCATGTCGTCGCCGGGCGACGGCGCTCGCTGCACGCGCGATCCGCCTGCCGTCGGCCGACAGCGACGTAGCTCCTTCACCGTCGAGTCGCCGCTCGTCAGCTGCGTCTCGGCGCCGGTCGAGACGATCGATCTTCCAGAGCTGGCGCTGCCTGAACGTCTCGTCCACACGAACACGTCGTCGCGCACCCGCGTGCGCTCGCGCTCGTCGGCTGTGGCGGGATCGCCGGCGATGAAGTAGACGGCGCTGCCGTCAGGCGACCACGGCCGGCGACGCTCGGCGCTCGTGGTCGCGTGTTTCGTGCAGCGCGCGCGGCTCGCCGCCGTCGAGCGGGAGCAGCGCGATCTGGCCGTCGCGCAGGAACAGCAGGGTCTTGCCGTCGGGCGACCAGCGGAGCGCACCGGGCTGAACGCCGCCTGTCGCTGAACGTGAGCTGCACCGGCGCGCCGCCGGCCGACGCTCCTGACGCCACAGCTGAAAGATCAGACGTCCGGCTTTCCAGTCGGTCCGCGTCAGCAGGTAGGCGAGCGGTTTTCCGTCAGGCGAAAGCTGCGGCGGCGCGCCAGCGATGCGCGGCAGCTCCGCGAGGTCGACGCAGCGACATCGGCTTCTCGGGACGGTCGCCTGCGCCTGCATCGTATTGCCGCACCGCGTGACGAGCACCAGAAGGCGACGACGGCGCTGACGCAGCTGCGCTCGAGACCTCATCATCAGACGGACATAATAGCACTCAGTGTTCGCTTACTGCAGCTGATCGGTGCTCGTCTTCGACTCCTTCTTCTCGTCCCCGGGCGCCCGCTCCGGCGTGAACGGCCGCTTCGTCGCGTATTTCTCGAACCACTCGATCTCGGCGTTCAGCTTCGAACAGCTGATGCCGGAGCTCGCCCCAGCCGTGCGGCTCGCGCGGCGCGACGTAGAGATGCGTCGGCACGCCGTTGGCTCTTGAGCGCGCGATACATCTCGACCGACTGCGGCATCGGCACGCGCGGATCCTGCTCGCCGACGAAGAACAGCGTCGGCGTCTTCACGTTCGCCACGTCCTTCAGCGGCGAGTTGTTCCAGTAGGCGTCGATCGGCGCGTTCTTCTGCCACGGCGTGCCGCCGAACCACGGCGTGCGGAACGCGCGGATGTCGCTCTGCGCGTACATCGACATCCACTGCGCCGCGCCGGCGCCGGCCGACGCCGCCTTGAAGCGATCGGTGAACGTGATGATCTTGTTCGTCATGTGACCGCCGGCGCTCCATCCCATCTTCACCATGCGATCGGGATCGGCGATGCCGCGGCGGATCAGCTCGTCGACGCCGGCCATCACGTCGAGGTGCGCGTTCTGGAAGTAGTGCCCGACCATGTCGCGCAGGAACGCGTCGCCGTAGCCGGTGCTGCCGCGGTAGTTCGGCTGCAGGCTCGACGTAGCCCTTGCCGGCGAGCACCTGGATCTCGTACGACATCGATCCGATGCTGTATTTGTCGGCCGCCTGCGGCCCGCCGTGCGTCATCACCGCGAGCGGATATTTCCGGCCGGCCTGATAGTCCACCGGATAGGTGACGATGCCCTCGACGGTCGACGCCGTCGGCGCCCTTCCACGTGAATCGCTTCCTGGCGCCCGAGCTTGAAGTCGCGTCGCGAGGTAGTCGAACACGTGCGTGATCTGCTTCGGCGCCGTGTCGCCCGCCGCCATCGTCCAGATCGTCGCCGCCGCTGTGCGAGTCGCTGACGATGAACGCGAACGCGATCGCCGGCCAGCGACGCAGATCCGCCGAGGCTGTGCTTGCCGTCGGTCAGCTGCCGCGGCTTGCCGCCGGCCGCCGGCACGACGAAGAGCTCCTCGTGCACGCCGAGGTTCGCGAGGAAGTAGATCGACTTGCCGTCCTTCGACCAGATCGCGCGGTCGACGTCGATCGGCTCGTTCTCGCCGACCACGACGCGCGCCGCGCCGCCGCCGGCGGGCGCGACGAACAGCCGGCCGTTGTAGTAGGTCTCGAACCTGCGCGTTCGATCCAGAGAGGAACAGCACGCTGCGTTGTCGGGCGAGATCGCCGCGCTGGTCTCCTGCACGGCGTTCCTCGTCACCTGCACGGCGTTGGTGCCGTCGGCGTTCGCCACCCAGACCTCGCTGCTGGTCGCCGTCGCCGAGCAGCGGCGTCGGCGCGCGAAGGTAGCGTCATCTTGCGGCCGTCGTCCGACAGTTCGTACGCCGTCACGGAGAAGTCGCCGTCGGTGATCCGGCTCTCGGCCTTCGACGCGACCGTCGACCTTCCAGACGTGCGTCTGCTTGTAGTTCTCGTCGTACAGCGTAGACGTCGTCTCGCGCCTTCTCGCGCGCCTTTTCGTCGGCGGTCTTGGCCTCGGCGCCTTGAAGAATATCGACGACGCCATCGGGCGCCCACGTCAGCTCGGACACCGCGCTCGCATGCGTCGTCAGGCGGCGCGCTTCGCCGCCGTCGACCGGCAGCAGGTAAATCTGCGCGAACTCGTCGTCGCCGCGCTTGGCGGTGAAGGCGATCGTCTTGCCGTCGGGCGACCAGCGCGGATCGTTCTCGCCGTCGGCGCCGCTCGTCAGCTGCACCGGCTGCGCCGCCGTCGACGGCGCGCGCCAGATGTGCGAGACGCGGCGGCCGCTCTTCCAGTCGGCGTCGGCTCTGCGTGTAGAGCACGTCGCTTGCCGTCGGGCGACAGCTGCGGGTCGCTCAGCCGCGGGAGGTTGAGCAGATCGACGATGCCCATCGGGCGCGGCGTCTGTGTGCGAACCCCGGCCGTGGCGCCCGAGAACGACGATGACCGCCGCGAGCGGAAGGCGCCAGCTGGAAGTAGTCATGTGAGATATTAGAACCGAATCAAGGAGCGCCCGAATGAAGCTTTTTCCTGGTCTGCCGCCGTCGCGCTCGTGACGCTGTCTGGCCGCGGCGCCTGCGCGGTTCAGCGCTGCGCCGACTTTCCGGCCGCCGGTCGAGGGCGATTTCGTCGCCCGCGATTTCCGCTTCGGCACCGGCGAGACGCTCCCATCGCTCAACCTGCACTACCGGACGATCGGCACGCCGCAAGCGTGATGCGTCCGGCGTGGTGCGGAACGCGGTGATGATCCTGCACGGCACCGGCGGCACCGGCGGCGCGTTCCTGTCGCAGACCTTCGGCGGCGAGCTGTTCGGCGCCGGCCAGGTGCTCGACGCGACGCGCTACTTCATCATCCTGCCCGACGGCATCGGCCACGGAAAGTCGAGCAAGCCGAGCGACGGCCTGCACGCGCGCTTCCCGAAATACACTACGACGACATGGTCCGCGCGCAGCACGCCATGCTGGTCGACGGCCTCAAGGTGAACCACCTGCGGCTCGTGCTCGGCACCTCGATGGGCGCGATGCACTGCTGGGTGTGGGGCGAGACGTATCCCGACTTCGTCGACGGCCTCGTGCCGCTCGCCAGCGCGCCGACGCAGATCGCCGGGCGCAACCGCGTCATGCGCACGATGATCATGGACAGCATCACGCGCGATCCCGCGTACAAGAACGGCGACTACACCGAGCAGCCGCATGCCGGGATGGTCGGCGCCGTCAACCTCCTGATGATGATGACCAGCAGCCCGATGCGGCTGGCACAAGTCCGGGCCGACGCGCGACGCCGCGGACAAATGGTACGAGGATCAGCTGAAGTCGCGCATTGCCGCCAACGACGCGAACGACATGCTCTATCAGTTCAACGCGTCGCGCGACTACGATCCGTCGCCGAACCTCGAGAAGATCACCGCGCAGCCTGCTCGCGATCAACTCGGCGGACGATGTGGTGAACCCGCCGGAGCTGGGGATCATGGAGAAGCTGATGCCGCGCGTGAAGCACGGGCGCTACATCCTGCTCCCGACGACGCGAGCAGACGCGCGGTCACGGCACGCATTCGCTGCCGGCGATCTGGGGCAAGCATCTCGCCGAATTCCTGAAGCGAGCTCGACGCCGGCGGATCGCAATAGTCGCAGTAGGCGGCTGAGGCCACAGCGTCGCCACTGGGATCAAGCCGGGCGATCCGGGATACCTATGAGCGATAGAAAGTACCGACAGCGCGGCTATCAGGACGAGAACAAACCGCGCGGCCCGAAAGGGCCGGCGGCGCCGCGTCCGCCGAAGCAGGATCGCGCGCCCGGGACGTCAGCTGCAGGACGCCGCCGGACCGAAGACGCCGAACCTGATGGCGGCGCACGAGGTCTGCCGCTGCGCGCCGCTGCGGCAACCTGCTGTCGCTGCCGATCGCCGGCGACAGCCGCTGCGCGAAGTGCGGCGTCGATCTGCACAGCTGCGTGCAATGCGTGTCGTTCGACACCAGCGCCCGCTGGGAGTGCACGCAGAGCGACGAAGCTGCCGGCGCGCGTCGCGCCGAAGGATGCGCGCAACGACTGCACGCTCGTTCCGCCGCGCACGACGATCGAGCGGCAGACCAGCACGCCGCAGAACCGCGACGCCGGCAGCAGCTCGTCCGGCAGCTCGAACAGCGCGCGCCAGGCGCTTCGACGATCTGTTCAAGTAGGTGCCGATTCTGTCCCGCGACCGCGGTCTGCGCCCGTCCATCGGATGTTCCAGTCGGTCGGTCTCGACATCATCCGCTATCCGCCGCGGGAGTCGCTCCAGTGGCAGCTGATGCGGCTCTTTCAGCAGCTCGACATCAACTGCGTCCTCGACGTCGGCGCGAATCACGGTCAGTACGCAGGCCTCGCTGCGCGAGTGGGGCTATCGTGGCGACATCGTGTCGTTCGAGCCGGTGCCCGAAGTGTTCGAGTCGCTGCAAAAGACGATGGCCGGGGACGCGCGCTGGCGCGGCTCATCCCTGGGCGCTCGGCGAGACCGACGACGAGCTCGAGATCCACGTCGCTCGGGGCGATGCCAGGGCCGGTTCGTTTCTGACGTTCAACGCCGAAGGCCCGACCGCTGGGGCGACGATCATCGCGTCGCACGCTCGACGCGCGTGCCGGTGCGCCGGCCCGACGGCGTCCTCGACGAGGTCACGCGCCACGTGTCTTCGAAGCGGCTGTACCTGAAGCTCGACACGCGAGGGCTTCGATCTCCGCGTCGTCTCCGGTGCCGGTGAACGGATGGCGAGATGACTTGCGCTGCAAACCGAGATTGCGGTGCAGCACTTCTATGAAGGCATGGTGTCGTTCGGCGATGCCTTCAACCGCTATCGCGACCTCGGCTATGCGATTACCGGATATGCCCCGATCGCGCGCAAGCACGACGGTCTCAGGTCATCGAGTTCGATTGCGTGGATGATCCGGACCGATCGGTCATAATCGACGGATGTCGCTGCTCTCCCCGGCCGATCAGGACAGGCTCCGCGAATCGTTCGATCACATGACCAGCCCCGTGCGGGTGCTGTTCTTCACGCAGACGCTCGACTGCGAGCCGTGCGTGGAGACCCGGCGGATCCTCGACGAGCTGCCGCCGCTCTCGGACAAGATCGCGATCGAGGAGGTGAACTTCATCCTCGAGAAGGACAAGGCCGCGCTGTACGGCATCGATCGCGTGCCGGCCCTCGCGCTGGTCGGCCAGGACGCGGCAGGGGAGCCACGCGACACGCGCATCCGCTTTCTCGGCACCCCGTCCGGCTACGAGTTCATCTCGCTGGTGCAGGCGCTGATGCTCGCCGGTGGGCACGAGTCTCAGCTCACGCCGGAGAATCGGGCGCGCGTCGAGGCGGTGACGACGCCGACGACCATCCAGGTGTTCTCGACACCGACTTGACCGCACTGTCCGCGGGCGGTCAGCCCTCGCCAACGAAATGGCGTTTGCCAACCCAGCACATCACCGCGTTTGCGGTGGAAGCGACGGAGTTTCCCGACCTCGCCCGCAAGTACCGCATCACCGGCGTGCCCAAGACCGTCGTCAACGATCAGATTGAGATTCTTGGCGGCATCCCGCAGGACGACTTCATCCAGCAGGCGCTCGGCAATTGACAATTGGGAAGTGACAATTTACGAAAGCGAGGCTGTTTACAAAGCGAGGTTGCGTCTCGCGTTCCGCACGATCGCGCCGATGATTGCGGCGAGCTCGCTGGCCTCGGTTGCTAACGCCGCCGCCTTGCCGTCCGGTCCCAGATGACGACAGCGATCAGCGACGCGAAGACGGAATAACGATTCTCGGGCTTCCTTCAGCGCAATCGGACATTTCGAGATGAAGTCACGCCGGCTCTCTCCCGCGCGCTCCTCGAGGTTCGCTCCGATTGACGTTCCGCACCGGAGCAGTCGCGCAGCGCCAGCACGCGGCCCACACCGCCGTAAGCTTCACTTGGTCGCGGCCGGCTTCGCGCCAGCCAGAACGACCAGCCCCGCGGCCGACCAGGCGGCGAAGGCGATCCACTCCGGCGCGGGTGAAGCTGCCCGGCACCGACGGCACGACCTTCATCAGGATGATCGCCACGCTGACCGCCGCAGCCGAACCACGCCATCGCCGGCGACTCCGACGCGGCGCCAGGGTCGTCACGCCGCCGCAGGAGATAGGCCGCACAGGCCGAGAGCCAGCCGACGCCGACCGGCGAGCGAGCCGACCTCGGTGATCGGCACGAGGATCGCGTCGCCGAACATCGCCGCCGCGGCGGTCAGCGCACGCCATCAGCGCCGATCGCGACCACCGGCGTGCCGAAGGTCGCGTGCACGCGGCCGAGCGACGGGTGCACGAGGTTGCGGCGGCCGATCGCGTAGAGCATCCGCGTCGCCGCGACGAAGTTGCCGTTGAAGATCTTCAGCAGCGACAGGAACGCGCCGAACAGAATCAGCTGCGCGATCGCGGTGCGAGCCGAACGTCCGCTCGAACGCGACCTCGGTGCGCACGTGGCCCGACACGATCTCCTGCCACGGATAGACGTAGGTGACGACGGCGATGATGATGCACGTAGAAGAGAAGCCCGGCGACCAGCGCCGCGTAGATCGCCGTTCGTGAAGTTGCGCGGATCGAAGCCCGCGCTGCGCTTCCTCCGATCCCTTCGCGACCGACTCGAAGCCGGTCATGAAGTACGGCACGATCTGCAGGACGAGAAAGATCGACAGCCAGCGCCGCCGCTGCCCGGTCGCGCGAACAGCGGCTGCATGTTCGCGCGCGATCCGCTGCGCGAAGCCGAGCAGCGTGAAGATGGCGAACGTCGCGAGCAGGCCGAACGTCATCACGTCCTGAAAGATGCCGCTCGGCTTGATGCCGCGATAGTTGACGCCGGCGATCAGCGCCGTCAGCGCGAGGCCGACGGCGAGCCGCGGCGCGTAGATCGGCGCTGCCGCCGATCGTGTAGAGCTGATAGCTGTTGAGCGCCGGGAAGACGCGCGCCAGCAGGTTGCCGGTCGCGACCGCCTCCCACGGGCACACGATCGCGTACGACAGCACCATCGTCCAGCCGGCGCGCGAAGCTGACCGAGCGGCGGCATGACGCCTTCGGTGTAGGCGATCTCCGCGCCGGCGTCCTGGATCCGCTGCACCAGGCGGCCGTAGGTGTGCGCGATCGGAAAGAGCAGCAGCCCGCCGAGCAGGAAGCCGAGGATGCCGCCGGCCGGGCCGCCGCGCGACAGCCAGTCGTCCATCAGGACGAGCCAGCCGACGCCGATCATCGTGCCGAAGCCGAAGGTGAAGCTACTCGACGGTGCTCAGGCTGCCGTGCAGCTTCGCTGTCACCATGTGCGCCGCACTATACCAGCACGCTTCAGCCCGCAGTCATCCGCAGCTCTCAGTCTCCAGTCCTCGATAATCCTGCGCATGAACCACCAGCCACGACCGATCGTTCAAGTCGCCGCGCTTCGCGCAGCCGGCGACGTTCATGCGGCTGCCGCACGTCGAGGATCCGCACGGCCTCGACGTCGCGATCGTCGGCGTGCCGTACGACGGCGGCACGTCGTATCGGCCCGGCGCGCGGCTCGGCCCGCGCGAGATCCGCGCGCAGTCGTCGCTGATCCGGCCGCTACAGCTACTTCCAGAAGGTCGCGCCGTTCGATCGGCTGAACGTCGCGGACGTCGGCGACATCGACGCGCCGCCGGTCAGCATCGAGAAGTGCTACGACGGCGGTCGAGCGCGGATCGGCGCGATCGCCGACGCCGGCGCGCGGCCGATCGTCATCGGCGGCGATCACTCGATCTCGCTGCCGATCCTGCGCGCGCTGGCGCAGGCGGCACGGGCCGCTGGCGCTGGTGCAGTTCGACGCGCACATCGACACGTGGGACGAGTATTTCGGCGGCAAGTACTTTCACGGCACGCCGTTCCGCCGCGCGATCGAAGAAGGGCTCATCGACGGCAAGCGGTTCATCCAGGTCGGCATCCGCGGACCGATGTACGGCGAAGACGACTTCGACTTCCACCGCGAGCACGGCATCACGATGATCGACATCGATCAGGTGAAGGCGACGGGCATCGCGTGGACGATCGAGCAGATCCGGCGCGTCGTCGACGGGTCCGGCCTACATGACGTTCGACATCGACTCGGTCGATCCGGCGTTCGCGCCGGGCACCGGCACGCCGGAGGTCGGCGGCCTGACCGAGCCACGAGGCGCAGCAGCTCGTGCGCGGGCTCGCCGGCCTCACGCTCGTCGGCGGCGACATCGTCGAGGTCGCGCCGCCGTTCGACGGTCCGGGTCAGATCACGCGCGCTGCTGGCCGCGAACCTCATGTTCGAGTTTCTGTGCGTCTTGGCCAGAGCCGACGCGCGCCATTGACTCGTTACTATTACTGAATGAGACGCATCGTCTGCCTCGGCGACAGCCTGACATCCGGTCACGGAATCGGAACCGCCGTCGCCTATCCCGCGATCCTGCACCAGCGGGTGCGCCGGGCCGGGTTTCCATACGAGGTGATCAACGCCGGCGTCTCGCGCGAGACGTCGGCGCACGGGCGCGCACGCCTCGATCGCGCGCTGGAGGGCGACGTGCGCGTGCTCGTGGTCGCGCTCGGCGTGAACGACGGCCTGCGCGGCGTCCCGGTGGCCCAGCTCACGGCCAACCTGAGCCACATCATCGAGGTCGCGCAGAAGCGCGGCATCGCGGTGCTGTTGTGCGGCATGGAGGCGCTGCCCATCCACGGCTGGGCGTACACCACGGCGTTCCACCAGGCGTATGTCGATCTGGCGGCACGCTACAAGATTCCGCTCGTGCCGTTCATCCTGATGAATGTCATCGGCGACCCGCGCCTGATGCAGCCGGATCGCGCCCACCCGAACGCCGAGGGCGCCCGCGCGATCGCCGACGTCATCTGGCCGTATCTCGAAGACGTTCTCAAGAAGCCAGTTAGCCCTCAGCCCTGCAGCCCTAAACCCTCAGGCCCTGACGGGTCTTTGCGCCACGCGTGCTAGCATCGCCTTCGTGATGCGACGCTTCGCTCGTCGGCCTCTTTCTCATCGTCATCGACGATCTCGTTTCACGCGGCGGCGCCGATCCGGTATCGCCTCACGTTTCCCGAGCCGCAGCATCGCTGGATGCAGGTGGAGGCGACGTTCACCGACCTGGCGAAGCGGCACGCTCGAGCTGCGCATGAGCCGCTCGTCGCCGGGCCGCTATTCGCTGCACGACTTCGCGAAGAACGTCTACGACGTGCACGCGTTCGGCGCCGACGGCCGCGAGCTGCGAGACGACGCGGCCGGATCCGTACGGGTGGAACGTCGCCGGCCACGGCGGCGCGCGTCACGGTGAGATACAAGGTGTTCGGCGATCGCGTCGACGGCACCTATCTCGCCGTCGACACGACGCACGCGCACATCAACATGCCGGCCGCGATCATGTGGGCGCACGGCCTCGACGATCGGCCGGTCGATCGTCACGCTTCGAGCAGCCGGCCGGCATGCAGCTGGCAGGTCGCGACGCAGCTGCATCCGGGATCGACGCCGCTCGAGTTCACCGCGCCGAACCTGCAGTATCTGATGGACAGCCCGTCGGAGTTCGGCCCGATCGCGATCCGGCAGTTCACCGTCGGCGCGCGCACGTTCCGGTTCGCGCTGCACCACACCGGCACCGACGCCGAGCTCGACGGCTTCGTGAAGGACGTCGAGAAGATCGTCCGCGCAGGAAGGCGCGATCTACGGCGAGTATCCCGGCATACGAGCCGGGCGCACTACACGTTTCTCGCCGACTACCTGCCGTACGCCAACGGCGACGGCATGGAACATCGCAACAGCACCGTGATCACCGTCCGCCGGTCTCGATCGCCGCGGCGCGCGACGATCTGCTCGACACGGTCGCGCACGAGTTCTTCCATTGCTGGAACGTCGAGCGCATCCGGCCGAAGGGCCTCGAGCCGTTCGATTTCGATCGCGCGAACCTGTCCGGCGAGCTGTGGCTCGCCGAAGGGCTTCACGCAGTACTACGGACCGCTGGTGCTGCAGCGCGCCGGCCTCGTCGACGTCGCGTCGACCGCGCGGACGCTCGACCGGCCTGATCGAAGCGGTGGCGAACGATCCGGGCGCCTGGTGCGATCGGCCGAGGAGATGAGCCGCATGGCGCCGTTCATCGACGGCGGCCGCTCGATCGATCGCACGAACTGGTCGACGACGGTGATCTCGTATTACACCGTACGGCGGCGCGATCGCGCTGGCGCTCGACCTGACGCTGCGCGATCGCACGCGACGGCCGCGTCATCGCTCGACGACTTCATGCGCGCGATGTGGCGAACGTACGGCAAGCCGGGCGGCAGCCGCGAAGGCTACGTCGATCATCCGTACACGATCGCCGACGCCGAGGCGACGCTGGCGCGCGGTCAGCGGCGACCGGCGTTCGCGCGCGACTTCTTCGCCCGCTACATCCAGGGACACGAGGTCGCCGACTATCGCGCGCCTGCTCGCGCGCGCCGGCTTCACGCTGCGCAAGCGCAATCCCGGCCGCGCCTGGCTCGGCGATCTGCGCCTCGAGTCGCGCGACGGCTGGCGCGTCGCCGCGCTGGTCGCGCCGACCTGGCCGATCTACGCGGCCGGCCTCGATCAGGACGACGAGCTGCAGCAGATCGACGGCCAGCGGATCGCCGGCGCCGCCGACGTCGCGACGGTGATGCAGCGGCACAAGCCCGGCGACACGGTGCCGGTCGTGTTCGTCGATCGCACGGGCGTCGCGAAAACGGCGACCGTCACGCTCGTCGAGGATCCGCATACCGAGGTCGTGCCGGTCGACGCGGGCGCGCTCACCGCCGCGCAGAAGGCCTTCCGCGATCGCTGGCTGGGAGCCGAAGTAGATGCCTCGTGCCGTGGCTTCAACTCGTCGACGCGGCGCTCGGCGTCGCGAACTTCGCGCGCGGCCGCAAGGCGCCGTCGCCGCCACCGGACGAGCAGTCGCTCCAGCTCGAAGGCGGCAGTCGCGCGCGCCGGCGGGCCTCGAGGCCCGGCTCGCCGGCGTCGTCGTCGCCGCGCTGAAGGAAGCCTTCGAGCGAGACACGCGGAGGCTCGACCTCGAGCGCGGCAGCAGGCGGAGGCTGAGCGCGACCGCGCGGAGCGCGCGCTGCGGCTGGAGTTGCAGCGTCAGGCGGCCGATCGCGAGATCGCGCGGCTGAGGCTGCTCGCCGGCGTAGCGGTCATCGCATGGCTGGGCACCGTTGTGATGTCGGCGCGGGTGATCGCCGGCGGCCTCGGCGCGCGCGTGTCGCTCGGCCTGGCTGGCTGCTTCGCTGGGTGCGATTGGGGCGTCGTTCATCGGCGCAATCGCGCGCCGCCGCGGCGGTCGAGGAGACGACCGTGGGACGACCGCGCCGCGCGGTCGGATCCACCGCGGCCAGTGCCATCGCGCTGTGGCTGCCGCTCTGCGGTCTTGTCCTCGTCGGCGCCGCCGCCCTACTCGCGTAGGCCTGATCCGAAAGGCGCTAAAACCGTCGGAGCGCGCCGGAGATCGCTGAGATCATCCTCTGTGCGGTGTCTCTGGCGGTCTTTGCGGTCTCCGCGGTTTCTTCTGGCTGTCGTTCCCGTCTGCTACGACATCGGCTTCGCCATCCGCATGTTCCGCATCCGCCCCATGTGACCGGCCGGTGGCCGCACCCGCACGAACAGGTGAAACGATACCGGGTGGCTGCCGTACGGACGGGCCGCAGCGCGTCAGGCACGACGTAGCCGGTGACGTCGCCGCCGACGCCGATTTCGAATCCTCGCTCACCGCGCCACGTCGCGCACCGCGCCGAGGGTGAGCGCGGTGACCGCGCCTGCATCTTCGAGCGCCGGGTTCGAAGCGGCTTCCCGCTGCGCCGCGGGGCCAAAAAGTCCGGAGCCAGAAGCAACGCGGTTTCCTTCTGCGCGACTTCGAACCGGCCGTAGAGCGACGTCTTGCCGCGGCGGTCGGTCGCCTCCGCCAGCAGCGCATGGAAGGCGCCATGGTCCGTCCGTTGCGGCCGGCTCGCGATCGTCACCGCGGTGAACCCCGTCTGGCGGCGCTTGAACCACGCCGCGGATGCGGTGGTCCGTTTGATGTCGCCCGGCTCGAAGGCTTCCGGCTGCTTGAGAAAGCCATGCGAGACCTGAAACTGCCATTCCGGTGACGGCCTCGTACCACTCGCGTACGGATCTCACTGGAATCGAGCGGGCCCGGATCCATCACGTCCCAGCGGTTGTCAGCGCGGCTCGCGTCCGTTGAAGAGCGACGTCTCGATCGTAAACGGGCCGTGGTCGAGCGGCGGTGACGACGCCCATGGCGATGTGCGTCGAATCGAGCGTGTGGTGGCCGAGCGGCGCCGCCGGATTCTTCCGCGGCCGACGGCCGGTGCATGAACGCGATCGGTCCGAGCGCCGGTTCGCCAACCGGCGCGGCCGCGATCGTGAAACCGCTGGTAGTCGATCGGCAGGCGCCACACCACCGCCGCCTGCATCACGAAATCGTGCGGGTGCTGACGGTCCACGATCGGCTGGCCATCGTGCACTTCGCCGGCCTGAAAGATCTCGCGGTAGCCGCTCGGGGTCGCGGTTAGCGCGTCGAGACTTTAACATGCCCGTGAGCGTCAGCTGGCCCTTGCCCGCCGGCCGGTTTGCCATTCCCATCCACCAGTTGGTGGAGATCACCTCGCTGCCGCCCCGCGGCCCGCCCTGGTGGTTGACGGTCGCGAACAGCACGCCGTCGGACATCAGCATCCACGGCGAGGAGATGTCCTGCGCGCGACACGCGAGGGGCGAGAGCGAGCATAAATTGCAATGAACACAACAACGCGAGGACGCATCGGATCTCCGGGGCAGGCCTGAACGCCTGCACCACTGGTACGTCCATGGCAGACCTAAAGGTCTGCACTACGGGTCATTGCGTCAGTAGTGCAGGCCTTTAGGCCTGCCCGGAGCGATCAGATTCGCAGAATGTACGAGTGTGTGGCGGTCGGCGGGAGGCGCGTGCTGACGCTCGCCGCGGTGAGGATGCGGTGACTGGCGCGAGCGCATCGAGGTGGAACGTCACGGGGATCGCGCGACGCAAGCGGCCGCGACAGGTCGGCACCGACGCGGGTCAGGTCCGCGGCGGCGATCGGCGTGATCGTGCGTGCGAGGGACGCGGCGCCTGCTGATGCAGCGGACACGCCGGCGGATCCGGCCGCGCGCAGTCGAGGGCGGCACACTTCGGCGACGGCCGCGCGGCGGCGATGACCAGCGCGAGGGTCCACAGCAGCAGGCGCTTCATCTCTCTCCGAAGAGTACCACCAGGGGCGAGAGCTTGAAGTCCGGGTCCAGGGTTCGTTTGATCGCGCGCATCTCCCTTTATGCCCTGGGCGCCGTAGAGCTCGACCAGCAGCTGCTGCTTGACCGGATTGCGGCCGACGCCGTGCTCGGCGAGCGGCGACCCTCCGAGCCGAATCGCTGCTGCGCCCGAACGCGAGAATCGCGGCCTTGCCCGGATTCGACGTCGGCGAGCGAGCGCGGGATGACGTTCGGGTGCAGGTTGCCGTCGGAGATGTGGCCCCACACGGCGCGCGTCGAGCCGCGCGCGCGCGAACTCGTCGTCGTAGATCGCCAGCAGCTCGCCCAGACGATCGAACGGCACTGATCATGTCGGCCGCGGTCTTCGCGATCCGCGGGTCGATCGTCTGCTTCGCGCGTCCGACGCGCGCGTTGACCGCGGCGGGAACGGCCTCGCGCGAGCGCGCCAGCAGCTGCTCGGCGCGCGCGCGATCGCCCGGCACCGCGATCTCGACGTCGTCGAGCACGCCGGCGCTCGTCGAGCAGCCGGCAGAAGCGGCGAGCGGGCGCGTCAGGCGCGCTCGCGACTCGCGCGCGCTGCCGATCTCATCGAACGCCTGCGTCAGCGGTCATGCCGGCGCGGCAGTTCGAGCGTGACGAGCAGCGCGCATCGCCGGCCGTCGCGGAATCGACGACGCCGTTCTGCGCGATCGGCCTCGTCCTCACGCAGCAGCTCGAGGCAGCGCGCGTCCATGTGCTCGATGGCCGACACGTCGATGCCGCGCGGATCGCGCGTGCGCCAGGTCTCGCGCGCGCGCGTCGCGCAGCTCGACGCGACGAGCGCCAGCGCGCGCAGCGCCGGTCGCTGAACGGCACGAACGCCAGGCACACGGCCGGCCGCACCGGCAGCACGCGAAGCGTCGCCTCGGTGACGACGCCGAGCGTGCCTTCCGATCCGATGAAGAGATCGATCAGGTCCATCCCCGGCGCGGCGAAATAGCCGGCGGACAGCTTCGGCGACGTCGGGCATCCGGTAGCGCGGCACCGGCACGCGGACCGTGCCGTCCGGCAGGACGATCTCGAAGATAGCCGTCGGCATGGGCGCGTGACCGCGCCGCGCTCGATGTCCAGCGACGTCGCCGTCGGCCAGCACGACGGTGATGGCCTCGCACCCAGTCGCGCGTCGTCCCGTATTTGAACGTCGCCGCGCCGGCCGCGTTGGTCGCGACGATGCCGCCGACGAGCGCGCCGGTGAAGGTCGGCGCCGGCGGATAATGCTTGCCGATGCGTCGCGAGCGCGCGCGTCGAGATCGACCGAGCGTGCACGCCCGGCTTCGACCCGGATCCGATCGTCGACCCGGCCTGCGAGGATGCGGTTGAGCGCGCTACGTGCTGAGCAGGACCACGTCGCCCGTCGGCGTCGCGCCGCCGGTCAGCGACGACTGCGCGCCGATCGGCAGCAGGGTGGCGGCGGACCGCACCAGCGCGGCGCGACGCGCCGATTCCTGATCGCGCGGCGCTGGCGCTTGGCCGGTTTGGCAAACCCTCCAGGGAAATGCGCCGCGTCCTCGAGAAACGACGCGATCGATCGTCCAGGATCGCAAGTCCGATCTCGGGGCGCAGGGCCTTTCGCCGCGGCACCTGGCGGGCGTGGACGTACAGCGAGTCGGCATTTACGGTTTCGGCGCGGCGCGAACAGATCTTCGCCCGCACAGTCGCCTCCACCAGGCAGCGACCGTGCGGCCGGTGCGCGTCGGCCTCCGCCCGATCAGGTCCGGAGACGATGTCCGCTGGATGAGCCGCGGCGACGTCGATCCGTCTCGGCGGGATCGCATGGCGGCGAGATCGAACAGGAGTCGGCGGCGTGTGCACCAAAAAGCGCGCGCCCTTTTCGCCGCCAGGTGGATCGCGCGTGCGTCCCATGGTGATGAAATGCGCCTTGGGCACCGGCCCTTGCGAACCGCCCTGAGCTCGTTGTCCGAGTAGTAGAAGATTGTAAAGCCCTTCCCGGTAGACCGGGCCCGGATCCGCGCAGCGGCGCCGACAGATCGATACGCCGTCGATGATGCTGGATCGGCCGGCACTCGCGCCGCCACGACAACGACGCAGCTGGTCGCTGCAGCAGATCGAGACCTGATCCCACTGTCGGTGACCGTGCCGGGACGCGCGGTCCGGGCCAGCAGATGGCCGGCGTCCAGCACCGCGCCGCCTTCCCAGGTCGTGCCCTTGCCTTCCCGAAGCGGGCCGGCCGAACCGCCGTGCGTTTCGAACGGAAGCCACGGACCGTTGTCGCTCGTGAACAACACGAGCGTCTGGCGATCGATGCCCGCCGCGCGCAACGCGTCGAGCACCTGTCCCGTGCTCCAGTCGATCTCGCCGATGACGTCGCCGTATCCCGCCGCTGCTGTGATCGACGTAGTCAGTCGAACGGGCGAGCGGGATGTGCGGCATCGAATGCGCCGAATTACGCAGGAAGAAGGGCGGTCCTTGTTCGCGTCGATGAACCGCCGCGCCTCTTCGGTGTGCCCGCTTCGTCAGCGTCCGATGATCGACCGGCCGTTCGATCACCTGGTCGTTTCGCATCAGCGGGACGTCCCAGTATTCCCGGCTTCGGATCGTAATAGCAATACGTAACTG
>ERZ1370068.3407-contig-2517_pt1 | contig 24335 bp, 38 predicted proteins | sample MGYA00561227_ERZ1370068 | MGnify/ENA primary metagenome ERZ1370068 (study PRJEB38410, sample SAMEA6850437) | metagenome | study: Metagenomic assessment of the ecological functions of the soil: analysis of the soil microbiota associated with the...
GGTATTACTTCGTTCAGTTACGTATTGCTGCAATTCGGTGTCAGCCGGCGCTACCGGTCTGATGCTTCCGTTGTTTCCGGCCGCGATGCGCTCGCTCGACGTCAGCGCGTTCGACGTCGTGATCTCGAATCGCGCACGTACCATCGCGAAAAACGTTCGGACTCACGAGAGACAACTGCACGTCTGCTGCTGTCTATGCGCCAATGCCGGTACGCCTGGGACCTCCGCGAGAGCGGTACCTCGTGGAGTCGGGCCTCGACTCCGGCATGCGCTGGCGCATTGTTGCGCGCGCGATGCTGGGCACGCCTGACTAACGGATGGGATCGCGCGCTCGTTCGGCGGACGTCGATAATTCGTCACGCTGTCGCATTCAGCATCGAGGATCGCATTCCAGCGCGCGTACGGGCGTTCGTCCGCCGTGATCTATCCGCCTGTCGACGTCGAGTTCTTCACACCGGGCGCCGGCGATCCGACAATGGGCGACTACTACGTGACCGTCAGCCGATTCGTGCCGTACAAGCGCCTCGACCTGATTGCCCGCGCGTTCGCGTCCGCTCCCGACCGGCACCTCGTCATTGTTGGTGATGGACCTGACGCGGAAAAAATCCGAACGGCCGCCGGAGCGAATGTCACGATGGTCGGCGCGGGCAAGTCGCGAGCGCGTTCGCACACTCCTGCGCGGAGCCCGGGGATTTCTGTTCGCCGCCGACGAAGATTTCGGCATCGCGCCGGTCGAGGCGCAGGCGTGTGGAATTCCCGTTGTTGCGTACGGGCGCGGTGGCGCGCTCGAGACGATCCGCGACGCAGGACAACGGCGTGCAGACGGGGGTGTTTTTCCACGGAACAGACGACGGACGCCATCGTTCGTGCCGTTCGCGAGACTCGAGGAGCTTGCCGACGCCGATCTCGCCGTCGATTGCCGCCTAAACGCCGAGCGATTCAGCGAAGAACGGTTTCGCCGGGAGTTTGCTGCGTTCGTTCAGCAGGAGTGGCTGCGGTTTGGTGCCTGCAACATTGTCCGCGCCGTCCGGAGCACAACGTCCACGCTGATGCTCGAGATGCATTGATTGTCGCTGCAATCGGCGAACTCGCGTCCGTCGTAGCACGGGCGGCATGCGAGGTGTTCGCCGCCCCACAGGACGGCGGTCGATTCGTCGGGGACGATGAATTGCGCCGGCATCGTCGGACCGAGGAGGGCGATGAGCGGAGCGCCGACAATTCGCGCGAGGTGCATGGGACCCGTGTCGTGCGAGACGACGAGGTCGCAGTCCGCGAGCACGCGCAACATTTCGAGGAGATTGTCGTGCGGCCAATGAGATCTGGTCGCTGAGCACGCCCGGCGAACTCGGCGCGCACCCACGCATCGTCGGCATTGCCTAGAAGAACAATTTCACAATCGTCATTCAACAGTTCGCGTGACGAGACCGGCGTAGTGGTCGACGGGCCAGCGCGAGCGCACTCTCGCAGCTACGTTCCGCGCGCCGCCCGGCACGAGCGCGATCCGTCGCACGCGGCGGTCGGCAGTCGCTCGGCGAGCGGGCAATTTCCGCGAGGCCTGCCGAGCGGAAAGTGTCCGACAATCGGGCCGCGGTGTTCGAGGCCGTCCATGAGCCGCGCGAATTCGTCGCCCATGAATCGGCCGGGAACGGGATTCATCAGCGCCGTGTGCGTTGCGACTCGATTGACTGACGACGGGGACGCCGGTCAGCGGCGCCGTGAGCACTCGGTACCGAAGATCGGCGTGAAGCAGAAACACCCGTGAGAAGCGCGCCGCGCGGAGCCGCCGTACGAGCGGCGGGAGAATTTGTAGCCGTTGGATTGCGTTTCCGGTCAACAGCCCGCGCTCGTCGACCGCGATGATTTCATCGACGTCGGCGAACAGTTCCGACCAGCGGTGCGCCCGTCGTGCCGCACAGCCATGTGATGTGGGCATCAGGCGCATGCGCGCGCAGTCGCCTGGCGAGCGTCGACGCCATGACGACGTCGCCGATTCCCGCCAACCGAATGATGAGGAATCTCTCTCGTGTCATCCTGATGGTTGCGAAGCGGCGAGGGATCGTCATCCTGATGGTTGCGAAGCAACCGGAGGACCTGGTTTTGGGACCTTCGTCACACAAACCAGCTGCTTTCCGCCGAGGGTCATCGGGACGGCTCGCGACCTGGTTTGAACGCGAGTGCGGGTCAGATCAAGGCATTTGACGGGTAATCAGCTCCTCGTGCGGCGAGGCAGCCGTCACGAGCGAGCTGGGCGAACGCTCTTCTTTGGAACGGCCGCTCGGGACGCAGCGAAAACGTCCTGAGCGTCGGCTCCCAAAGACAAAGAAAGATTCTGCACAGTTCATCCGGTCTCGTCCGGGCCGAGACGCTACCGTCATTTCATTCGTAAGAATTCGCCCAACTCGCTCGATTCGCCCCATTCGCGTTGAAAACGTGTTGGAGTCGTCCCGATGACCGCGCCACAGCAGAGCATCCGACCAAGACACCCAGAACCGCGCCGGCAATGATGTCGACTCCGTAGTGGAACCCGCCGTACACCGCCCCAAGCCCGACGAGCACCGATACCAGAGCGAGGATCGCGCCCACTTTCGGCTGCCATCTGAATGCCAGAACCGTTTGCACGACGCTGACCGCCCATGTGCGACGACGGGAACGCGGCACCTCGCGACGACCCCGCCGCCAAAATCGGCTACCGCGAGCCGCCGCGCCGGTCCATCCGGGACGTTCGGTGTCCACAAATAGCGCGGGCCCTCCACCGGCGCGACCGCAAAAATCACCCAACACGCCACATACGCAACTGTAAGTGCCGGGACGGTTTTGCGCGTACCCGCGCCGCTCGCCGCACGCATTACAAAAGCAGCGGAGGAACGAAGATAGCCGGGTAGTACGCCAGGTAGCCCGTGTGGAGCAGCTCGCTCCAGGCCGGGTTCGGCATAAATGTCGCAAGGACGCGCGACGGGTGTTGGCCGAATATCGCCAACTCCCAGGCTTTGAACGCGCACGTCATGATAGGAGCTGCCCAGTGCCCCGATCAGCAGCGGAACCTCGCCGTACAACATCAGAGCGACGAACAGGGGCAATAGGTCTCCGACCGTGCGCGCGACGGGGCGCCGATCGACACACCCCCAGATGGCGACCACGATGCCGGCCGCATGCGCCACGGCCAGCCATGGATGCGACGACTGACAATCACGAATCCCGACGCGGCGAGATACGCGCCCAGCAACGCGAGCGCCGCGGTCCGCGGTCCGCGCAGCGGGCGGTCCGCGCTCCTCGACGGAAAGGGACACCAACTACCTCGCCTGGCGTATCGATCGAGATCATCTCAGTCGGTTCCTCGCGGGATTTGCGCCGCTTCATCGATCTCCCGTGGAAGATCTATAACGCCGCCGACCACCCGCAGTGGGTGCCGCCACTGCGCATCGCCGTCCGCGACGCGCTCGACACCAAAGGCGAATCCGTTTTACCGCCAGAGCCGACAGGCAAGCTCTTCTCTCGCGCTCCGCGACGGACAACCAGTCGGCCGCATCGCCGCGATCGAGAATCGTGCGCACAACGAGTTCCACGGCGATCGCGTCGGCTTCTTCGGGTTCTTCGAGGTCATCGACGACCAGGACCGTCGCGAACGCGCTGTTCGTCGCCGCCGAAACATGGCTGGCCGAGCGTGGCCTCGACACCATGCGAGGGCCGACTAAGCCCGTCCACGAATCACGAGTGCGGGCATGCTCGTGCGACGGCTACCTGCGGCATCCGATGATCATGACGACGCTGGAATCCACGTTACTACCCGGAGCTCGATGGACTCGGCCGGATTCACGAAGGCGAAGGACCTGCTCGCCGTACTACTTCCCGCGCACGGGCAACGACGTGTTCGAGCTGCCCGACCGATATCGACAGCACGCCGAGCGCGCGCTGCGCGACAACCGGTTCACGCTTCCGCGATCTCGACCTCAAGGACTTCGACCGCGAAGTCGACCGCTGCTGGGAGATCTACAACTCGGCATGGGAAAGAACTGGGGCTTCTTCCCGATGTCGCGTGAGAGCTTTCTCCACGAGGCCAAAGTCTTGAAGTACATCATCTGGCCGGAATTCGCGTTCATGGCCGAAGTAAACGGGGAGCCGGCGGGATTCATGATCATCGTTCCGGACTTTCATCACGCGTTCAAGTCGGTGGGCAACGGCCGGTTGCTTCCCACGGACTGCATCAAGCTCCTCGCCGCGAAGCGACCGCCTCCGCAGCGGCCGCATCATGATTCTCGGAGCAAAGGCCGAGTACCGCCGACGCGGCATTTTCGCGGTGTTCGCCAACGAGATGTTCGAGCGCGCGAAAGCATTCGGGTTCACCGGCGCCGAGGCGTCGTGGATTCTCGAGGACAACGACAAGTTGAATCGACCGCTCACGTCACTCGGCGCGAAGGAGTATCGCCGGTGGCGGATCTATGATCGGCCGCATTCCGAACGGCACGCTCACATGAGCATTTTCGAGAAGTGTGATTCCTACACGCTCGCCCGCGAAGTCCAGGCGATGGGCATTTACCCGTACTTCACGCCGATCGAGGAGACGACAGCCACCGAGGCGCGCATCGACGGCGACTGGAAGATCATGGTCGGCTCGAACAACTATCTCGGGCTGACACACCATCCCAAAGTGCTCGGGCGCGCTCGTCGCGCCGCGCTTCGCTACGGCGTTGGTTCCACCGGCAGTCGGTTTCTCAACGGAACGCTCGACCTCCACTACGAGCTCGAGGCGCGGCTCGCGACGTTCTTCCGCGAAGCAAGCGGCGCTCGTGTTCACGACGGGCTATCAAGCGAGCCTCGGCGTGCTCGCGACCGCTGCTCGGCCGCGAACGACCACGTCGTTTCCTCGATCGACTCGACCACGCGTCGCTCGTCGACGGCGCGCGACTCGGCGTCGGCGAGCTGCATCGGTTCGCGCACGGCGACTTCGATCGGACTCGCGCGCCAGCTCGTCGCGCGTGCCAAGCGGCGCGGGAAAGCTCGTCGTGACCGACGGCGTGTTCTCGATGGAAGGCACGCATCGTCGATCTGCCGCGGCTCGTCTCCGTCAGCAAGAGACACGGCGCCGCGGTTCTCGTCGACGAAGCGCACGCGCTCGGCGTGCTCGGCGACGACGGCGCCGGGAACCGTGAGTCACTTTGGGTCTGCATGATGAGGTCGACCTCATTCTCGCGACGTTCTCCAAGTCGCTCGCGTCGATCGGCGGCGTCGTCGCCGGGCCCGGAGAGCGTCATTCACTATCTGCGACATCACAGCCGCGCGCTGATCTTCACGGCGAGCATGCCGCCGTCGTCCGTCGGCTGGCGCTCGCCGCGCTGGACATTCTGCAGGACGAGCCGGAGCGTCGCGTTCGGCTGTGGGAGCACACGAACCGCATGGCCGACGGACTTCGATCGCTCGGCTTCGACATCGGGCGCGACGCGCACTCCGGTGATTCCGGTCGTCGTCGGCGATCCGATTCGCGCCATGGTGATGTGGCGAGCGCTGTTCGACGACGGCGTGTTCACGCATCCCATCGTTCCGCCAGCCGTTCCGGAGCACGTCGTGTCGGCTTCGCGTGTCGCTCTCCGCCGAGCACACCGACCGAGCAGATCGACCGCGTGCTCTCGGCGTTCGAGCGCGTCGGACACGTGATGGCGATCCAGTCGTTGGCGAGTTGAAGGTCGCGCTCGTCTGCGACTGGTATCATCCGCGAATCGGCGGCATCGAGCGTCATCTTCCGGGATCTCGCCGCGGCACTCGTTGCCGCTCGCCACGAGGTCGTCGTCATCACGCCGACGCCTGGCGACGATCGCGTTGACGGGATTCGCGTGCGTCGCATTTCTGCTCCGCGCGCGCCGCGGTTTGGATTCCTCATGACACCCGGCCGGCGTTCGAGCCGTTGGCGATGCGCTTGCCGATGAACGCGTCGATGTCGCGCACCTGTCACGTGAGCATCGTTTCGCCCGCCGCGATGGGTCGGCGCGCGCGCAGTCGGTGCGGCGCGGAGTTCCCACGCGTCGTCACGTTCCATTCGGTCGTACCGCAGACGCATCTGCTCGCGCGCGCCGCCAGAGCAACGCTGGGCACGGCGACGTGGCCCGCGCGCTTCTCGGCGGTGAGTGAGCGTGTGGCGCGCGAAGTCCGAGCGGTCTCCGCCGAATGAAATGACGATCCTCGCCAACGGCATCGACGTCGACGCGTGGCGCATGCAGCCGGCGCCTCGGTCCGATGATCACCGTGCGGCTCATCAGCATCATGCGCCTCAACGCCAAGAAGCGACCGCTCAAGCTCGTCGACCTGATGCGCGCGTTGAATGCGCGTCTGCCGCGAGATGCGCCCGCGTCGGCTCTGCGATTGTGGGCGATGGACCCGAGCGCGCACGGTTGCGAGCGCGCCATCTCACGCCACGGTCTGAGCGGCCAGATCGAGGTCGCCGGACAACGCTCGCGTTCCGAGATTCGCGACCTGCTGGCGTCGAGCGACGTGTTTGTGCTTCCAACGCTTCGTGAATCGTTCGGCATTGCCGCGCTCGAGGCGCGGTGCGCCGGCCTGCCCGTCGTCGCGATGCGCGCGTCGGGCGTGGCGGGGCTGATCGAGCATGGTCTCGAAGGACTGCTCGCCGAATCCGACGTCGAGCTCGTGAGTCATGTCGCGCAGACTCGTGTGCGATTCTGAGTTGCGCGCGAGCCATGTCCGATCACAACCGGCGGACGTCGCCGCCGTTCGACTGGCCGCGCACGCTCGACGCGCACCTCGCGATTTATCGCGAGGCGATCGCGTTGCGCGACAGCGCCTGCGCCGACGATGAAGAGATAACCGATGCCGATGGCCGGCAGCATGAAGCACACGTGCTGAACGATCGCCATGCTCAGCGCGAGCTCGGGCGACACACCGAGGTAGCGATACGGTCAGAAAGCACGCTGCCTCTGTACGCGCCGAGGTTGCCCGGTAAGACTGGCAGCATCGTCGCGAGAATTACCGTGTGCGAGCACCAGCAGAGTCCCGGCCGCGGAAATCGTCGGCGCCATACGCCCGCTGCACGCACGCGATCGCTATGAGCTCCGTCCTTTCATCGCCATCACGCACGCCAACGCCGTAGAGCGACCGACGCGCGTTTCGTATGAGTCTCGAGCTCGCGCGTCCAGCGCGCCGCGATGACCAGCGTGACGAACCACGCGCCGACGACGAGTGAGACGGTGGCGAGCGCCGCGCGCATCCACGCGGGCAGCGGAACGACCAGCCCGACTACCAGCAAGACGGCGACTTTGACGATGCCTTCTCCCAATTGATCCAGCGCGAGCACCGAGAGCGCCCCGCGCTGGTGTGGTTTGCCGCGCGGCGGATCAGCAGCAACACGCTCGACGCATGTCCGCCGCCGAACGGCAGGGTGTTCATCAATGACGACGATACCGACGACACCTCGAGCATTGCGCGAGTACGACACGGCGGACTCGTCCGCCGGCCTGAGCAAACGCCAGTACGCGGCCCAGCACACGAGAATGAGAGAATTGAAAACGATCGCGGCAACGTAGCCACGACGGCCGCCCTCGCGCAACGCCGCTCCCGTTCGCGGCCAGTTCACGCCGCGCAGCGATACAATCACGACCGCCGTCAGTGCGATCAACGCCGCAATCGCCGCGCAAGCGCGTTTCATGCGAGCTCTCGCATACGCGCACGAACCGCGCGCCCCGGTTTGCGTACGACTCGAGAACGTCGCGAATGCAGCCGAGCGCGATGTCGCCGGTCTTGAACCGACAATCCAATCGAAGCTTTTCGCGCCTGAGGTCGACGAACTCCCACGGGTGCACGAACAGCACGACGGGGCTCGACAGCGCGCCGAGGTACGCGCGTCGCACCGCCGACGGCAGCCGCAATACCGACGACGTCACCGACGCCGGCACTCGGCGGATTCGCGTGCGCGCGCGGCCTGTAGTACGCCGCTTTGTACACCGCCTGCGACGAATCAAGCTCGAAACCAGACGCCTCGAGGAGATCGAGGTATGCATCCGGGAACTGCAGGTACGGCGCGCGAAACGACGTCACGCTCGCGAACTCGCGCAGGATCGCCGTTGAGCGCGTGATCTCGTCGCTCGCCGCGTCGCGGTCGAGCGAGGTGAACGCCGTATGCGACATTCCGTGACACGCGAGCTCGTGTCCCTGTTCGACGACCTGCTCCACGGCGCGCGGGAATCGCTCGGCCACCTCGCCGGTCGTGAAGAACGTCTGCCGGCACATCGAGTTGACTCAGCAGGTCGAGCAGCGCCGGGCAGCCCCTGCTCGATGCCGCGATAGCCGCGCAGAAATGGCGGGCAGTCCGGCTCGAGATCGATCGTGAAAGCCACAGTGGTCGGAGCGACACTCATGGACGGATGACGATTGCGGTGCGCGCCAGCCAATTCGTGCGATCGTTTCCCGCCACGAATCCGAAGTTTGACACACGCTCGGCTCCTATCGCAACGCGCGCGCCAATCCGACCGTCGCGCCAGTCTGGTCCCCACGTCGCCACGGCGCGCGCACGTTTTTCTGCAGGATGCAGCGCAGTGCGCACGAAATGGAATCCTTCCGTGTTTGGTCCGTTCGTCGCCGATCCATATTGGTTTCCGCTTCGCGACTCTACGGCCGCCGTGAGCGAAAAGTATCCGGCGCGCGTCGATTCTCCGTCAAGCGTCAGATAGCCGCCGACTGCGCGCGGCCCAACGGGTCGCCGAGCAAGACTGCCGCGTGCCGACAAGGGATAGTCGGTGTGCGTGTAGTACCGAATGCCGGTCTGATGATACTCGGCGCGAAGGCCGAGGCGCCCGCACTCGAGCAGACATCCGAGCGAGACGCCGAGCAGGTATCCGCTGTCCTCGAGCAGCACGCTGCGCAGCCGGCGAATGTCGAAGTCGTCGGCGTCGCCCCTCGCCATACAGCTCGAATCCGCGCCATGAGGGCATGCGCCAACGAAAATCGATGCCGGCCATTTTGTTCGAGAACTCGAAGTCTGTGCCGGATCGGAAGATCGCGTCGATGAGTGGGATCGCGTCCAGGACGCGGTCGCCGAAGCTCGCCGGTTGTCCGCCGCGCCCGCCCATCGCGTCTATGACTTCCGCACCAAGCTCAAAGTTTGGATGCGGCAGAAACGCGATGTGGTATCCAACGAGCTTGGTTCGCGGATGGATCTGTCGGTCGTCGCCAAGATCCGCGACGAATAGACTCGCGCCCAGCCGGCCCCAAGACGCGTAGCACCCACGGTAGCGCCGCGGGCCGGTCGTTCGAGATGCGCACCATGTCCAACGTCGGCGCGTTGTCGGAAAACAAAAGTCCGCCGGCCGGCGATTGGCCGAAGATCGTGTAATCTCGAGCCAGCGTCGATCGCGAGATTGCCGAACAGCAGATTCGCCGTCGCGGATTGCAACCGGACGTCGGATCCGCTGCCGCCGCCTCTGATCGACCACGCTGTCGCGCGAGGATTGAGCATCACCGCCACGTGCGGTCCGAGCGTCGCGCTATGCCAGGTTTCGAGCGACCCTGTCACGCCGGTCGGCCAAGGGGCGACCGGCCTCGATTTGCCGCCAGTGGATTGATCGCGGCATCGACCACTCCGTTTGCGTCACCGGAATTCCGCGGTACGGACTGTCGAGACCCACCACCTCGGCAACCGCCGCGTCGATCGACGCGAGTCGTGAGGCGCGCAAAGTGCGCCAAGTCGATGTCGATCGCCCACTCGGCCCACGCCCTCGCGGACGGATTTCGGTCGAGATTTCGCCGCGCCTCGCCGAGCAGCCGCACTCATTTCTGCGTTCGCTAAACGGCCGAGCGCCGACGATCAGGGTGTCGATCAAAACCGGCCGCCGCGAGCCGATCGATGTCGCGATACACGCGATCCCGCGGCGGTACGCGCGGCGTCGCCTGGCCGCCGAGCGACGTCGCGCTACATATGAGAATTGCGATCAGCGATGCGGAACGGATCATCGATCGGTCGTCAGAGCCAGCCGTGTTCGCGGTACCACTCGTACGTATCGCATAGTCCCCGCTCGAGCGGCGTGCTCGCTACGAAACCGAGCTCGCGCGCCGCGAGCTTGCTCGAACACGTCCAGAACCTCGCCTTTCCCAGCGTCACCTTCGGCGTGGTGAGCAATCCAGCACGCCCCGGTCACTCGCGCGACGACGTCGCCAATCAGCGGCGCCGGCATCGATCAGGAACGACGGAATCTCGATGTCGACGTTCAACTCGCGGTTTGCGCACCGCGCGCGACGAGACGGAAGAGCTCGGCCCACTGCACGGGCTCGTCGTTGCCAAGGCAATAGACGCGCCCCCGCGCCTCGGTGCCGGTCGCACAGTGTGACGATTGCGTCGGCCAGATCAGCGACGTGAATGATGGAGAGCCAGTGGTCGCGATTGGCGGCGTGCAGCGCCACGCCGAGCCGGGCCAGCCTGAAATAAGGCGAGAAAGTCGCGATCACCAGGGCCGTAGACAGCCGCGGGACGAACGATGACGAAGGGGAGATCACTTGCCGTGCGAACGACACGCTCCGCGTCGAGCTTGGTTCAGCCGTATGCCTCGAGTGGAGCGGGTGTCGTCGCTTCGTCGATGGAGGTCTCGAGCGACGTCGCGGGTCCCACGGCCGCGAGCGACGACACGAACACGAATCGGCCGACTCCTCGCCTCCGCGCGCTGCGGCAACCATTTTCTGCCGTCAGCGTCACGTTTCGAGTCGTGAAGCTGCCGGACGATGGCGCCCGCGTTTTCGCCGCCGCGTGCACGACGACGTCTGCACTCCACAAAGCCGTTCTGCGAACCGGCCGAGTCTCGATGTCTCGCCGGACGAGCCGGCGCGAACCTCCCATCCAGCGTCGCCGAAGCGGCGAACGAGATGGCTTCCGATAAACCCGTTCGCGCCCGTGATCGCGACGATCATCGCCGAAGCTTGGTCGCCGGCGCGGACGACGGATAGTGCCGGTCTCGAGCATCGCTCACCTCGCTCGCCATCCCGCTGGTGCAACGTCTGCACAGCGGATCGTGACCGATCCTCGCGTGGGTTCACATTCTTGGAATTCGCTTCATGTCCGAACACAACGCCTTTCCAGGCGGCGACACTCGCTTCGATCTGGTATGGCACCTTCGACGTTCCAACGTTCCCGCGCGCTCAGCCGAGATGCGCGAGCCGACGTTTGCATCGTCGGCGCCGGAATATCCGGACTGTCCACGGCATATCTGCTCACGAAAGCCGGAAAGAAAGTCATCGTCGTCGACGACGGCACCATCTGGCGGCGGTGAATCCGGTCGCACCACCGCGCATCTCGCCAACGCGATGGACGATTGGATCTACGTGCTCGAGCACGTGCACGGCGACGAAGCGCGCGTCTCATTGTGCAGAGCCATGGCGCGGCCATCGAACAGATCGAGCAAATCGTGCGCGCCGAAAAGATCGACTGCGATTTCGAGCGCGTCGACGGACTTCTTCTCGGCGGCAACGATGGCGTCGACGTGCTCGACGCCGAGCTGCGCGGCGCATCGCGTCGGCTGGACCAGCGTGGTCGCGGCTCGATCGATGCCTCACGTCGACTACAACTTTCGGCCCGTGCCTTCGCTTTCCGAATCAGGGTCAGTTCCATCTCTTGAAGTATCTCGCCGGCTTGGCGGACGCGATCGTGCGCCGCGGTGGACGTATCTATTGTGAAACGAAGGTCTCGGGCGTTGAAGGTGGTGCGTCGTGCAAGGTCGAGACCGAGAGCAAGCACACGATCACGGCAAACGCCGTCTGCGTCTGCACCAATGCGTCGATCGCCGACATGTTCAAGACGCACATGAAGCAGGCGCCCTATCGCTCGCTTCGTCATCGCCGCCGTGATTCCGCGCGACTCGGTGCCGCGCTCCCTCTACTGGGACTCGGCGCACCTCGTACCACTATGTGCGCGTTCAACGACTCGACGAACCGGTGCCCGGCGCGACGCGCCGGCGCGCAGTACGACGCTCTCATCGTCGGCGGTGAAGACCACAAGACGGGGCACGAGGACGATGCGACCAAACGCTGGTCGCGCCTCGAGCAATGGATGCGCGAGCGATGGCCGCAGGCACGCGAAGTGATTTACCGCTGGTCGGGGCAGGTGCTCGAGCCCAACGACTACATCGCCTTCATCGGCCGACAACCCGGACGGGGCCGAGAACGTCTACATGGCGTCGGGCGACTCAGGCCAGGGCATGACCCACGGCACGATTGCTGGAATGCTCTTGAGCGATCTCATACTCGGCCGCCCAAACGAGTGGGCGTCGCTCTGCGACCCGCGCCGAGTGTCGCTGCGCGCGAAACCGATGGAGGGCATTCGCCAAGGAGAATGCCGACGTCGCGCTCTGCAGTACATCAAGGAGTTTATCACACGCGGGGACGTATCATCCGAAGCCGACATTCCACGCGGCGAAGGGCGGGTCGTTCGCCACGGCCTGCACAAGGTCGCGGCCTACTGCGACGACGACGGCGCGATGCACATCCACTCAGCCCTCTGCACGCATCTCAAGCGCGTCGTGCAGTGGAACTCGGCGGAGAAGAGCTGGGATTGTCCCTGCCACGGATCGCGGTTCGATCCCTATGGCAAAGTGCTCAACGGGCCCGCGATCATCGATCTCGAGCCCGTTGAGGAGTGACGATTAGATCATCGTCCATTTGAACACCGCCCGCATCGCGGCGGCGAAGAGCGCCAGCTCGGCGACGATCTTCGTTCGAAACAGCGTCGTCGGCGCCAGCTTCGCGCCGAACCAGCGACGCCGAGTCGCGACCAGCGCCAGTGCGTCGGCGAGATCGCGGCCGGTGCGCCACCGTAGCTCGCGGGCCTTCTGAAGGCATCGATCGATGACATCTATCAAAGCCGGCGGCGCATCGGGCGCGAGCGACGCAAGCGGAGCGTGCGCGTCGGCGATGTGCTTCGCGGCGAGCGACTCGAACGTGTGGCCGTCGAACGGGAGCTCACCACTCAGCATGTAGTAGCCGAGCACACCGAGTGAGTAGATGTCGCTGCGCCCATCGATATCGAGCTCACCAGCGGCCTGCTCCGGCGACATGTAGTGCGGCGTGCCGAACGCGTCGACGCGTCCGCGCGCACGGGATCCAGCGAGCGCGAGAGCGCGACACCGAAGTCCGTGAGCATTGCGCGCGTCCGCTTCCGCGCTCGAGGAGGATGCGTTCTCCGCCTTGAGATCGCGGTGGACCACACCGTCGGCGTGCGCCGAATCGAGCGCGAGCGCGAGGTCGCGAACGATGCGCTGCACTTCACTCGCGGGAATCGTTCGGTCGCGACGCATGCGCTCGGCGAGCGACCTCGCCGTGCACGTACTTCATGACGATGTAGACGAGCGGCATGGCCGACGTGTCGTCGACGTCGCCGCCGACTTCGCCGAAGCCGTGCACCGGAACGATGCTCGGATGGCTGAGCCGCGCCGTCATCCGCGCCCTCGGCGGAACCGCTCGCGATGCTCTTCCGACGAAGCGAACTCGTAACGAAGGACCTTGATGGCGACCGAGCGATGCAGCGCGATGTCGCGCGCAAGAAACACAATGCCCATCCTGCCGCGGCCAAGCTCGCGCACGATCTGAACTGGGCACCGAGATGCTGGGCGATCGCTCGCGCTCCCACTCCGCCGTCACCACCGGGAGCTCGCCGGACGTCGGCAGCTCGAGGGTGTCAGCGTATGGATCGACGAGGTACGACAGGGAGCTCATGACAGTAACCGAATGACCCTTGGGCGTGAAGCGTCGCCACATCGCGGCGAAAGATTCTCTTTCCTACTCTGACACAGCATCCTTCCGAACGGTTTGCTTAGGAAGGAGCATGCCGACGCTGGTCACTACGGAAGTCGTTTGCCGAAAGTTACTTATCGCTGGTTTGCTGAACTCGCGTCCGCCAGTGAGTGTCCGATAATGGGACGCGGCGCGCGCCGGCGGACGCCTGCTGTCGTCAACCCCGTGTAAGCCGCGCTCGGCCGGCGTTTGACTTTCAGCGCCATGCAGACCTTCCCTTGGTGATGACCGAGCCGTTCAATCCCGCGGAGCTTGTCGAACGCGTTCGCGACGGCAGCGCCGACGCGCCGTCCGATCTCTATGCGAAATAGGAACAGGCTGCTGCATGGCCGATCTGCATTTCGCCCCATGGGTTCGGTACGCGCCAGACGCCGAAGGCGTGCTGCTCCACGACGTGCTCTCGGTCTGCCCCGGAAGCGCTGCGCGGCAGTACGACGAACGCGGCAGCGCTCGAGGCACGACGCTCAAACGCGTCGCTTCCGCGCGTGGCCCCTGACGCGCCTCTCGCGGCCAGCAGCCGCGCGGGTGAAGTTCTCGTTCGATGACGACTTTGACGTTCCGACGCCGTGGCATGCCGGCCATGGAGCGCCTCGCCGACCTGATCGCGGTCCAGCGGGCAATGGATGCGCTCCCCCGAGACGCTTCGAGTCGCGTTCGTCTTGAGAGGGAAGTCGATGGCTATTCGCATCGCCGAGATCGGCGAGCTGGCTGGAGATAAAATCGATCGCAGCCCATCGGAAGTGCGATTGCACCGCGCGATAACGCGTTGCGCCGCGACGCTGGGTGGAGAAATCATGAGCTGACCTCTTCGAGCAGCGTCTGCGCAATGCCGCGCGCTCGCTGCCGACGCCAGAAGCTCCGCGCTCGGCGATCGACACGCGCTCTCGCCGAACGTGCGGCGAGCACGGGTAGCGACATCGGACGTCGGGGCCGGAAACGCTCGACGAAACGCACGTGGCGCAGCGATCGCGATGATTGCCGTCGCGGCCGGAGTTGCCGGCGTCAGGAGCGGACCGATTTGCGTCCGCGTGCCGATCGGCGTGCGCTCCAGTCGCGCGGCCGGCTCCAGTCTCGTCCGCCGAACGACTTTCTTCACGCTCGAGGCGCGTTCCCGGCAACGCGTTTGCACAAACTCCGCCCTGCGGCTCCGGGCGCGCCGCCGGTGACCGGAGCCGACGCCGCGCTGCTCGGCGGCCTGTCGCCTCGAAAGTATCGAATTCAGTGCGTCGACACCGCGGGGCGTGTCACTCCCGATGGAGATCGGTCTGGTCACCCTCGCCGACGCGCGATACGAGGGCGCGCCGGCGTGGCGCGTCGTCCACGCTGCGCACACGACGGCGTCATCCGGCCAACAACGCCGCACGACGGCGGAGACCCTGTAACGTCACCAGGCGCGACCTGCGGATCCGCGCGCGGGCCATCCACGATAGCGCCATGGCAGAGGCCAAGATCAGCGATCCGCCAGCGCGGTTTGTCGGGCGACAGTGTCGTTGGCGAAATGTCGACGGGACGGCATGGCGTTCGCCGGCCAATCGCGCGTCAACTTCCTTCCGGAGACCTTCGGCCCGTATCTCTCCGATCGCGCTCGCGCCGCCTGGGGCTTGTCGGCGTGCGACTCTCGCCCGGCTGGCGAGGAAGCGTGTCGATCGTCGGATGGGCCGTCGTGCCGAGCGACGCGTTCTATCCCGTTACGCTTCGCGTCGTCGGCGAAGAAAAGCTGTCGACATCTGGCCGGCCTCGTTGATTGCTGGGAAGCTGCGCGTCTCTGGCGAAGTTCGGGGAGCGGCGCACCGAAGCGGTGCGCGCAAATCCCGGCGCGGCGTCGCACTTCGGTCGCGCGACGAATCGCCGCCTACAGCCAAAGGTCGCCGCGAATCTCGTTCTTCCTCAATCCCTGATCGTCCATTGTCATCCTGATGATGGCCGCGTAGCGGCACCGAGGAGGATCATCCTGATGGCCGCGTAGCGGCGGAGGAGTCCTGCTTTGCACAAAGTCGTCTCGTCCTCGCCGCGCTCACGCGTCGCGGCGCCCGCATCCGCTGCGCGAGGCTCCGGCTTCGCGAATTCTCGCATCGACGCCGGCCACTCGGACGTCGCGTTTTTCGGTCGGTCTTTCTCGGCCATCCGGTGCGCGGACGCTTCGGACGACATTCGCGGCACGACGGTGTCACACGCCTCGGGCAGACCGGCGGCTTCGGCTCATCAGGTCGTCATCGCCGCGAAGAGCATCGCCACCGGATCTCGCGCATCGCGATGAGCATCTGCGCAGCGCCGATTTCTTCGACGTCGCCCGGTATCCGTCGATCGTGCTTTCGCAGCACGAGTATCGAGATCGCATGGAACCGCACTTGTGGCGAACGGCGTCCTGACGATGCACGGTCTCAGCGCGCTGTCTCGATTCCATTTCGCGAAACCGCGCCGCACACCACCGATCCGCACGGCTCCGACGCTCGTGCTGTTCAGCGGTCAGCTCCGCATCGCCCGCAAGGATTTCGGGATTCCCGGCGGCAGCAAGTACAACGGGCTTGACGATCTCGCGAGATCGAAGCGCAGCGATGGCTGATAGCGTCGACATCTCGCTCGACGTCACCGGTTGGGACACGGATCTTCGGATCGCGTCCAACGTACGACGCAACCGTCCAGCGGATCGAGCGCGAGGGCATCGCCCGTCGCTCGAACGTTCTGGCGGTCTTCGTGCGCGCGCTCGCCGGACAGCCATCGCCAAGCGCCGCGTACGACATCGAACAAATCGCGCGAACTCTTCAGCAGCGCGGTCGCACTGCGACCGAGGCAATGCACTCTTCAGTTCGGCGCCGAGACTTTCGACAATCAGGCGAGCGCTCATACGGCGCTGGCGCGTGCGTTCGAACTTGCCGGCAAAGCCGGTTCGTCTCGCGCATACGCTGCGCGCCCGCCCTCGACTCGCTCGGTACGCGCGCCCTCGAGCTGAGCCGCGTCTGGGCATCAGGTGATGCGTCATCCGGTCGTTCCGAGCGAAGCGCGCGAAGCGCCGTAGTCGAGGAATCGCCGTCCCGGCTGAATGGCTCTCTGTCGGGACGGCGGTGATTCCTCGTGCCGCTGCGCTCGCTCGAATGACTTACCGAACCACCATCAGCGTGAACGGATAGACATACTGCTGCAGCATTATCAGCACGCCCACAAGCCCGGCGAGCACCAGGCTGTGCACGAACACGAACCGCAGAATTCGCGCCACTCGTGCCCGACGTAGCCCGTCGCGGTGCTCGCGACGCACGATGCTCTGCGCGTCGATCATCTTTCCCATCACGCCGCCGGAGCTGTTCGCCGCCGCCATCAGCAGCGGATCTGAGGCCAAGCGACGCTCGCGGTGATCTTCTGCAGGCTGCCGAACAGCACGTTCGACGACGTGTCGCTGCCCGTGAGCGCGACGCCGAGCCAGCCGAGCATCGCGGCGAAGAACGGATACATCACGCCGGTGTGCGCGAACGCGAGACCGAGGATCGCGTCCTCGCCCGAGTAGCGCGTCGTGTAGCCGAGCGCCGAGCATCGCCGCGATCGTGAGCAGCGATCGCCACACGACGCGCGATCGTCTTCAGATAGCTTCGAACGAGCTCGCGCGACCGAGTACCGAGCACAAAGCCGGACGACGATCGCCGCGATCAGAATCGCCGTGCCGGTCGCCGACAGCCAGTTGAAGATGAAGACCGCCGGCTTCCGGCGTCGGCTTGGCGACCACCGGCGGCACGCGCAGCACCATCTTGTCGAGACCCGCGATCGGGAAGCTCGGCGCCGAGATGTGGTTGAGGAAGCTCTTCATCTGCGGCGTTCCCCACGCGAAACGACGATCACGACGAGAATCACCCAGGGCATCAACGCGCGACGCGCAACGGTGCAGCGTCTCGCGCTGGAATGGCGACCGCTGGTCGTCTGCACCGCGCCGCGCAATGCCGAGAAAGAACGCCAAGACACAACATCGAGCACGCCGACGCGACGATGTCGCACGAGCCACGGCCCGTGATAGTTCGACACGAGGAACTGCGGCACGGCGAACGTCACGCCGGCGACGAGCAGCGCCGGCCACACCTCGAGCATTCCGCGGAATCCTGAGTACGCGGCGATCAGCCAGAACGGAACGATGACCGAGAAGATCGGCAGCTGTCGTCCGACCATCGCGCTCGAGTCGCCGAGATCCATGCCCGTCACGCCCTGAAGCGCGATGACCGGAGTGCCGAGCGCGCCGAACGCGACCGGCGCGGTGTTCGCGATGAGCGACAGCGCCGACGCCTCGAGCGGCGGAAACCCGAGCCCGATCGAGCATCGCGCCCGTGACGGCGACCGGAGTTCCGAACCCGGCCGCGCCCTCGAAGAACGCGCCGAAACAGAACGCGATGAGCAGAAGCTGAAGCCGCCGGTCAGCTCGTGATTCCGGTGATCGCGCGCTGCAGCGCGATGAACACGCCGCGCTCTTCGGTGACGCGATACAGGAACATGACGTTGAGCACGATCCAGCCGATCGGCAGCAAGCCGTACGCGACGCCGAGCAGCGCGGCTCGTCCCGCCATTGGCGCCGGCATGCCGATCACGCGCGACCGCGACCGATGAGCGCCGCGGCCAAGCCCGGCGAGCGCGGCCACGTACGCTGGAACTCGGCGCAGCGCGAGGAGTCCAAGAAGGATGACGAGCGGCAGCGCCGCCGCGATCGTCGACAGCGGTCCGTGCAGCGGATCGTAGTTCTGCTGCCAGGGCATGGATGCGCGATGAGAGGAGAGAGGCTAACATCCTCACATGCACATGACGGCTTTGCAAAGCTCCGCGCATTCGCCGAGCCTTCGGGCGTGGTGATTATGCTGGCGTCCGGCCCTCGGCTGGCCATACGTCCGCTGCATATCGGCGCAGGACAGCGCGAAAACGGCGGCGGCCGAAAGCCGACCAAGACGGCTCACCAAACGCGAAGCCGCCGGTCGACGAGGCCGTGTGGCCGGTGCAGAGTCCGGATCCGCTGCCGGGCGCGATGCTGCCGGCGAAGCGCATCGTCGCGTTCTACGGCAATCCGCTCTCGAAGCGAATGGGGATTCTCGGCGAGCTTGCCCCGGACGAGATGCTCGCCGAAGCTCGATCGCGAGGTCGCGGCGTGGAACGCCGCGGATCCGTCGCACGCCGGTGCAGCCGGCGCTGCACCTGATCGCCGTCGTCGCGTCAGATGACGCCGGGCACGTCGGGAAAGTATCGAACGCGCATGGACAGCGCGATGATCGAGCAGGTCTACGGCTGGGCGCAGCAGCAGGAACGCGCTGCTGTTTCTCGACCTCCAGGTCGGGCAGGGAACGTTGCAGGAGGAGCTCCCGCGACTCGCCCGTTCTTCAAAGCGGCCCGACGTCCACCTCGGCGATCGATCCGGAGTTCTCGATGAAGCACGGCGAGAATACCGGGAACGAAGATCGGAACGTTCGACGCCGCGGACGTCAACTACGCGTCTCGCTGTCTGCAGCGAGCTCGTGACGAGCGGAGAGTCTTGCCGCCGAAGGTGCTGGTCGTGCATCGCTTCACGCGCGACATGCTCACGGGCTACAAACGCATCAAGCTCGACCCGCGCGTGCAGATCGTGATCAACATGGACGGCTGGGGTACCGCCGTGGATGAAGAGCGAGTCGTACCGCGCGTACATCCACCGGTATCCGGTCGAATACACGGGCTTCAAGCTCTTCTACAAGAACGACACGGAAGAAGGGCGGCGCGTTGATGTCCCCGCTCTCGGTGCTGGCGCTCAATCCCGAAGCCGTTCTACATCCAGTACCAGTAGCAACTTTCAAAGCCCGTCTTCCGTAATCGAAACAATGTCCTCGGAGCGCGCCGACTTTCGCTCTGACATCGAAGGCCTGCGTGGGCTGGCGATTCTGCTCGTGGTGCTCTTCCACGCAGGCGCGTCTCGCGGCTCGCCGGCGGCTACGTGGGCGTGGACGTCTTTTTCGTCCTCTCGGGCTTCTTCATCACGGGACTTCTGGCTCGCGAGGTCGCGGCGACCACCGGCGATATCGACCTCCCGGAGTTCTACGCCCGCCGGGCGCGACCGCCTGCTTCCCTCGTTTCTCGTCGTCCTGCTCGCGACCGTTGCCCTGACGCTCTGGATTTACGCGCCGATCGATCAGCCCGACGGTCGCGTCGGACGCCCGCGCCGTCGCGCTGCAGTACGGAAACGTGCTGTTCGCCGACAACGCCGTGAACTATCACGCCGCCTCGCAGCGAATCCATTTCTTCACACGTGGTCGCTGGCGGTCGAACAACAGTTCTATGTGTTGTGGCCGCTGCTCTTCGCGCTCATTGGTCGCATCTACGGCGCGTCCGGCGTCACTCCGCGCCGGTTGATCGCGTGGGTCACCGCGGCAGGTGTGTTGTCATTCGTGGTTTCGCTTTGGGTCACGAGGATCGCCCAACCCTGGGCCTTCTTCGGCATGCCGACGCGAATCTGGGAGTTCGCACTCGGCGGAGTGACCGCGCTGGCGCTCACGCATCAACCCAAAGAGGTCGGAAAGGCGGCATCTACTATCAGCTGGCCGGGTTGATAGCCATTGGCGTCGCGTCGGTGTCCGTATCATCAAGCCACCGCCTACCCCGGATTCGCCGCAATCGCGCCGGCACTCGGTGCGGTTGCGCTGTTGATCAGCGGACATCGAGCGCCGAACAGCGTAGTGAGCAAGGCACTCGGATCGCGGCTGCTTCAGTGGTTCGGTCGGATGTCGTACACGTGGTATCTGTGGCATTGGCCAATCGTCGGCATGGCGGCCGTCATCAATTGGGACATGGGCGTGGTCGGGAGGCTCGTCTGGTCCGGCGTCGCGTTGGTGCTCGCGGTGCTGACGCATCGATTCGTCGAGACGCCGTGGCGTGAGGGCACCGGGATCAAACGGAGTCCACAAGTCGTGACCGCCGTCGCATTTGGCGCGAGCATCGTCGCGGCACTGCTCGCGCACGGCGCGATGGTGATGGCCGAGCGCCGCGCGGCGTCGCCCGGTTCAGCGTCCGTTCGCGATGGCGCGTGACGACGGCATCGGCGCGCAACTGTTGGGGCTCACTGCTCGAAAGCGCGACGGCACCGTGCATCTTTGGCGACACGACATCGCGGACCACGGTCGTGCTCTCTTGGGCGACTCACGCACGCCGAGCTTACTGGCTGCCCGCCGTGGATCGCATTGGTCGCAGAGAGCGCCACTGGAGAAGAATTGTCGCGATGGTGAAGCCGGCGTGCCCCGTCGCGGACATGCCGGGCTCGTGAGACGCGCGCCTCAAACGCGCCTACGCCGAGTGCACGTCGTGGCGTCGGCGAAGATGCTGCGCCGGATCGTGGCGCTGCGTCCGTCGATCGCGATTCTTTCGAGCTATGATCACTACATGCCGCCCGACGGAAACGGATCGGAGTGGCGGAGTGACGCCGGCGTCGTGGCGCCGCGGTCTGCGTCCGCACGTATTCAGTCTGCTCTCTCGTCGGCCGGGGTCAACACGGTTGTGATTCGCGGTACGCCGAATCCGGGATTCGGCGCGCCGGCGTGTCTGTCGCGCGCCGCGAGCGCCGCACCGTTCAAGAGGCGCTGCGACTATGATCGGGCTGAGTCACTCCATCCGCTGGCGATCCGCGGCGCGCAGAACGATGCGGCGCGCGGACTCGATCATATCCGCGTTCGTCGACGTCAACGACCGCGGCGTCTGCCCGACCGCTCGGTGCTCGGTGGTGCAACGCGGCAGCATCGTCTTCCGCGACGATGACCACCTGACTGCGACGTACAGTCTCGCGGAGCGCCGGTTTTGAGTGCGCGCATCGAAGGCGGGCGATGGAGCGATAAGCTTCTCGCTGACCCGTCATCGAAGCTTGACGGCCAAGATTGCTTGCTGTATATAACTAACTGGTTATCTAACCTGTTGGTTATCGAATGCCCTCACGATCAATGACTCAGCGCCACCTTCAGTAGCGCTCTGAGCCCACTCGACGGGCCATTCTCGCGAGGTTGGCGAGCGGCGAGACCACTGTCCGAAAAGCTTTCGGCCCCCGTTCTCAATGAGCGGACCGGCTGTCTCGAAGCATCTCCGCGTCCTCGAGAAAGCCGGGCTGGTTTCTCGTGGCCGCGAAGCGCGGTGGCGTCCTCGACGACTCACGGCCGAGCCGATCAAAGGAGGTCGTCAGTGGCATCCGGCGGTTTTGGGACCCGCCAGCTACGCGCGCCTCGACAACTACATAAGGAAATCACCGATACGGGAGACGAACGGTGGTGACAACAACCGCAGGCAGAACCGGCGTCACGATCTTCACCACGCCGACAGATCTCGCGACATCGTCTTCACACGCGTCGTCTTTGAACCCCAAGCACGTTCCGAACTGGCTCGTCGGTCCCGACGGCTGGACGATGCCGGTGTGCGAGATCGATCTGCGACCCGGCGCGGCGCCGCGTGTATCGCAAGGCGAACGGAGAGGAGATGACGCGCTGCGGAACGTATCGCGGGTGGCGCCGCCCGAGCGTCTCGTCTACACCGACTCATTAAGTCCCGAATGGCCTGAGACCGTGAACAAAATGATCCTCGAAGTCCGCCGGACAGACGACGATCACGATCACCGCGAGCTATCCATCGAAGGCAGCGCGAGACGCGGCGCTCGAGACGGCGCAACGAGTGGAATGGATCAGGGCTTCGCCAAGCTCGACGTGTTGCTGCGGACTATGCAGTGACCTGGGAACGGACGATCGCGTGGCCGCGGCGCTGGCGATGGCTCGAGCGGCGCGGCACAGAAGCGCAAATCGCGACCGCGATGCTGCGCTACGGGATCATTGCGCCAAAGAGCATTCGGCGTCTCCGTCGCCGACATTAAACAACTCTCAAAACGACTCGGAACCGATCCACGAGCTTGCGCTGGCATTGTGGGACACTGGATGGTACGAGGCGCGCATGCTCGCGCCGTTCGTCGACGAGGCCGGGAAAAGTGACGGCGGCTCAGATGAATCGGTGGGCGCGCGGTTTCGACAACTGGGCCGTGTGCGATCACGCCTGCTTTCACCTGTTCGATCGCACGCGCGCATGCGTGGCGAAAGATCGAGCAGTGGAGCTGGTCGTCGCGACGAGTTTGTGAAACGCGCGGCGTTCGCGCTGCTCGCGAGCGTCGCGCTGCACGACAAGCAGTGCGGCCGATGAGCCGTTTCGTTCGGTCGCTCGCGCTTCATTGAGCGCGCTGCGGCCGGACGAGCGCAACTTCGTGAAGAGAAGGGAGTGAGCTGGAGCGTCGCGGCTTGGTCGGCCGTACCGCAATCGCGCGCTCAACGGGCGTCGGTCGAGGCGGCGCGGCGCCTCGTTGACTCACCCGCATGACGCCGCCCGCTGGGTTGGGCGTGATGCAGCTCAAAGAGCTCACGGGCGCCGTGGTGCGCCGGCAGCTTGCCACCGCGCGGAAAGGTGCTTGATTCAGAGGCAATGGCTGACAATCAGCACGACCGAATTTCGCCTCAGCGACAACCAGCGCCGGCACTATGGTGCTGTTCTCGCGTCTGCGAGCAGAGCACTCGATCCAGATCGAGGCCCGCGCGACGCGCGGCAGAAGCCCGCGCCGTCGCTCTAATGTCGCGCCCGATCCACGACGACCTGCCGGAACGATTCACGAACGAATCCGCGCCGATCATCGCGACCGTTCGTGGGTTGCTCGAGGAGGTCGCCGCGTCGCTCGAGCTCCGGCCGCGCGAGGTGTCTCGCCGACGGCGGACCTGCGAGGGCGCTGATCGCGTCGGAGATGATCGGCGTCGAGAACGAGGTACCGCCAGGCAGCTGCGCCGGATACTGGCGAAGGAAATCGATCCTTCGGTCGCGGAGCGCCTCGGTCCGACGCTCGTGCAGAGTTTCACGCCGGTCTCGGCGCGCGCTCCGGAGACAGTCCGCGAGAAACTCAGCCGAGCAGATCTGGCAGCCGTTAGACCGGCCTGTGGCGACCGGGCGTGTTCCAGAGCAGTGGCTTGACAGCGAGGGCCAGCAGGGCTTCGATTTCGAATGGCTTTCTACCTGAGCCTTCCGACCGCAAACGACTACCCTCGATCGACGCCAGCAAGTCTTCGTGCCCGCTGATGAACAGCGGTCGGCGGCAATGGTGGCCGCTCGCGGCTCGAGGAAATGCGCCAGGTCATAACCGCTCATCCCGGGCAATTGCGTAATCCGGCGGTAGCACGGCGCTGGTCAGCGCCGAGTGATCGAATACGCCTCGGCCCGACGCGAACGTCGTCGCGCAATTCCCTCGAGCCGCATGACGCACGAGCGAGGGACGAGCCTCGCATCGACTGGTGGTCGATCGCCACCCATCTGTCGTCACTGCCCGTCTCCGGTCGTCCAGGGCTAAGTGTGGCTGCAACGCATTACCTCGTTCGCGCGGCATTACCTGAGCTATGACAGATGTAGACTCAGCAGCAACACTTTTTTCATCCGAAGGGCCCATTCGAACTCTGCGTGCCTGGCACCACGACTGAAGAGGCCCACTTCGGAGACTCTGCGTGCTTGGCACCGTGACGCGAAGTCGCGCCCACTCATGTTGCCGTTCTCGGCCTGCACTCGAGGCAATACGTAAC
>ERZ1370068.136-contig-10119_pt1 | contig 24330 bp, 39 predicted proteins | sample MGYA00561227_ERZ1370068 | MGnify/ENA primary metagenome ERZ1370068 (study PRJEB38410, sample SAMEA6850437) | metagenome | study: Metagenomic assessment of the ecological functions of the soil: analysis of the soil microbiota associated with the...
GGTATGCTTCGTTCAGTTACGTATTGCTCTGCGCATGATCTCGAACCAAAGGTTGGGCAGGCGTTCGGACTGGAGACAGAGCGGTCACAGGCTTTTGCAGGACCCCGGGCATTCTGTCGCAGCTCATTTTCCAACTGGCCGGCAGACCAGCCGGCATAACCAACAAGGCGCGGAGAGAATTTTGCGATCCCGTTCCGCGAGCTGGTGCGCCTCTCTTCGATGTAACATTTTGATTGAGGCTAAAGGGTGTAGCGATTTTCCAATCAAAGAGGCAAACATCCCCAGCTGATTGGTCCCGACCGGACCGCCAAGAAAAACCGGGACCTCGGCCAGGGCTTCAGGCGCCTCGTAACTCACTGGGTAGAGACCTGCTTGTCAGGGAGGCGATTAATAATCAGGCCGACGGCGCCTTCGGCCTCGTCGTGCGAGGAAATGAAGAGGAACGGCGCGACGGCAGTAATTGGGGTCGTGCGCATGCTGGGATGAGCGACAAGCTAGTTGCCCGGTGAAGACCCCAGGTGAAGCCTGATTCTGGTGGCGCATGCTAAATTAAACGGCGCGGCCCGCAGCTCTGCAAGCATCCGCGCCCCGGCAATCGAATTGTTACAATTTCCAGCAGACCGAGCCGTCCATTCACCTTCTCGCGCCAGTTGAGGGAAGTGCGTCTTCGATTAGTTTGCGCAGTGTCTGCAAAGGTCATGCGGCAAGCAGTTGCAGGAGAGCGTTGCGCCGTGTGTGATTGATCCAGCTCCCCAAAAACATGTCGTCGATCGGGAGGAGCGGCGCGACGTCTTCCTGCTGACCGAAGATTCTGGCCTGGGCCAGCTTGAGGGCGAGAGCGGTGGTGCGTTGCTGGCCTTCGGAAGAAAAACTGGCCAGCTGGCCGGTCTTCCACCTGCAACCTGAGCTCGTCGCGGTGCGCGGCCCCACTGTCGTTAGGCGAAGTCCGGAGCTGCATCGGCTCAGGCGCGCGCTCGAGGTGGGCGGCGAGAATCCATCCTCCTCGCTCCCGGGGAGCATATTCGAGCCGGAGGGATTCGGCGCTTTGGCTGATGGCGCGCTGACTTTCCTCCGCCCACGGAACCAATCGCCCGACGATGTCGGCGCGCATTTCGCGCAAGGAGGGTGCCCGACCAGAAGAAGCGACTCGGTGTAGGCAGCCAGCTCGCGCGGGCGGGGATAGCCGGATTTCAAGAGGAGTTGCGCGAAGCGCAGCGCGTCGTTCGTAGCTGCAGCGCTGGGCAAAGTGGCAGACGGTGACCAATCTTGAAGCTGCCAATGAAATTCGAGGTAGCAGTCGCCGCACTGTCCGCCCGGACCGCGAACCAGGTCCAGGTCCTGAGCTGAGCGAAGGAAACCACCCTGGATCGAGTGAGGAGGTATTCCCCCGGCAGGCTCGCGCCGTTCGCCTCCGTCGAAGGCTGCTTTCCGTCGCAGGGTGCCGCTGTAAATAAGGCACTGGAGCAAATGCTCTCGACTTTGTCCCGCTAGAGAACGAACGACCGCTGGCCGGTGCGGACCGCAGGCGCTAGCGTCGGCGACCGTTGCGATTGCAGGCGCAGGAGGATGCATGCCGCCTTCGAGGAATTGCAGTTTCCCCACGACCGTTCGGGCCAACGATGAAATTGAAGCCGTCAGCAAATTCAATCGCGCGCGACTCGAAGCAGCGGAAGTTTCGAAAGCTGGAGATCGCGGAGCATGACGGATCTGTGCCTAACGAATTCCGACCGGCGGGTCTCCGCGGCCTGGGCGCAGGAACGAGGAGAACGTCAGAGTGGGCCGAAATGCATTTACCTAAGGTTAGAAGCAGGCCAAACTTTTTCAACCGGACCTCAAAATTTTCTTGCAACGCTGAGCCAGTTCCGGGTATCCCGGAACCGAATTTAAAGATTGTTCTGGGGGAACAGCCGCCCTTCATACCCTTCGGGTGTGGGGCGGTACTGGGCTGATGGATTGCAAGCAAACCGCCCGGGAGCTGAAACTCGTCGCGCGCCGAATCGGCTGGGCCGTCGCCGCGGTATTGATTGCCCTGATCCTCGCGCTCCTCGGCGCGGGTTTATTTTCCGCCAGATCGAAACTTTCCTCTCAACGCTCGGTCGAAGCGGGCGTGAACGGACGCTGGAACGGATCGGCCGCGAGGCGCGGGACCAGTTCGTTAGGCTAGCCCGGCTCGAGCCCCGCGTGACGGTGAACAATCGCGTTTACCTCGAACAAAAACGACCGTGACTGAGCTGGCAGTGATTTCTCACCAGATTGAGGTCGAACACGCAGATGTTGCATACCTGGGCCGGCAGCACCAAGCCGGATCCGTTTGCATGGGACGTTTCTGGTCAAGGCCGCTTTTGATTTACCAAAAATTCAGCGTTAACCTGCAACCGCAGGGAGATCGTAATTGAGCTTCCCCATGCCCAACTCCTTTCCGTTGGAGCAGCGATCCGTCGAGGTGCTCGCGCTCGGGAACGCGGATTCTGGAATCGAATCTCGACCGCCGATCTCGAAACCGAACTCGCCGTTTCCCGCAGCTCGCTCGCGAGAAAATCGACCGGCCTCAGCCGAAGCCGAAGCGACGTTTGACCGCGATGAGCTATTCGAACAATTCCGCGCCGCAGCCGGTCCGGCGTAATCTTTCGCGCCATCGCCCGGCGGCTGAGTATCGTTAGGCGCGAATAACCGAGGCTGATGTCTTTTCGCACTCGTCTCTGATTCTCCTCCTCGTGCTGCTCCTGCTCGCGGGTGCTCGACGCGCTTGTTTTCTCCTTTCCTGATCGGCGCAGGGCGTCCGCCGCTGGTTGGAATGGGCGGCAAGACAGGAAGGATTAGTGGCAGAGGTTGGCCAGATCGAGGCCCCTTTCTCGCTCCGGTCAAAATTTCTGGAACTGCATTTGCGATCATCCGGCGAATCATCGCGCGACGTCGACGTGCATTTGCGGAACCTGTCCGCCGACCTCAATTTTCGCGCGCGCGTGTTCTTGGCCGGTCGGCGCCATTCATTCATTCGCTCGAGGTCGAAGGTCTCGCGGCTGCGGTCCAGGCAGCCCAAGGCAAAGGCAGTTCAATGCCGCTGGATTGGCGGCAATTCGCCCGCCTCGTGCCGGCAAATTTTCGTATCGATCAGGCCGACATCCGGGTGGCAACGCCGAACACAACCGTAGACCTGCGAGGGACTCAGTGTCGTCGCGAGCGCAGTCGAGTCGGGAAAATTTTCCACCCGTCAGCTGGCAATCACATCGCCGCTTTTGCGCCGGACGTTTGTCGATTTGCAAGGAGCGACCTCGTGGGAAAATGAGCGCCTAACGATCGCAGGAATTCCGCTGTTGCGCGGGTTGGATTTGGAAGCATTGGCGATCGATTTCTCGCGCCTGGAACGGCGTCGGCTGGGAATCGATCTTCATCTCGATGCTTATGGTGGAACTTTGCGCGCCAGTTTCCAGGGGCGTTCAGGAGTCAAGTTTGGACTCGAGATGGCGGGTTCGGCTTCCAACCTTTCATTGGCCCAGATCTCACGAGCGATGGGTTTCGTGGAACCAATTTCGGGTTCGATCCGCGCATCGAAGTTTACTTTCCGCGGCCCACCTGGCGAATCGCTCGATGCGACCGCATCAGATCTGGATGGAGCTCACCGGCTTCGCCTGGCGCGCGCGCCGGGCGGACAATGTCATGCTCGGCGCTACCTACTACGATCGGCGGCTGGAGGTGGACCAGCTCTACGTTCGCCAGCACAAGAACGAGCTCACGATCAACGGCGAAATGCGTTGGCCTAACGAGCACCCCCATTGGGCGCAGCTTCCGTTTCGCGGACAAGTGAACGCGACCATCCCCGACCTGAATCGCTTCGCGGAACTGTTTGGTGCAACCACGGGGACTTCACCGGAGCTCTTCTTGCGAGGGCGAGATCGATTCGCTCGTCTCGCCGCCGCACTGCGGCAATCTCGCTCGAGGGCAAAGCGGGTGAAGCTATCGCGGAGTCACTCTTGATTCGCTCGGCGCGGAGCTGGCCTCGAAAGGCAGTGAACTCACCCTGACCAAACTCGAGGCCCGTCACGCGGAGGATTTTTGCGCGGGCGGGAGCATCGCGCTCAGTTCCGAGCATCCGGTTCGACGGGCGACTGACCGGTGCGCTCAATGATCTCGACACCTACGCCGCGATTCTGCTGGCGAAATGGCAGCAGGCCAAAATCGCCGGCGGTGTCACCTTCGACTGGCAGGAGACGGGACCTTCGCGGCTCATTCCGGAACGGTACAACTCTCCGGGCATGGGTTGCAGTTGCCGCTTGGTTTTGCGGGCCCCGCTGGATGTGACCCTCGAGGGAAGCTACTCCCCGCGGGACGTCTTCTTTCGCACCTTCCAGCTCGCGACCGATCGCATTTCGTTAGGCGGCTTCCTCATGCTCGGGAACAACTTTGTCGAACTGCAGGGCGCTTCAGCTCGCGCTCGACGGTGTGCCGCGGGTTACCGGCACTCTCTTTCTGCCTCTCGGACTCGATCGTTGGTGGAACACCGGCAGCTCCCTGGCGGCGCTGGATGAGACGCGAAAGTTCGATCTCGACCTCGCGATCAACGAACTCGATCTTGCTGGTCTAACGACCGCATTGGGTGAGCCAATTGCGGCCAGTGGCGTGCTCAGCGGCAAGCTGGCCGGTTTTGGGCCGCTCGGCGCGCTGCAACTAACGACCCATTGCAGCCTCGAGAATTTCGGCGGCGCATCACCAAAGAACCGGCTCGACTTCGATGCGCGTTATGCGGATGGCCGCGCTGATGGGGTTGCGAGCGCGTTCTTCGGCAACTCCGCACCCATCCGTGCGCGCTTTTCACTACCCATTCGCCCGGAGAAAACCGGCTCGCAGATGGAAAGGTCTTCGACCACGAAGCCGGTTTTTATTGCACCGTCGATTGTCCGGCGCTCTGGCTCGAAACCCTGCCACGCAACTGGCGATTGAGTGCACTGAGCGGAATTCTGACCGGTGGAGTTGCTTTCTCCGACACGCTCGCCGCTCCCAAAATCACCGGTGGCGCGCAGTTGCTCGACGCACTCGTAAGACCCACCCCGCCCTGGCCGGAAGTGAATCAACTCTTCGGCCAGTTTCGGTTCACCGATTCGGCCGCGGTGATTGAGACCTTGCGCGGCCGGGTCGATGGTCTATCGCTCGCCTGGAATGGTCGCCTAACGACGACCTTTCCCGCCTTCCGAGGATGAGGTTGAGTCCGCTCGATAACGGACTCGCCGTCGTCGCCGCGCCTCAAACGGGAGCGACCTGGCCACAGTTCGCCTGATCGGCGAGGGGACACCCGGTGAAAAGCCCCGGCTCAAGGAGCTGATGGTAAGCGGGGAATTCGGCGCCCCTCCTTTAGCCTAACGATCACAACCGACAAAGGGACCGACCCATCGTTCTTGCTGCAAAGCACTTCGTTTGTCCATCGGTGGGCCCGCGACCCGAGCCCGTTGCTCCTTCAGGTCGCCCGGCCGAAATCCGGGAGCGCCATCCAGCTCGCGCCGTACTCGTTAAGCGCAATCAACGCGCCATAAACCCGGTCGCGGTCACTACCTGCCCATCCCGGATCAGGGCGGTATGTTTTTGCGGCCCAGTGTAAGCGCCAAAGACATTTCGGGAGTTAACCGAGAAATCGACCAGGAAACCTGAGACCTGCTGGGTTTTGCTCACGTTTAATTCACCCGGCCGCGGCTCGCTCAGCCACTTCACCTGAACACTCTGGGGATCGACCAGGACGCTGTTGAGCCAGTTTGTAATGATGTCCTGATAGTTATGCGGATACGCCCCGTATGCTGCTCCCGGAGGGAAGCGGCTGACCCGCCTCGACCACGGGCGAAGTCATTGCGCAAGGCCAACAAACTTAAGAGAAGAGCAAGTCTTCGCTTCATAGTGACAGAATAGGCGGTGGCGCGGCGAAAGTCGAGCCATTGAGAAAGAAGGCTTCTGCTTTGTCGGGAATCCTACTATTCATCTCGTCCATGCGATTGTTTTTCCGTCCTGCTTCTTTCCCAAATTGCGCTCGTTTCGTTGCCGGCGCGGGGACAATCTCCGTCGCCTGGCCTAACGACTGGCGCCCCTTCGACGGCGGCGCTCGATCCGGCCGCAGCCACCCGTGCCTGGCTGGAGACCGTTCCGCCCGACGAACGGGCGCGTTCGGATGCATACTTCGAAGGGGATACTGGCTGATCCTTTGGGAATTCGTGGTCGGCGCCGCGATTTCAATTCTGCTTCTCTCCAGCCGCATCTCCGCGCGGCTGCGCGATTTCTCCGAGCGCCTCATGCCAGTTCCGGTGGCTCCAACCAGCGATCTACGCGTTACCTTACACTTTGCTCGTCTTTGTTCTCTCGTTCCCACTCGACGTCTACGAGCACTTTTTTCGCGAGCACGCCTATGGCCTGGCGAATCAAAGTTTCGGTCCGTGGTTCGGTGAACAGCTGACGCAGCTCGCCATCGGTCTTGTCGCAACCGCAATCGCTTTCGCCGTGTTGTATGCGTTTTTCCGCCGCGCGCCCAAAAGCTGGTGGCTCTGGGGGACGGGCGTCAGAGTCTTCTTCGTCATCCTCGCCAACATGATTTTCCCGGTCTTCATTGCCCCGCTTTTCAACAAATACACGCCGGTTTCGGATCAAAAATCAGCGAGCCGATCCTTGCCATGGCGCGGGCAAACGAAATTCCAGTTCACCAGGTCTTTGAGGTCGATGAATCCCGGCAAAGCAAACGAGTGAGCGCAAATGTCTCCGGCGTCTTCGGCACCGCACGAATTGCGTTGAACGACAATCTTCTCAAGCAATGCAGCCTCCCTGAAATCCGCATGGTGATGGCGCACGAGATGGGTCACTACGTGCTTAACCACGCTTTCAAACTGATTCTTTACTCCAGCCTTTTTGTCCTCGGCGGGTTCGCCTTTTCGCGGCTCCTTTTCGCGAGCGCGGTGCGGCGCTCGGGCGACCGCTGGCAGGTGCGCGGAATTGCCGATCCCGCTGGTTTCCCGCTGCTTGCGCTGCTCCTCTCGGCCTATTTTTCTGCTCACGCCGCTCCACGAATTCTGCCGTCCGTGTGACCGAACGGGAGGCCGACCAGTTTGGGATCAATACTTCACGGGAAGCGGATGGTTTCGCGAAGGTCGCGCTCAAGCTCGGACGCTATCCGGAAACTCAATCCAGGTCCGCTTGAAGAGATGATTTTCTTCGATCATCCCAGTGGGCGGGCGGATCCGGATGGCGATGGATTGGAAAGCAGCCAACCTGCCCGCCGGCGATGCCGGCATGGCTGCGACTTCTCGTTAGGCAAAAGCAAATTCTACGGCGCGGAACTCGAGCCTGCCGGCGAAGGTTTGGGTTCGTTGGCCAGGAACACCCGCGTGAGCAAATCGGCCAGTCGCCAGCCCGCCTTGTGCATCTCGACTAAGACTTCCGTCGCCGCTCATTGGCTGTAGGGGATACTGTTCTCGCCTCCCTTTCCACGATCTCTCCGTCCGCGACCATTTTTGGTGCTCCAATTTCGGCACCACATTTTCGTAGTGCAGGCGAGCATGCGCTACGCGCGCGAGTGGAAGAATGTCATTCGCCCAAACCTCCGGCAATTTTCTCCACCGGCTCGCTCGACGACCAGCCCTTCGGCTCGGTTGTCGCCAGACCGCTTCACCAGCGCTTTCTGAGCAGCCTCCATCTCTGCCTGGCGCTCTTCCTTCGACATCGTCTCGGGCAAGGTCGGCAAGTTGCGCCAGGACGGCGTCCGAATCCCAAAACGCGTGAAACGTTTGCCCGTGCTTCCGCGGGGCCGCGCCCGACAGTTTGATTCAGAGTGAATTGCCACCTTCATCCGGTAAAGTTCCGCTCCACCTGATCGGGATTGGCCGGATTTCCCTTTTATCGAAATACTGCGCGCCGACATGCACGGCGGCTGATGAATGTCGCCGACGAAATGCGCGAGCAGAATGACGGCGATCGGCCGCGTGATTTTGCGCTGGTTCGTCTCCGGAATTTTCCCTCCAGGACTTCAATGCAGTAACGCGTCATCGAAACGACGTCCCACTGGCTGCGACCGACCTTGCCGTCGCCATATTTTTCGTCCCCGACCAGCGGCACATCGGTGTAATGAAACCAATGGTGCGAAGGCACCGCCCCATGCTCGTCCTGCGCCGGCAGATTCGCCTTCCAGAAACTGCGCAGCTGCTCGGCGATCTTTGGGTGCGAAGAAAAATATTTCTGCACATTTGGATCCTCGACCCCGGGCTTGCTCCCATTGCTTGATTGTGTCGGCGATGATCGAGACGTCTTCGAGGGTGTAACCGTCGAGCAACGCGGTAACCCGCGCGCCGGCTGGAGTATTGGCGAGGCGTTGATCGGCAATTCCGCCAATAATTTTGTGTCCCTCCGGCCCGTAAGCCCGGGTGGGTAAGGCCAGCGCGAAGAGCGTGCACAAACACCGAGCGACAGATTTTTTCATTCGCGCGGGCCTAACGATCGAGGGCGATGATAATCGATCCTCGGCAAAATCCTACCGCTGAAACGACAGCGACCGTCTCCATTGCTGGAGACGGCCGCATCCGACCTAACCTAACCCATCAAGAAAGTCAGCCCCGATCGACGGCGACCGCCCCGCAGTTGCGGGACGCGCCGGCGTTTCAGGAGCTGAGTGAACGCAACCGCTGCAGCTAAGCCAACTACTGGAAAAAGAGACAGGGCCGTGGGGAAAGAGTAGATATCGCGCTCCCTTGGGCAGGGGCGGCGACGATGGAGTAGAGGGCGGTCCCCGCGCGAGGCGGCAAGAGAGAGGAATGAGGCGATGAGGGCGGCGCGGAGTGGGAATCGGTTTGGGTCGTGCGAGCAGGTTTCATTTGAGACCGTTTTCCCACAAACGAGTTTCAGCGTCTACAATTATTTTAAGGTCCAGTATAATTTCCATATTCGTCCGCAATCTTCTTATTTACGCTGATGCGGAAATGTCGTCAGCAGATGGAGCGGGGCGACTTGGCAGTGTCCTGATTGCAGAGATTAGGCCACTAGCCCTGGGCTTCGCCTCGGCTAATGATGGAAGTGACCAGTTTCAAGCCGGAAGGATCGCTTCAGCGAGACGCCGAAGATGCATCGAGGGAGTAGCGGCGGTAGTGAAGCGAAACCACTGAAAAGGCATGAAAGAGGATTCCGACCCGGGATGGGGCGAACGGACCTTAGGGCGAGAAGGCAGATTCGGGCACCCCTCCGCGGAGCTCTTCCTGTTTTCTGGCTATCCGGGGTTCCCGGTCGGCTTCGCTTCCTTCACCACCGGTTAGTTTCTCGTCAGTCCCTCCTCGGGAGTGGCTCGTGACCCTGATTTGCCAAATTAGGGACACGACCCGTTGGCGTGGTCAGCGCGTCGATCGGAAGCGCTTTCGTCCGAATCGATGTCGGGCAGCGAATAACCTAACGAGTGGCAGGTTATCTCTGGCTTCCGATTTGCGCTCTGCCCTCCGTCCTTGACGTAGAGTTGCTTCTCTTGACGCCTAACGAGAATGGAACTGTCTATAGCGAAAAGCGATATTTTCCGTTGACGATTTCGCACAACTGTGGGCAGGATCTGGAAATTAAATCAGCAATTGGTCCGCACTGGAACCGCGATCATGAAGCGAAATTGGAATTACAGATCATGAATCAGAGAATGTTAAAACTCGCGGTTTTTTCGCTGGCCCTGGCGGTGGCCGGCACGGCTCGAGCAACGATCGTTGATCTGACCACCGGCGACAGCGGCACAATCAACGCAGCGGTCTTTTCTACTTTAGCGGCAAGCAACCGACGGGTGCGGGGAGTAATCGATCCCGTTCCTGCGCGTGCAGAAGCTGATCCGAGTGAACAGGGATACAATACGTCTGGCGGCACACACCTTTGACGACAAGGCCGGTCCCTGGACACACGACATCCAGTTTTCGGATCTCCAGACTACCGCAGGTGACAGTAAATGGCACTGCCTACTACCAGGTCTTACTTGATGTTGATGAACCAGGCGGAAGCAAGTCGCTGATTTCGCTCGATAGCCTCCAGTTCTATACTTCGAGCACCGGTGCACAAGACAACCCACCGATCTTTCGCAACTCGGAACTCTGCGCTGGAGTCTTGACGGAAGCGAAGATAGTTACGATCATGCTCGATGCCCTCGCGCAATCAGCGGGAGCGGCTCGGGAGATATGTATGCCTACATCCCAGCATCTGCTTTCTCCGGCGTTTCCGAATTCGGACTTCATCTATATGTATTGCCGATTCGGCGACCAGGCGGCGGCGCGATCGGAACCTCCGAGGGTGGCTTTCGAAGAATGGTCGCTGGCAGCATCACCGCGTGCCGGAAGTTAGCAGCTTAGTTCCAATCGCTGGCCTGATCGCGAATCGGTGGGACTCAGCGGTATCCTGCGCCGCGGCGCGCCTGCCATTTCGACTCAGTAGAGTCGCTTTGAAGGTCGGAGAGATACCGCGCTGCCTGTGTCCCCTCGTCTCGGTGGATCCCGGACTGACGTCGTGTCTGCCGCGTCTCCTCGGAAGACACTTAGAGTAACTCAGAACACTGACGGCCGTGAGAAAGCGAGACGGTCAGGTCAGTAGTAACGGATCTATCTCTGGTCCCTCACGATTTTGGCTCGCAGCGAAATGGATGTGGTTCGCGGCACAACGCAGAACCTGAAGCGACGGCAGTTATCAGGAACGATGCGTCGTTTCGGACTAACGATTATAAATGATTACTTCCAGAAACCACAAATTCTCGTTGACCGATAAAATTCGTTTGTGCCCAACATCGAATCTATGAAACTGCGCTGGCTTAGCTAGGTAAAATAAGTCCACGAGGTTCCTTTCATCTCCCGAGAGGTTCGAAGAGTTAATCACTAAAACCTGACGATGAAAAGAAATGCGATGAAGACATAGGAACTATTGCGCCTTACGGCCGTGTGCGCGATCCTCTTTCTGCGGCACCCGCCTAGGCGACGCTCGTCAATTGGAACCTCAATCCCGAGTGGCATCGAAGGCCCGGTTAACTCAGCCAGTTATACCTTCACCTCCTCGGGCTACTCGATCACAGCCTACGGCTACACACTTTGGCATCGCCGAACACGCCTCTTGGGACTCTATTTCAAGAACAAGGGTTTCGATGAGACTGGTCTCTGGGATCGCTGGTCCCGTCCGACCACGAGTTACAAGGGAGTAACTGGATCCCGACGCCAGTTCATCCAGCTGAGTGTTGGGCTCGATCCTGTCGCCAAGGTTACCAATGGTCAGATTCAAATGGAAGTGTCCAATCGGACTCAACGGATACCTTTCACTGCTTTTGGTTCCGAATACTCAGGGAGCCTGGGCACGCCTATTAGTAGGCATCTATACGAGTACATCCGATCTTCAATTTTTGAATGTTCGGCAACTGGGGGTAGCTACCAGTTTATTGTCTCACGTGGCCCCTCACTGGCGATTGTCCGCCGGTGGCATTCCAGGCGACGCCGGCACCAGTTCCGGAAGCCAGCGCGTTGCTCCAACTCATCGGCTTGGTCGCGTGCCGTCGCAGTCAGCCGCAGCGCCTTGCGCAGCCGTAAGCGCTTCGCCTGAGAGCAGGCGGATAACGCAAAGGCGCTGAGCTCCAGCCCCTGCGCGTTGAGAAGCCGCCTCGTCCTTTCAAAGGAGACGGCGGGCGATTTGGGGGTCAGCTCTCCCCGAGGCTGGAGGCCGTCCCCGAAGTGAGCCAATACTTCTTTATCCGATAGGCCCATGGCGGCTCCTGGGCTTGAGGCCCGGTGAGGCTGGCAGGGTAATCCGGTCTGAATCCTCTCTAGAGCAACGGTCCAAAGTCAGCCTACAGCTGCTCTGCCCACGGCCGGGTCATTGCTATCTTACGTCAGTTCGATATGCAATCGGGTTCGCGCAACCGGCGCGCAAGTCGCTCGGGCTTTACGCTCGTCGAGGTCCGTTATCGCCGTTGGTCTTCTGGCCTGGTGGCTGCGAGCGCGATCTGGGGACTGTCCTGGCGAATAATTACGCCTCCATTGCCCGGCTTCATACGGGCGCCGAGACCGCAGCTGCAAAATCAGATCGACCGAGATCATGACCAGATTCCCCTTTAATCCCCAGCTCCGGACAATTCAGCGATCTGACCTGGGGAACCAGCGCACGCAGCCAGTCACAATTTATTCCCGAACCCTCGCGGCAAATGGTCAAACCTCACTCCATTCAGGGCCTACCAATGGTCACACCGTAACGAGCAACAACGTTGGTACCCAAAGTCAAAACCTAAACCTTTATTCTGCCACCGTGGTGGTGACGTATTCTTACCGCGGAAAGCTATCGCGTGCAGCTGAATGCGATGCGCGCCTCGGACGTATGACAGAGACCGTCGACGGAATGGTCAGGGCGGGCGGGTTCACCTTGGTCGAGGTTCTGAGTCGCGACGGCGGTCAGCGGCCGGCGTCGGTCTGATGGTATTCCTTTTTCCTGAACTCGCAGGGATGGTGCTTTACGCGAAGAACACGGCGGTCAATTCGGCTCATCAGCAGGCACGGTCCGGGATCCGATCAGTTGCTGGCCTACCTCCATGCTTCGGTCTCTATCCCCCGAGCTAACGAATACCAGTTTGCAGCAGGTGGCGGAGGTTGATGCCAGCGGCAATGCTGTTCCGGCACGCGGGGCTCTCGTTCCAGATCTTTCTATGCCGGACCCTACCCGGTGGTGGTGAACGCCAACGCGACCGACACCTCGAGTCACGCTTAATTGCCCAGGCTATACGACCGCGTCCAATACGCGCCTCAATATTCCCTCGCATGATATCGAGTACGATATCAGTTCTACGACCACGGTTGGCTCGAATCTAAAATTTAATCTCTCGACTCCGGCCGGCGGGATCGGAACCGCGGTTACCATTTCCGGGACCGGGATCGAAGGTGGAGTCGGTACGACCTACATCATCACGGCCTTTATTACCAGAAGCGAATGAGTTATGCCGTCGTTGGCAGTGAATTACGATACTATTCCGACGAATAATCTGGCCACCTACCGAGTCATCACGCGCAACATCATCAGCTCCACAGCCTTTCACAGTTCCCGTCCTCCCCACCGGTGGGTTGCAAAACCGCTTCGTCGCGGCCGTTAATCTTTCCACCGTCGAACCTCAATTCACCAATCGCGGGTATGCGGCGGTCAACATGTTTATCAGTTCGTTGATTCCATTTCGCTGTCGCCTAACGAATTCGCAATGAAGCCAAAGTCGCCGGTTACTTATTCAAGGCAACGCTCTTATTGTCACCCTCACGACGATTGCGTTTGTCTGCGTATTCGTTGCCCTTGCCGTGCAGTATACCAGTGCGATTACTCTGCAATGTTCAACGCAGCATTCTTCTGCGCCAGGCGACGAACATTGGCGATGCCAGCACCGAGATGGCCTTTTCCGCCTGGCGCGCAATCTGCCGGCAAAGCCAGACCACGGTCTACCAACGGAGTGACTTCGACAATGAAGTTCCGACCCCGACGCCGGGTAACTTTCCCGGAGTCGCGACTTACCCCTGACGAATTACGCCATTTATCCCCTCGACTCCTACTGGAACAGCGAAAACCTCAGGGGCGCCACGCCCGCGCCGATCGCCGGCCTAACCATGGTGACCTGAGCTATTACTACCTCGCGACCGCGGACGTGATCATCCCGACAGTTAACTCAAAAAACGCGACCAATCCGAATGACCTGGGCAACGTTTCCGTGCGCGTGCGCCGTGTTTTCCAGAAGGAAACGATTTCGCTCTGGCGTTATGCGATCTTTTATGATGATGACCTCGAGATTCACCCTGGCGCTCCATGGTCGTGAACGGAGATGTCCATAGCAACGGCTGATCTCTACACCGGGCATAACACCCTCACGCTTAATGGTAAGACTACCTACGTCGATGATTGGACCATTGGATTTATGCCTGGGGACAGCACTCATCCTGAAACTCCGACCAGTCCTACCTGGGCAACGGGTTTGCCGCCCGCGCAGGACCAGGCGCAGCAGCCATATGGAGTTCAGCTGAGTGACTACCATCAACTGATCGACTACACTACTTCGTCGACCCCGCTCGATCCCTATCGCTTTCAAAGCCAGGCTGGGATCATCATCACAATCGACGCCTCCAATAACGTCAGGGTCTACAATCATGCTGGGACCGATGTCACCACGACGACAAAGGGCACGGCGGTCAAAAATACCATTACGACTAACCAAACCATCACGGACAATCGCGAGGGCAACAGCAACCGGTAATGGAACCATTCGTCTCGCCACCGTCGATGTCAGCATGCTCACGACCGCGGTAAACAACGTGCACCTTTGGTTCGGTTTGGAACGGCATAGTCTATATCGTGGATACGAGCGCGGATCCGAATGGCGTCACGGCCAAGCGCGCGATCCGATTAAAAATGGGGATCGCTCCCCAGTGGGGGAATGACGATCGCGAGCGGCAATCCGGTTTATGTCCAGGAGACTTTAACACCGGCTCAAGCAATCCAATTACTCCCGGAGTGCCGCCGCTGGTGCAGCCGCTCTCCAAACACTGGCATTCCCACTTCGCCCACCGTGGCCGGTTACACCAGGCAGCCCGCCGCGATTATCGCCGACGCGGTCAACGTCCTTTCGAACTCCTGGCTGGATTCCAAGTCGGGCACGGCCCCAAATGCGAGTCCCACGACGGTTAATGCGGGCTTCATTTCGGGAAATGTGCCCACTGGAGGCGGTTATTACAGCGGCGGAGTAGAGAACTTTCCGCGTTTCCTGGAAGACTGGTCGAATAAGGTGTTCACCTATTATGGATCGATGATCCAGTTGTGCCCAAAGTAAGCAGGCGATTGGGCGTTGGGGCTCAGCCAATGTTTACAGTCCACCAAATCGCGCCTGGTATTTTGATACCAATTTTGTCTCCAGTCCGCCACCCGGTGTGTTGGCAAGTTACAATTACCGGCGCTCGCGCTGGTATACCGAGTAGTAATCCTAGAGGGTTGAACCCGGCGGCTATCGCCAGTGCAGGCTAAAGAGACTGGCACGGAATGCCCGGTGGAGTGCCTCAAAGTCGGCCTTGCGGGCTACAAACCGAAAGCGCAGCTGTAAGTCGCCGATGTTCGCAAAGATCACGCTCACCTCATAGTCTTGCCCGAAGTAGCTATAAGCCGCGAGGACCTCGTAACTCTCCTGTTGGTTAATGCGCACTGGGTTTGTTTCCGTGCCGAGCAGCTGGATATTCCTCGCTTCTCCCGGGAACAGAGGCGATTACCATATTCGGTAACTGCTGTTTCATCGATTCATCCAGGGGTTGAGCCGACGGCAACAGAGTTCTGCTCCGCGATCGCTTGCGCTTGCGAAAGGCCGGGCGGCGACAACTTCAAACGGGACGTGTCCCCGAATAAGACCAGTCGCGTGGAGGTTCATAGCTGATCTGATGGTCGTCCTGGTGAAACAGGATTTGTGGAAATGTCATGCCCTCGAGGACCCGGTGACCGGCGATGGGAGTGAAATCGATGGTCCCGGCGCGGGTGCTGGAGCTTGCGGCGATGGCCGCGAGCGCCACGATAAAGATAGGTCGCATAAAACGTCGCATGCTCGCTTCACACTTTTGAATGCGAGAACGAATCGCGCAGGCCTACAAAGCAAATTATGTGCCCCTTTGCATGTTCACGACCTCGCGAAACGAAAACCATTGACGACCGGTGCGCTGGAATGCGATTTGCTAAAGGAACGCCAGCTGTGGAAGGCGTGCCTGTTATGTTTCGTCGTAGGGAATCGGAGGGCGAGAAAAGCAAAACATCGTCAGGGATGGAAAGGTCCCTGCGCCGAGCCGAGCAGTACTACATCCGAATCATTCTCGGCGGGATTTTCGGCCTGATCGTATTTGTCGCCTGCTGTTGGGGAGGCTACCAGGCGTACGCCGGTGGCAGGAGCATCATTTCATGCGGCAAGCGCACGTGTTCTTCGATGAGAAGAATTTCGAGTGGGCCAGCCTCGCCGCTCAGAAGGCCTTTTATTGGCGACCGGATAGCGCCGAAGCCTGTCGCATTCTTGGAGATATTGCAGAACGGCAAAAGCTCGAGGCAGGCTCTCGATTGGCGGCGACGGGTGGTCGATCTTCAGCCCGATTCATTGCCGGATCTTGTCGCGCTGGCGGAAACAGCGCTCCGCTTCTCCCAGCCCAAGTTGGCCGCCTCAACTTTGGCGCGGGTTCCAGACGCGCGTCGCAATGATTCCGCGTATCAGTCGGCTGCCGCACATGTCGCCTTGACCTTGAATCACCCGGAGGAAGCCCTTGCACACTTGAAAAAGGCCGCGGAACTCGCGCCTAATGATCTTCGTCAGCAACTTGAGCTGGCGGAATTTGAGATTCGCTCAAAGGATGAGTCGCTTCGCATCGAAGGTCGCGCGCTTGCCAATAGCCTAAAGGCGCTTCCCGACTCACAGTTTGCTGCCCTTGGACTATTACTCGACGACGCTCTGCAGACTCAAGATGTTTCCAAAGCCGCGGGCCTAGCGAAAGAATTGGTTGGGCTGGAAAAGGCGCCCTTTGAAAGTCAACTGCGCGGCTTATCTGCGCTTCGTGCCTGCAATGATCCGGATTTTGTTGCCCTCCTCGGACGCATGCAGGCGGAGGCTGCGAGGATCTATCGGTAAGGCTGCTGCGCTCATTAACTGGATGAATAGTAATAGTCTTTCCGTTTTGGCCATCCATTGGAGCAAGGAACTCCCAACCGCAAGTCTCGATTCCATGCCGTTGCGTGCCGCTCTCGCCGATGCCTATGTCATCATGCATGACTGGCATGCTTTGGAGGCGATGCTTAAGCGTGGGTCATGGCCGCCATCGGCCGAGTCGCTTCGACTTGCCTTGTTGTCCAAGGTTGCGTTCGAAAATGGCGACGGGGCCGGTGCGGACAAATATTGGACCGACGCAATCAAGAAGAGCGAATCCAACCCCGGGAGTTTGGAGTCGCTGCAGCATTTGGCTTCGCAATGGCAATGGACAGAAAAGGAGGCGAAAATCCTCTGGTTGCTTGTTGAGAAACCTGCGACTCAATCCTCAGCTCTGCAAGCCCTTTACCGCTTGTGCACCAGGCAGGGCGATACCACAGGCCTATATCGGACCTTCCTCCGTCTGGCGCAGATCTCTCCCGGCGATCGAGCGGTGGAAAACAATCTGGTGCAGCTATCGCTTCTCCTTAACCTCAACCGTTTTGACGCGCAGGAGAGAGCGAAGAAACTGCACGAAGCTGAACCTGACAATATTGCTTTGCATCTACATATGCCTTCGCTCTTCATCGCGGGGAAACGATGCGGCGGCGATAAGATTAATGCAGAGCTTTCCCGCCGACCAACTTCAAGATCCGTCGATCGCCGCCTATTATGGGATCCTTCTCGCCGCCAAAAAGGATAATGAAGCTACGCGTTATCTCGACCTGGGGGCAAAGGCGAAACTCTTACCCGAGGAACAAAACCTTGTCGCCCAGGCCCGCAAAGAAATCGCCCAACGTTAGGCGAGGATAAGTTGTGGCCGGGGCGTTGACCCGGGAGGAGTTGAGAAGGATTAACGGGATTGGCTGGCGTATGGGATTACGTTTTCGACCATCCGTTTTTGTAAGCACGCTTGTTGTCTAACTGAGATCGGGTCGGCCCGGATCAGCGATCCCAGCTACAACAGGCGTCAAGGACTGGATTGATCGACTTAGAAGATGGACCGGCGGGTGCTCGAGGGCCGGGTCAATCCTGTTTATCCGGATAATGTTAATCCTGTCTACTCGCCGACCGGCGTCATCGCCGCCGGATACAACATCAGCCATGAGTGAAAACGACGCGGGCTATTTCCGAAGCTTAGTGCGTGGGCCGATGAAACCCGCGTCTCAATTCCCAAAGACGAACCGCGGCGTGGATTAAGCGCTTGGTGCTGGCGAGCGTACGGCACCGTGAACGAATAATTCTTCGTCGGCGGCAAGATCCGAGCTCAGATTCTTGGGAAGACTCTTGCGTGAGGCTGGAGCCCCTGGGGGTAAGCGTTTCGCTCTTTTGGTAAGGTCGCCGTGCCTCGGCGCTTGGAATGGTCGACCGGTAATGGGTGAAGCATATGTAAACTATACGCTGCCAGTGGCAGCGACGGATGTTACCATTCAGTAATCGTTCAGCCTGGTTGCTGATCAGTTCATTCCGCCAAAACTTCAGCTCGGCAACGGTTTCATCTGGCTTCGAGCAGCCCATCAGACCGTGCGTTCAAGAAGACGGTGTGGATGAAGCGAACGATTCGATTCAGACCCCTCATTTCCCCAACCTGTACCTCGTCATCAAGCCGGCATGGTCCACCGAAGTGGAAACCGCTTCGGCGTTCCCGCACCACCACTCAAGATCGACACTAGGAAGGGAGTCCTCTTTGCCTGGCAAATGTTGGATAGCGTCCTCGACGAATACCTTGACCACCAATTGTCTTGCGTGATTGGCCTGACGCGCGGACGACCAATGATCGAGCGAAGCCCGACGGCTGTTTCCCGAGCGGGGCGACCAACAGTCGGTGAGCGTTTGACCCAGCCGGGACCACCTCAATCTGTTTCTGGGCGAGTTCGGCGCGTCGCAATTTTTTCGGCGCGCGACTTGTCGGCAGGCGCGAAGATCGTTACCTTGCCTTCCGCCGTGCCGGGCGATCGCCCTTCGGCCCTGTCTCCTTTATGAATACTGATGCCCATTGTCCAAGTGATCGGTCCCGTCGTTGACGTGGATTTTGGCGACGCCGGCGAACTGCCCGGCATCTACAACGCGCTCGAAATCGAGTATGAGGTCAACGGCAACCCGACCAAGCTCACCCTCGAAGTGCAACACCATCTTGGGGACAGCTGGGTGCGCTCGGTCGCCATGTCGACGACCGAAGGTTTGCGGCGCGGGATGAAGGTCAACGACACCGGCGGACCGATCTCGGTCCGGTGGGTGAGGGCGTCCTTGGCCGCGTCTTTAATGTGACCGGCGAACCGGTGGATAATCGTGGCCCGGTGCAATTTACCAAGCGTTACCCGATTCATCGCAAGGCTCGGATTTGATGGAGCAGGATACCAAAGTGCAAATCCTCGAGACTGGAATCAAGGTCATCGATTTGATTTGTCCCTTCTCGAAAGGCGGCAAAGTCGGCGCTTTCGGTGGTGCCGGCGTCGGCAAGACCGTCGTGATCATGGAGTTGATCAACAACATCGCCAAAGGCCATGGCGGTTTCTCGGTCTTCGCGGGCGTGGGCGAGCGGACGCGCGAAGGAAACGATCTTTACAACGAAATGAGCGAGGCCGGGGTCATCGTGCAAAACGATCTCGGTAAATCGAAAGTCGCGCTGGTTTATGGACAGATGAATGAACCGCCGGGCGCGCGTCTCCGGGTGGCGCTCTCGGCTTTGGCGATGACGGAATATTTCCGGGACGAACGCAACCAGGACGTGTTGCTCTTCATCGATAACATCTTTCGCTTTTCACAAGCGGGCTCGGAAGTTTCGGCATTGTTAGGCCGAACCCCGAGCGCGGTCGGTTATCAGCCGACGCTGGCCGCCGAGATGGGCGATTTGCAGGAAAGAATCACCTCGACCAACAAAGGGCTCCATTACTTCTTTCCAGGCGGTTTACGTCCCGGCGGATGACCTGACTGATCCCGCGCCGGCAAACACCTTTGCTCATCTCGACTCGACCATTGTCCTCGAGCGTTCGATCGCGGAACTGGGGATTTATCCCGCGGTCGATCCGCTGGCGTCGACCTCGAAATCACTCGCGCCTGAAGTGGTCGGTGAAGAGCATTACAATGTCGCCCGCGGGGTGCAGAAGGTTTTGCAACGCTATAAGGATCTCCAGGACATCATCGCAATCCTTGGCATGGACGAACTCGGCCCCGAAGACAAGCTGATGGTGTTCCGCGCCCGCAAGATTCAGCGGTTCCTGAGTCAACCCTTTCCATGTTGCCGAAGTCTTCACCGGCACGCCTGGCCAATACGTTTCGATTGCGGAGACGGTCCGCGGCTTCAAAGAAATCCTCGACGGCAAGCACGACGAAGTGCCGGAGCAGAATTTCTACATGAAGGGCGGGATCGATATGATCAAGGAAGGATAGGTCCGTTACATCGTTAAATCGTTACATGGTTAAGACGTTGAAGCGCCTAAAGGCAAATTGGCTTCCCGATGTCACGATCCTCGATTCAGGATTTAACGATTTAACCCTGCAACTTTTGTAACTCTTGTAACGAAAAATGCGCACCCTTCATCTCGAAGTCGTCACTCCTGAAGCCAAGGCCTATTCCGAGGATGTGGAGATGGTTGTTTTGCCCGGGAGCGACGGGGAACTGGGTGTTTACCCACAACACGTCCCGGTGCTGACTACTTTGAAGCCGGGCGAATTGCGCGTTTACAAGGGCGGACGGGAAACGTCGCTCGCCGGTTGGAGAAGGTTTCGCCGAGATCACCGGGGACGCGATTTCCATCCTTACCGACATGGCGCTGGAGTCGACCGCGATCGACGAAAGCGCGGCCGAAGCGGCTGTCGCGCGTGCGCAGGCGGCAATGAAAGGCGATCTCGGGGAGAGGAAGTGGCCGCGGTGCAGGCCTCGCTCCAGAAAGCGCTCGTGCAGTTGCGCGTCAAACGCCGCCAACGCCACTAGCGAGAAAACAAGGAAGGGTGGTTTGAAACCGCCGCGGCGCTTACCCGTAACCCGTAACGCAGCCTCGAAGGGCGAGGCCGGAGCTTTCAAATGCGAAGCAACGGCCGGGCTTTCCAAGCGCCGTTTCCTTGCAGGTCCTCCAAGCTTCTTTACTCGTTAGGCAATCGATCCACCTTCGCGCCCCAAGCACGCTCTTTCCTGACCTCATCCTGCGCTACTAATGTCGCGCCCATGCAAGCGCCGGAAGCACTCGGAATCATCGCCGGGAGCGGAGTCTATCCTCTCCTTCTTGCCGACGCGGCGCGGGTCGCGGAGTTAAACGGATCGCGGTTTGCCAGCCTTCAAGGACGAAACTTCCCAGGATATTGTCAACCGGGCCGGACTGGAAATTGAATGGCTCCGAGTCGGACAGCTCGGACGGCTGCTGAATTTCTTTCCGCGATAAAAAGGTGCAGCACGCGATCATGGCGGGCCAGATCGCCCCGGGTAACCTTTTCAATCTGCGCCCGGACTTCAAAGCCATGTTTCTTCTCGCCCGACTCAAGGAGCGGAACGCGGAATCGATTTTCAGCGCCATCGGTGATCAGCTGGCCGAGAATGGAGTGGAGTTACTCCCGGCGGCAACGTTCCTCGATCATCTGCTGCGCCTGAGGGTCACATCGCGGGTCCGAAATTGAAGCGAGCGCGAGGCGGGAGGATGTTACCTTTGGCCCGGAATCGCGAAGCAGCTGAGCGCGCTCGACGTCGGGACAGACGATCGTGGTTAAGAACGGGACCGTGCTGGCGGTGGAAGCGTTTGAAGGAACAAATGAAGCCATTCGCCGCGGCGGGTCGTTAGGCAAGAGGAACGCGATTGTGATCAAGGTGACCAAGCCGAACCAGGACATGCGCTTCGACATTCTCGGTAATTGGGACCGGAGACCCTGACAGTGGCTAACGAGTCTAAGATAAGAGTTATTGCGGTCGAAGCCGACCGAACCCTGCTCCTGGAAAAGCCCAGCCTGATCGACCCTCGCCGATCGCCATAAAATCTCCCTCGTCGGTGCGTGTAGCCGCGATCGTTGATCCCGGCTGGGATAGACAGGATTAACAGGATAAGTGGGCTAAACAGGGTTAGACCATCGCTGACGCTCAGAGCGACCGAGCGGATCGCGGAGGACGTGAAACGTCCGCGTTCGTGACGGACGTTACTTGACGGGTTTGCCGTCACGTCGACTTTCACTTCCAGGGCCTTGCCGGCTTTGTTCTTGTGCGCCTCGTAGAAGGTCGATCCCTTGTCGGTCACCTTCTCGACGCGCGTGGCGATGCCGGTCGCCACGGCTTTTCGATCGCGGCCCGCGCAGCTACCGGCGTGTCGGCCAGGCTCGATTGTTCCTCGATCTCAGCACGACGCCCTTCACTATCGACGATGTCCTTCGTGCGTCCGTTCACCGTCAGCTCGGCCTCGTAGACCGTCGCGCGCCCTTTTCTGTTTCCTTCGAGGGCGCGGATCGTCCCGCCCTGGCTCTGCTCGGTCACCACTTCTGGACCGCAGGCGGAAGGTCCTTCAGCTTGAGCTTGCCCTCCTGCGCGAACACCGCAAGACCCAGCCACGCCGCCGCCACACCGCGATCGTCGTCAGTCGTTGTCAGGCTGTTCATCGGGGACCTCTCCCGGAGCGTACTTGCCGCGCGCATGACGTGAGGATGAACGTCATGACGCGTTGACTCAGGTCGAATATGATCGCCCTGCTCGAGATCTCCATGCGTGTCCTCCTGGTCGAAGACGAACCGAACGCCGCGCACGTGCTGGCCAAGGGCCTGCGCGAGCAGGCGTACGCCGTGGACGTGGCGGCCGACGGCGAGCGCGGCGATCTTTCAGGCCGGCGACGACCGACTACGACGCCGTCATCCTCGACGTCATGCTGCCGGTCAAGGACGGCTTCGCGGTGTGCCGCGCGATCCGTGCGTCCGGCATCGCCGGTGCCGATCCTGATGGTGACGGCGCGCGACGCCGGTGGACGCGCGCATCGAGGGGCTCGACTGCGGCGCCGACGACTACCTGGTCAAGCCGTTCGACTTCGGCGAGCTGCTCGCGCGGCTGCGCGCGCTCGATCCGCCGCGGCCGGCAGCCGCTCGCTGCCCGAGCGGCTCGTCGGTCGGCCCGCTCGACGCTCGACACCCGCGAGCCGCCGCGCGTGGGTGCGCGAGCCGCGAGGTGTCGCTGACCGCGAAGGAATACGCGCTGCTCGAGTATCTCGCGCGGCGCGCGCGGCGACGTCGTCAGCCGCGGCGACATCGCCGAGCACGTCTGGGACGAACACTACGATCCGCTGTCGAACGTCGTCGACGTCTACGTGCAGCGGCTGCGGCGCAGAAGCTCGATCGACCGGATCGACGTCGATGCATTCGCACGCGCCGCGGCGAGGGCTATCAGGTTGTCGCCGGACCCCCGACTCGGAAGCCATGGCGGACGCTTCGCTGCGCGCTCGTCTGACGCGATCTGTTACCCGTCGGCGCTCGTCTGCGTCGTGCTGGCCTCTTCGCCGACCGACGTCCTTCTGGGGGCTGCGGCGCATCGGGTGCGCGCCCGATCGCGACTCGCCGACGCTCGACGGCCTGGCGCAACGCTCACTCCGGGCAACGAACTGCGGGAGCGGCTGACGGCCCCCGCGAGGCGGCGGACGAGGCGCACCGAGCACGCTGGCAGCGCCGGCGGCGCGCGATCGCGCGCTCGATTCCGGCGGCGCACGCGCCGCTCGCGCGGCGAACTGGAGCGGCCTCGCGATTACGACGCGCTGCCGACGCCCGCTGCGGCGAACCGCGCGTCGGACCGAGCAGACGCGGCGGGCGACTGGCGACTCCACGCGCAGCTCGCGCGCGTCGATCGACGGCCCGACGTTCCTCGTCGGCGAGCACGCTGGCGGACGTTGAGCGCGAACAGCACGAAGTCGGAAGCGATGATCAGTCGCCGTCCCGATCTGCTGCTCTCGCTGGCCGGCGGCGGCTGCTGGCTCGCCTCGGTGGGACTCGGCCGATCAACCGCATGGCGCAGAGGCGGCGAGCGGCGCCTGCCGCCGGGCGGAGATCCGAGGATCCGGTCCGTCGCTGCGCGGCACGAGCCGGGCCAGCTGGCACGCGCGCGTTCAACGACCTCGTCGCGCGGCTGCGGCGGCGCTGCAGACGCAGCGGCAGTTCATGGCCGACGCGTCGCACGAGCTGCGGACGCCGGTGTCGATCGTGCGCACGGCGGCGGGGAGTCGGTCCTGAGCCGCGACCGCGGACCGAGGCCGAGTACCGCGAGGCGCTGGCGATCGTCGGCGACCAGGCGCGGCGGCTGGGCAGCTGGTCGAGGACATGCTCGTGCTGGCGCCGCGCCGACGCGGGCGGGTATCCGCCGGTGGATTTGTATCTCGAGAACTCGTCGCCGGTGCTGCCGTTCGCTGCCTGGGCTGTCGACCGAGCGGCGCGTGACGGAACATCGTGCGACACGCGCCGGCCGACGTCCGTTTCGCGGCGATCGGGAACTGCTCCCGCCAGATGGTGCAGAACGTCGTGCAGAACGCCGTGCAACACACACCGCCGGGCGAGATCGATTCGCGGTGAGCCGCCGCCCCAGGATGACGGGGCGGTCGTGATCCGGATCGCGGACGGCGGACCGGGCATCGCGCCCGGGCGATCAGGCGCGTATCTTCGATCGATTCGTCAGCTCGACCCGGCACGGCGCGCGACCAGCAATACGTAAG
>ERZ1370068.571-contig-10520_pt1 | contig 24329 bp, 41 predicted proteins | sample MGYA00561227_ERZ1370068 | MGnify/ENA primary metagenome ERZ1370068 (study PRJEB38410, sample SAMEA6850437) | metagenome | study: Metagenomic assessment of the ecological functions of the soil: analysis of the soil microbiota associated with the...
CATTGTACGTTCAATTACGTATTTACTAAGCGACCAATAATCGCCTCGGCTTGCATTGCCCGATGCGCGGCGTGCTCGCCGCCAGCGGCAATCATGAGCAGGACTGGCCGAAGTCGAGCGCATTCTTGCAACCGCCACGACAAGGCCGTCGCGTCGACGCCATGACCGGCTCCACAACGAGATGGGGCCCGAAGCCGGTGCCCCCAGTCGCTACTGGCGCAGCCTGGATCAAGCCGGATTGGCGGTATCCCGTTCGACGACCGGCACGCTCGCGGCGATCACGAAACGATCTGCGCCGCACATACACAACCGGGCGCGGAGAAAGCGGCAAAAACAATGGTCAGCGACCAAATCGCCGCCGAGTTATATGAGGCAGGTGAGACCAGTTTTCAGGCCGAGGGTTTCCGGGTTTGCAACGTAACGCATCGTAATTAGGATCAGAGCTTGGTTCAGTTCTGATCGGAACAAGTATTTATCTCTCTACAGAACCAGTAGCTCGCTTTTCAGCCCGCCACGGGGATGCATCTCGTTTGAAAGCGGGTTCGGCCTACTGCGTGCGGTCTGGCTGAACGGCGTGATTGCTGCCATAGACGCATGTGAGATATTTACCACCCGACCTGAGGCTGCCCGGTGAAAAGCATACTCGACTGCCGCCACACGATCAGCCATTCAGCCTGTTCGTCCCAGACAAGCCTGCGGGTTGTCTGATACTTCTGAACAACCAGCGATACGGTCGACGATGCTGTACACCAGTACTCGATCACCATATAGAAGCAGGGCGGAAGTCCAGGCATCAGCTGGCGCGCGGGCGGGCGACCGAATGCGCCGAACCTCGGCCATAACGCGCTGTCACCAAATGCATTCGTCCTGTGACGGCAATGGACTGCCCCAGTCAGATTGTGCCGATCACGGCGGTTGGCGAGCTGATGGTTAGCCGCCATAGGCCATGGAGGCGACGAGAGCGTCGACGCGCCGCCTCCGCATGGCGGCAAAAGCGCCGTTCACGGCGTCGTCGGCGACTGCCGCGCACATCCGCCGCCGTAAACGCCCATAGAAAGCGGTCCAGTTATGTTGAAAGCGGCGGGTCAGAGTCATGGCCTTCATACGCCGGTCCTGCCGATAAAACTACGCGCTGTGATCCCCAGGAAAGCGCATCATATTAATGCGATGTTCCACCACGAGTTAAGCTTCGAAGGGCTTCGGGCGCGATGATGAGTCGTTTCAGTCAGGCTGACGCTGTGGTTAAACAGAATATGTTTGGAACCAAACTGCGACGACCGCCCACAATGTACCTTACAGGCGAAGGCAATCGCAGCGGGCCCCCGCCCGCCACCTGCGGTTTCAGCGGTGTGAGCCCGGGCTCTCTTCATGATCGCCGGCACGATCTGCCAGGATTGAATGTTCTGCGGATCGAGCGCCTGCTTTCAGCGCGCGCATGGCGTCGATCGCCTCGGGGCCGAGTTCGGCCTTGAGGTATTTCTGCTTGCCCTGCCCGATGCCGTGCTCGCCGGTGCAGGTGCCGCCCATCGACTGCGCCCGCTCGACCAGGCGATGCATGAAGTCCTCGCCGCGCGCCATTTCCTCCGGCATTGTCGACGTCGCAGACCAGCGAACAGTGGAAATTGCCGTCGCCGACATGGCCGACGATCGGCGACAGCAGACCGAGCCGCTTCAGATCGTCCTCGGTCTCGGTGACGCAATCGGCCAGCCGCGAGATCGGCACGCAGACGTCGGTCGCCACCACGCCCGCGCCGGGACGCAGCGCCTTCACCGACCAATAGGCGTCATGCCGCGCCTGCCAGAGCTTGGTGCGGTCCTCCGGCTTGGTGGTCCAGGTGAAATCGCCGCCGCCGCATTCCTTGGCGATCTCGCTGAAATTCCTCGACTGCTCGGCGACCTCGACCTCGCTGCCGTGGAATTCCAGCAGCAACAGCGGCGTCTCCGGCAAGCGTCAGCTTCGAATAGGCATTGCAGGCGCGGACCTGCTCGGCGTTGAGCAGTTCGATCCGCGCCACGGGATGCCGGTCTGGATCGGCAAGAATCGTGGCCTGGCAGGCGCCGCGCACGGTCTCGAACGAACAGGCGGCGGCGCGCGATCGTCTCGGGAATGCCGCGCAGCTTGATGGTGAGTTCGGAGATGATGCCGAGCGTACCCTCGGCGCCGACGAACAGATGCGTCAGGTCGTAACCGGCCGATGATTTCTTCGCCCGCGTGCCCGTCGTGATGATCTCGCCGTCGCCGCGCACCACCTTGAGCGCCAGCACGTTGTCGCGCATGGTGCCGTAGCGCACCGCATTGGTGCCGGACGCCCGCGTCGAGGCCATGCCGCCGAGCGAAGCGTCGGCGCCGGGATCGATCGGGAAGAACAATCCCTGGTCGCGCAGATGCTCGTTCAGCGCCTTGCGGGTGACACCGGGCTGGATCACGCAATCCAGATCCTCGGCATGAACTTCAAGAATCCGGTTCATGTCGCGCAGATCGATGCAGAACGCCGCCGGCCGGCGCGTTGACCTGGCCCCTCCAGCGACGTGCCGGTGCCGAAGGCGATCACGGGAACGCTGTGTTTGGCGCAGATCCGCACCACGTCCTGGATGTCGGCGGTTTCCTGCGCCATCACCACGGCATCGGGCGGCTGCGTCGGCAGCCACGTGGTGGTATGGGCGTGCTGCTCGCACCGCCTGCGAGGTGATCAGCCGGTTGCCGAACCGCGCCGCCAGCGCCTCCACCGCGCTGTGCCAGCGCCTGCGGCTCCGGCCGCTTCAGATTACCCGATATCGTCGTCGCCACGCCAAATTCCTCCCGGCTTTGAGCGGACCGTGGCAAAGGATATAAGGGGGTCAAGAGACCCGCATAAAACAGAGGGATGGATGATGACGACCGGTGCCGCCGCCAAGGATAATCTAGGACTGAAGGATATGCCGTTACCGCCGGCCCCGTTCCTGTCCTCGGTGATGCAGATCGAACCGCAATGGATCGACTACAACGGCCATCTCAACATGGCCTATTACAACGTCATGATGGACCGCGCGATCGACGAGATGTGGCTGCAGCTCGGGATCGGGCCGGCCTACATGAAGGAGCGCCACGGCTCGACCTTCACCGCCGAATGCCATGTTCGCTATTTGCGCGAGATCCACCTCGGCGATCCCGTTCAGATTTCGGTTTATCTGTTAGGTCACCGATGAGAAGCGGCTGCACACGTTCGAGGAACTGCGCCACGCGACCGAAGGCTGGCTCTCCGCCACGTCGGAAAACATGACGCTCCATATGGACATGAAGGCGCGAAAGGTCGCGCCGTTTCCGCCCGATATTCGCGCCCGCATCCAGGCGGTCGTGGATCCGCATGCCGCCGTGCCGCGGCCCCGAGGGCATCGGCCGGAAAGTGGCGATGCCCTCGAAATAGCGCGTGACCGGCGTCAGACCTGCGTGCGTCCGCGCACCAGTCCGACCACCGGCCGAGACCAGGAACAGGATCACGGCGATGAAGAAGATCGCCTTGGCGATTTCGACGGAAGCACCGGCGATGCCGCCGAAGCCCAGAATACCCGCGATCAACGCGACGACCAGAAACGTAACGACCCAGCTCAGCATGACACGACCTCGATTGGCTGTTGCTCTCGCGATGGCCGCGACTGCAGGCGTCGCGCATCGACTGCAGAAACAATCCGGCCCGGGAACGAAGGTTCCGGGCGGCGAAACCCGCGAAATTTGCACGATTCCGGCTGGAACAAAATCGCAGGCTGGCCTCGAAATCAGGCCCGCAAAAGCGCCGGGATAAAACCTGTCAAAACGGCCGAACAGGCCCTATATGGCCTTCAATCCCTGCTATGAAGGCTCCCTTTACCGCCTCACGGTGCCATCGTGGGGCCGAGACGATCTGAGCATGACCGAGCCGAGCAAACTGCCCCATCGCGGCGTCCCCGAGCACCAGCCAGCGGCTGGCGGCATCGCCGCGCGTGCGCGGGCCGCGGCCGGCCCGCAATATCTCAACGGCCTCAATCCCGAACAGCGCGAGGCGGTCGAGACGCTGGACGGACCGGTTCTGGTGCTGGCCGGCGCCGGCACCGGCAAGACCCGCGTGCTGACCACGCCGCATCGCCCACATCCTGAGCCAGGGGCCGGGCGCGGCCGCAGGAAATCCTGTCGGTGACCTTCACCAACAAGGCCGCGCGCGAGATGAAGCTGCGCCTCGGCCAGATGCTCGGCCAGGCCGTGGAGGGCATGCCGTGGCTCGGCACCTTCCACTCGATCGGCGGCCGCATCCTGCGCTTCCACGCCGAACTGGTGCAGCTCAAATCCAATTTCACCGTGCTCGATGTCGACGATCAGGTACGGCTGCTTGAAGCAGCTGCTGCAGGCCGAGAACATCGACGACAAGCGCTGGCCGGCGCGCATGCTGGCCGGGCTGATCGACGGCTGGAAGAACCGCGGGCTGACGCCCGTCGCAGGTGCCGGCGGGCGAAGCCGCGATGTTCGGCAACGGCAAGGGCGGAAAACTCTACGCCAGCTATCAGGAGCGGCTGAAGATCCTCAACGCCGCCGATTTCGGCGATCTGCTGCTGGAGAACATCCGGCTGTTCCGCGAGCACCCCGACGTGCTGCGGCAATACCAGAACCGGTTCAAGTTCATTCTGGTCGACGAATATCAGGACACCAACGTCGCGCAGTATCTGTGGCTGCGGCTGCTGTCGCAGGCGCCGTCGCGGCCGGGCGTGCCGCTTTCTTCCGTCATCTCCGGGAGCTGTCGACTCTCCCGTCATTCCGGCAGCGCGTCAGCTTCGGCGATGCCAGGGCGCATCGCAGATGTGCAATCGCATCGGGAATCTAGAAGTGAAGAGGACTCACCTCGAGATCTCGGGTTCTGCACCTGCCGGTGCGCCCCGGAATGACGCGGAGAATGCTGCGACCTGCCGCCAGCCCCTCAAGAACATCTGCTGCGTCGGCGACGACGACCAGTCGATCTATGGCTGGCGCGGCGCGGAGGTCGACAACATCCTGCGCTTCGAGCACGATTTTCCCGGCGCCAAGGTCATCCGCCTCGAGCGCAATTACCGCTCCACCGGCCACATCCTCGCCGCCGCCTCGCATCTGATCGCGCACAACGAAGGCCGGCTCGGCAAGACGCTGCGCACCGAGGATGTCGACGGCGAAAAGGTCACCGTCACCGGCTCCTGGGATTCGAAGAGGAAGCCCGCGCCATCGGCGAGGAGATCGAGGAACTGCAGCGCGCCGGCGAGAACCTCAACGAGGTCGCGATCCTGGTGCGGGCCTCGTTCCAGATGCGCGAGTTCGAAGACCGCTTTGTCACGCCTCGGCCTGCCCTATCGCGTGATCGGCGGTCCGCGGTTCTACGAGCGCGCCGAAATCCGCGACGCGCTGGCCTATCTGCGCGTGATCAATTCGCCCGCCGACGATCTCGCCTTCGAGCGCATCGTCAATGTGCCCGAAGCGCGGGCTCGGCGACGCCACCGTGCAGATGCTGCACGACCACGCCCGCAAGCGCCGCATTCCCCTGTTCGAGGCCGCCCGCGCCGTGGTCGAGACCGACGAGCTGAAGCCGAAGGCGCGCGGGTCGCTGCGCGATCTCATCCTGCATTTCGACCGCTGGCGCGCGCAGCGCGAGGTGACCGTCACATACCGAGCTCGCCGAAATCGTGCTCGACGAGAGCGGCTACACCGAGATGTGGCAGAAGGACCGCTCGGCCGACGCCGCCGGCCGGCTCGGATAACCTCAAGGAACTGGTGCGCTCGATGGAAGAGTTCGAGAACCTGCAAGGTTTCCTCGAACACATCTCGCTGGTGATGGACCGCGACGGCGGCGCCGAGGACGAAGCGGTGTCGCTGATGACGCTGCATTCGGCCAAGGGGCTCGAATTCGACAACGTGTTCCTGCCCGGCTGGGAGGAAGGCCTGTTTCCGAGCCAGCGCACGCTCGACGAACAGGGCCGCGCCGGCCTCGAGGAAGAGCGGCGCCTCGCCCATGTCGGCCTGACCCGCGCGCGCCGCCGCGCCAAACTCTATTTCGCCACCAACCGCCGCATCCACGGCACCTGGTCGACCACGATCCCGTCGCGCTTCCTCGACGAACTGCCGGCGGCCAATGTCGAGATCACGGAATCCAAGGGCGGCTCCGGCTGGGGCGGCAGCGGCGGCTACGGCCCGTCGCGCTTCGACAATGTCGAATCGTTCGGCTCCAGCTACACCACGCCGGGCTGGCAGCGCGCGCAGGCCAACCGCGCGCGCAACCAGGGCGGCCGCCGGACAGGCCCGCGGCGGCTTTGAGGAAAGCCAGTCGTCATTCTCAGGCTCGCGCAGCGATGCCATGCTCGCGCGGCGATGCCTTCGGCGGCTTCTCGCGCAACAAGCGCGGCCCGATGGTGATCGAAGGCGAGCTGGTCGCGAAATCCACCGGCACCGTTTCGGAATTCTCGCTCGACGACCGCGTGTTTCACCAGAAATTCGGCTACGGCAACGTGGTGAAGATCGACGGCAACAAGCTGACGATCGCGTTCGAGAAGGCCGGCAGGAGAAGAAGGTGGTCGATAGTTTCGTGGAGCGGGTTTAAGCGGCGATAATTTTTCCCGCGCGATTGAATAAGCAGCATCGCGTTCCTATCTCCCGGTTCCCACCCTCCCCGCGCCGATCCGGCCGAAGCGCCGCTGTGTCGTTCGCCCACACATCCGTTTCAGACTGCCATGCTCGCCGATGCCATCCATCATATCCGTCTCAAATCTCTCAAAACCTACGGCTCCGGTTTCAAGGCGCTGAACAACATCAATCTGGACATCAAGCGCGGCGAGATCTTCGCGCTGCTCGGGGCCGAACGGCGCCGGCAAGACCACGCTGATCAGCATCATCTGCGGCATCGCCAATCTGAGCGAAGGCCGCGTCACCGTCGGCGGCCACGACATCAACAGGAATTATCGCGCCGCGCGCTCGCTGATCGGGCTGGTGCCGCAGGAACTGCACACCGACGCGTTCGAGATCGGTGTGGGCGACCGTGAGCTTCAGCCGCGGCCTGTTCGGCAAGCCGAAAAACCCCGCTCATATCGAAAAGGTGCTGAAGGACCTGTCGCTGTGGGACAAGAAGGATCCCAAGATCGTCACGCTGTCCGGCGGCATGAAGCGCCGCGTGATGATCGCAAAGGCGCTGTCGCACGAGCCGCAGATCCTGTTCCTGGACGAGCCGACCGCGGGCGTCGACGTCGAATTGCGCAAGGGCATGTGGGAAGTGGTGCGCGGCCTGCAGGCCACCGGCGTCACCATCATCCTCACCACGCATTACATCGAGGAAGCCGAGGAGATGGCCGACCGCATCGGCGTCATCAACAAGGGCGAGATCATCCTGGTCGAGGACAAGGCCGGGCTGATGCAGAAGCTCGGCAAGAAGCGAGCTGAAGCTGCTATCTGCAAGGCAAGGTCGAGGCGATCCCGGCCGCGCTCGCGCGCCTACAATCTCGAACTGTCCGACGACGGCCGCGAGGTGATCTACAATTACGACACCAAGGGCGAACGCACCGGCATCACCAGCCTGCTCAGCGACCTCCGCAACGGCCGGCATCCGCATCTCCGATCTCGACACCACGCAGTCTTCGCTGGAAGACATCTTCGTCAGCCTGGTGAGGGCGCCATGAATTTCCGGGCGGTCCGCGCCATCTATCTGTTCGAAATGGCGCGCACCTGGCGCACGCTGCTGCAGAGCATCGTCTCGCCCGTGGTATCGACCTCGCTGTATTTCGTGGTGTTCGGCGCCGCGATCGGCTCGCGCATCACCGAGGTCGAAGGCGTGAGTTACGGCACCTTCATCGTGCCGGGACTGGTAATGCTGTCGGTGCTGACGCAGAGCATCGCCAACGCCTCGTTCGGCATCTACTTCCCGAAATTCGTCGGCACGATCTACGAAATATTGTCGGCGCCGATTTCCTATTTCGAGATCGTGCTCGGCTATGTCGGCGCCGCCGCCACCAAATCGATCATCCTCGGCCTGATCATCCTCGCCACCGCCGGCGCTGTTCGTGCCGCTGCACATCCATGCATCCCTGGTGGATGCTGACCTTCCTGGTGCTGACGGCCGTGACCTTCAGCCTGTTCGGCTTCATCATCGGCATCTGGGCCGACGGCTTCGAAAAGCTGCAGATGATCCCGATGCTGGTGGTGACGCCGCTGACCTTCCTCGGCGGCAGCTTCTATTCGGTCAACATGCTGCCGTCGGGCTGGCGCACCATCACGCTGCTCAATCCGGTGGTCTATCTGATCTCGGGCTTCCGCTGGAGCTTCTACGAAATCGCCGACGTCAGTGTCGCCCTGAGCGTCGGCATGACGCGTCGGTTTCCTCATCGCCTGCCTCGTCGTCGTGTGGTGGATCTTCAAGACCGGATACCGGTTGAAGAACTGACCATTCGTACCACCGGCCAGCGATCCGATTACCTTCGTAGGAGCTTTCAGGGCGTTGCCGCCGCCGCTCGCGAAAAAGTCAGCGCCGGCAGCCGGTTTCGGGCCCGTCCTGCCGCCTTGTTTGCGCCGTGGACGCGCATTAACGATCCGCCGCAGGCCACTGGAACCAAAACCGGATTCCGGGCATATTGATGCCGGGGACGGAGAGCCGCGGCGTTGCATGCATGGGCCTGGAGGCCAAAGGTAAAATGCGTTCCTTCCTCGTTGCCGTCACCGGCCTGATGCTGATCGCCACCGGCGCAGCCCAGGCCAAGGTCGCCATCACCGTCGACAAGGACAACCAGCAGATGACCGTCGCCGTCGACGGCGTCGTGCGCTATCACTGGCCGGTGTCAACGGGCATTCCGTCGTACGAGACGCCGAACGGCAGCTTCCGCACCTTCCGCATGGAAGAAGACCACTACTCCAAGCGAATTCGACGACGCGCCGATGCCGCACTCGATCTTCTTCACGAAGATCGGCCACGCCATTCACGGCACCGATTCCGTCAACCGTCTCGGCAGCCCGGCCTCGCATGGCTGCGTGCGGCTGTCGCGCGATAACGCCTCGACACTCTGCGCGCTGGTCGAGCAGGAAGGCGTGCTCAACACCACGGTGACGCTGACCGGCTCGTCGCAGGTAGCATTGGCGCGCAACCCGCGGCCGCGCTCGAACACACGCCGTCGCCCGCCGCGCCCCGGCGCCGCAATACGAGCAGCAATATGACGCCGCCGGCGATCCCGTCGTGATCACGCCGCAGGCGGCGTGTTGCGCCTGCAGGTTCGGACCGACGACGGCTATATCTATCCGGCCGACGGCAGTTCCAGCGAAGCGCGCTATCCGGCACCGCGCGGCCGCCGCACCTATGATGCGCAGGCCTATCCGCAGCGCACGCCACAATATTACGACAACCGCGGCTATGCCCCGGCAGCCGCAGGGCTATTACTACCAACCGCGGCCCTATTATCAGCCGCGCGGGCTGTTCACCTATCAGGATTGACGCGCGTATTCTGCGGCTCGGCGCTTCATCCGTCCGCCGCGCCTCGCAAGCGGCGCTGTTGCGCCGAATACCTGACCGCGACTGTTTGCCAGACGTCATGAACCAGCATCCCTGCCGGCCATAGCTACAACGAAGACGATCACGCCCGGCGACAACGTCGCCAGGCTCTCGAGCGCCGGCCCGGGGCATAGTCCGACGAGCCCCCATCCGATCCTGAACAGCCCTGCGCCCAGCGACCAGCGGCGCATCGATCTCCGATTTGCCCGGCCGAAAATATCGCCCTGCAAGCACCGGCTGCGGACGGTTCGTCGCCAGCATAAAGCCCGGCACGGCCACCGCGAGCGCCGCCGCCATCACCACCGCAAGGCTCGGATCCCACGCGCCGAAGATATCGAGGAAGCCCAGCACCTTGGTCGGCTGCACCATTCCTGAAACCAGCAGGCCCGTTCCGAATATCAGACCGCAAACCAGCGGCGCGATGAGTCCAGAGATGACCTCATGCCTCAGCCTCCCAGCATGTGACGCGTGACAACGACGGTGATGACCGCCGTCACCATGAAGACGATGGTGGCGGCGATCGAGCGCGTGCGACAACCGCCCGATCCCGCAAATGCCGTGACCGGATGGTGCAGCCGCCGCCAAGCCGCGTGCCGAGGCCGACCAGTAGTCCCGCCGCCACGATGACGGCCCAGCTTGACGGCAGTTTTGGCGGCGCCATGCCGTACCCGATCAGATCCGGCGACGATCAGGCACCAGCACCAGCCCCGCGATGAAGGCGATGCGCCAGGCCTTGTCGTCGCTCGCGCACGTTCAACAGCCCGGCTGAAGATGCCGCTGATGCCGGCGATCCGGCCGGTGAGCAGCATCAAGAGCACGGAAGACAGGCCGATCAGCGCGCCGCCGATCGCCGCCGATACCGGAGTGAAATTCGACATGACGCCATTCCGTTCATGAAAGGAAGACGCCAAAACATAGACGCTTCTCGAGCAATCGCAATGCACAGGGCGCGTGGACCTATTTGAACGCGCCCTCGCCACGCTCCGCAGCTTGACGGACGGCGGTCGCAAAGGCGCGGGCCACCGGTTCGAGAATCTCCGGACTGGTGGTGCGAAGATCGTCGGCCGGCGTATGGAAGAAGCGATGCAGGCCGGCCATGCCGAAGAAGTTCGGATAGCTGGCCGCATGAACGTCGCGCAATTCGCCGACCGCCTGCTTCTCCGCCACAAGACGCCTCGCCTCGATCGCGACAAAGCTGGTCGCCGACCAGCGACGCAAGCCGAAGGACTCAATACAATCGCGCGCGAAGCAACGTCGACCTTGTCTTCCCGGGTGAAGCCCTGCGGGCCTGCCGTCCAGCTGTAGCAGGCGTTGGAGGCGCCGAAATGCACCCAGACCAGCGTGTCCTGCTGCGGCGGCGCGCCCTGTTTGAGAAAAAGTTCCATGCCGCCGTGGCCGATCTCATGGCCGGCGGTGGCGACAAAAACGAAATCGCCAGGCACCTTTTCGGCGGCGACGGTGCGTGCCAGCGCCAGAAAATTGGCGATCCCGGGTCCGCGCTCGCAAACGCAGCTATACCAGCCCGTCATCGGCGTCGAGGCCACAATGGCCGGCCCCTTGCCTGCACCAAGCCGCGCAACGACATTGCGCCTCCGGCGACATTCCGCTCGTAGCGCCCGGCGACGTCGAGCGTCACCGGCGCGCCAGCGGCGATTGCGCTCGAATGTGCCCTTGTCCTTTGCCGCGACGACCATTACCGGCATCGGCCAGGGCTGGTCCTCCTGCGTGACATTGTAGGCGAAGCGGTCATCGCCGGGATTGCCGATCACGAGCAGGATCGCCGCAGGCTTGCGCGCGGCTGCCTGCGCGATCGCGGCGCGATGCGCGGGACCAAGATAGGCGCCGCGGTCATGCAGGCAACTCGACCAGTAACACCTTGCCGGCAGCATCGCCCTCGCGCGCGAGCGGTGCGGTCAGGCGAAACGAACTCTTGTCTTCCGGCGGCCACCAGAACGGTGTCGTCTCGACGGTCGTGCCACCCACTTCCGCGGTGGCGCGCTCGACAAAATATTGCCGGCCGAGCGCGACAGGCTGGAATTCAACCCTGAAGCCGGCCGCCTGCAATTCCCCGGCGATCCAATCGGTGGTGGCGCGGTCGCCCGGCGAGCCGAACCGGTGCGAGCCGAACGCCGCATAGCGGGCCACGTCAGCATAGAGCTTCGTCCCTGCCAGAAAATCCCTCGCTGCGCCGGCTTGTCCGAGCATCAAGGTCACCATTATCCCGGTCCAAATGCGCCAATCCGACATCTCATCCTAGCCCCGAGTTGTTATTGTTCTCCGTCGCGCAGGCGGCGCCAGACCGCCCCGAGCACGTTGGAATAATCGTCGGTCCACACCCGCTGGTTCTCGTCGGCTTCGGTCTCGCGCCCATTTGTCCGACGAGGCAAGCGCGCCGACATCGGCCTCTTCGCGCGCCGAGACCACCACCGAGGTCGAGAAGATGTATTCATTGTCGCGGCCGGAATCCTCGCTGTAGACCCAGCTCTTCATGTCGTTGGCCTCGGCGATGCCGACGACGACGCTCGACAGTTCCAGATGCCGGTTGGAGACGTGCATCACCACCGCGCCCTGCGGCGCCAGCTTTGCCTTGTAGATCTCCATCGCCTCTTCGGTCGCCAGATGGATCGGGATCGCGTCCGACGAATAGGCATCGACGATGATCAGGTCGTAGATGCCATCAGGCTCGCGCGCGAAGGTCAGCCGCGCGTCGCCGATCACGGGCTTGCAGGTTCGGCTCGCAGACCTGGATATAGGTGAAATATTTCGGATCGCGCGCGGTATCGACCATCGACTGATCGATCTCGAAGAATTTCCAGTCCTCGCCGGGCTACGACAGCGCAGGTCAGCGTGCCGGAGCCGAGTCCGATCACCGCGACCTGCAGCGGCGCGCCCTTGCGCTCGCGGACCGCCGTGATCGCCTGACCGATGCCGCCATCCTTGTGGTAGTAGGTGATCGGCTCGGGCCGCCCGGTCACCGGCGTGCCGTCATCGTTCTTGAATTTTCTCGGCGCCGTGGATCGTGGTGCCGTGCATCAGCACGTGATACTGGCCGTTCGGCGTCACCACGATCTTGTGGACGCCGAAGAAGCTGCGCACGGTTTCGACGCGCCCGTCGTCGGACGGATAGGCGCGGATCAGCACCAGCGCCACCACGACGGTAGCAAAGATCTTCCAGCGGCTGGCGTTCAGGCCGAGCGCCAGCAGTGCCGAGAGCACGCCGACGGCGCCGATCACCCAGACCCGGTGATCGTCGAGCCAGTTCACGACGATCTTGCCGGTCGACCAGGCCGGCGCGATCAATGCCACCGCCAGCACGGCGAGAAACGGCCAGTACCACGCGGCCCAGCGCGGCAGCCGCTCGTCGCCGCCGGGCGGCCGGCACAGCGCCGCCAGCGCCAGCAGGATCGGGTATTCGGCGATCCATGAGAAGGTGAACGGCGCGATCAGCCCTGCGAACAAGCCGCCGACCATGCCGCCGAACGACAGCGCGACATAGAAGCCGGTGAGATATTTCGCCGCCGGGCGGGTGCGCGCCAGTTCGCCATGGCAGGCCATCGCGATGACGAAGAAACACAGCTGATGCCCGCCGAGCGTCAGCAGCAGGTTCTGTTCGCCGCCGACCGCGAGCAGCACGACGACGCCGGCGATCGCCAGCGGCTGCAGCCAGCAGCATCCATTTGTGCGGCAGCAGCGGCCGCGACTGGAACACCAGCACCCAGGTCAGCAGATAGAGCGACAGCGGCAGCACCCACAGCAGCAGCGGCGCGGCGGCGACGTCGGTGGAGATATGCGCGGTCACCGCGATCAGCAGACCCGACGGCACCGCGGCGAGAAAGATCCAGCGCGCGCGCAAGCATCCATGACGGCGCCGGCGCATCGGCATCGTCGTCGGGCATATTCAGTGCCGCGGCATTGGCCGGCGAGCGCAGCAGCAGCACGCCGCAAGCCGCGATCAGGACGATCAGCAGGCCATAGCCGCCGGTCCAGATCAGGTTTTGCGTGCGCAGCGTGAACATCGGCTCCAGCAGCACCGGATAGGACAACAGCGCCAGAAAGCTGCCGATATTCGAGGAGGCATAGAGGAAATACGGATCGGGGCCGCTCGGGATGGCCGGTGCGGACGAACCAGGCCTGCAGCAGCGGGTTGTTGGCGGCGAGCGCGAAGAACGGCAGCCCGATCGACGACCGCGAACAGGCCCAACAGCCAGAATGCATAGCCCGACGTCGGCGGATCGCCCCAGCCGCTCGCAATCGACAGCGGCAGCGTCAGCATCGCGATCACCAGCAGCACCAGATGCACGGCCACCGGGATCGCGCGGTTGCGGATCTGCATCAGGATAATGCGCATAGGCGTAGCCGCCGAGCAGCAGCGACTGGAAGAACACCATCGCCACCGACCACACCGCCGGCGAACCGCCGAGCCGCGGCAGCACCATTTTGGTGAACAGCGGTTGCACCGAGAACAACAACAACGCGCTGACGAAGATCGCCGCGGTGTAGACCACCAGCACCAGCCGGTTCCGGCCATCCGGAAGACGGCGTCCGTGACGGCGGACGGCTCAGGCAGACTCATGAAGGCTCCGGACCCGGCGGCGCCGGCGGCGGTCGGAATTCCGGCAGGGGCGCGCCAGAGACGTGCGAGTGGAGCATATGGCAACATGCGCTAGCAAGGAACCGCAAAATGGTGGACTTGACGAGGCATCAGGGACCGCGCGACAGCACGGCTTAATCAAACCTTCTTGAAGCGGACATGAACGAAACAGACGTCGTCATCATCGGCGCCGGGCATAACGGCCTCACCTGCGCGGCCTATCTCGCGATGGCCGGCCTGCGCGTGAAGGTGGTCGAGCGCCGCAAGGTGGTCGGCGGCGCCGCGGTGACCGAGGAATTTCACCCCGGTTTCCGCAATTCGGTGGCGGCCTACACGGTCAGCCTGCTCAACCCGCAGATCATCTCGGACTTGAAACTCGCCGATCATGGCCTGCGCATCGTCGAACGCCGCGCGCAGAATTTCCTGCCCGCGCCCGATGGCAGCTATCTCCTGACCGGCGAAGGCCGCACCCGGCAGTCCGGTGGCGAAGCTGAGCGCGCGCGACGCCGATCGCATCGATGCGTTCGCGCGCGAGCTCGAAGCCATCGCCGACGTGCTGCGGCAATTCGTGCTGCGCGCGCCGCCGAACATCGTCGAAGGGTTTGGCATCGGCGCGATCCGCGAGACTTTCAATGCGCTCGGCACCGCCAACATCCTGCGAAAACTGTCGCTGGAGCAGCAGCGCAGCGCTGCTCGATCTGTTCACGCGCTCGGCCGGCGAGATGCTGGACGAGCGCTTCGAGAGCGACCTGGTCGAAGGCGCTGTTCGGCTTCGACGCCATCGTCGGCAATTACGCCAGCCCCTACGCGGCCGGCTCGGCCTACGTGATGCTGCACCACGCCTTCGGCGAGGTGAACGGCAAGAAGGGCGTCTGGGGCCACGCCATCGGCGGCATGGGCGCGATCACGCAGGCGATGGCGCGCGCGGCGCGCGGGCATGGCGTCGAGATCGAAATCGATGCCGGCGTGCGCGAGGTGATCGTGGAAGCGCGACCGCGCCGTCGGCGTCATCCTCGACAATGGCGAGACCATCCGCGCCAAATACATCGCCTCCGGCGTCAATCCGAAACTGCTGTACACGCGCCTGGTGCCGGCAGGAGGCCTTGGCGCCGGAATTCCTCGATCGCATCACGCGCTGGCGCAACGGCTCCGGCACCTTCCGGATCGAATGTGGCGCTGAGCGCCCTGCCCTCGTTCACGGCGCTGCCCGGCGACGGCGACCATCTCACCGCCGGCATCATCCTCGCGCCCGAGTCTCGGCTACATGGATCGCGCCTGGCAGGACGCCCGCACGCCATGGCTGGAGCCGCGAGCCGGTGGTCGAACTCGCTGATCCCCTCGACGCTCGACGATCCGCTGTGCCCGCCCGGCCAGCATGTCGCGAGCCTGTTCTGCCAGCACGTCGCGCCGCAATTGCCGGACGGCACGGTCCTGGGACGACCATCGCGAGGAAGTCGCCGATCTGATGATCGCGACGGTGGATAAATATGCGCCGGGCTTTGCGGCGAGCGTGATCGGCCGGCAAATGCTGTCGCCGCTCGATCTCGAGCGCCAGTTCGGCCTGCTCGGCGGCGACATCTTTCACGGCGCGCTGACGCTGAACCAATTGTTCTCGGCGCGCCCGATGCTGGGCCACGCCGATTACCGCGGGCCGCTGAAGGGCCTCTACCATTGCGGCTCCGGCGCCCATCCCGGCGGCGGCGTCACCGGCGCCCCCGGCCACAACGCGGCCAAGGCGATCCTGGGCGATCATCGGGCGTTGTTCGGGTGAATGGGGCGCAACCGGTGCCGCCGCCCTGCTCAGCGGTCAGATGGCGTCGTAGGCTTCCGTGGGAAGCGATCGCGAGACCTGCATCATCGCCAGCGGCGAAATCCGTTCCATTGCGGGACTGACGGCGTTCCTCGGCGGATCGGATAGGTCACGTACGCGTTCAAGGCGCACATGATCGCAACAGGTGCCGTGATTCTACCATTTTGTTTCCCCCTTGTTGTATTTGCAGGGCCCATCCGGCGGGGCCGCTTAACGCGCGGTTCAGCCATCCCTGTTTGCCGCATCGATCTGGGAACGCCGTGAATCGGCGATGAATCCGGCGCGCTGAATTGGAGGATCGCTTTTGGTGAACAATGTGTGGATAATCACGGGATGAGCGGTGGAGAAACCGGTGCCTTAGCGGTGCAAATCGCGAAGCTCGCCCGTGAAGGCCCCATGTATGTTCCGGTGGATGAATTTGTGGAAAAGCCGTGCGTCAAGTGTCGATAAACTGTGAACGGGGGTAGTGTCTCAGTTTGAAATTCGGGCGCCGCAGCCTGCTTCTGAATTACTCGCCACGGGCACGCTGATTGAACTCTCGCCAATGTGGCCTCAAGTTCTTCTTCGGCGGATTGTCCCTCTTGCGCTAATCCCGTCTCTTTGGCGCACGAGGAATGCCTTTCCATTTCCGCCTTGTAGACGAGCATTTGCTTCCTGCATTGATCGAAGCCCGCTCCGCTGGGAAACGCACCTTTCTGAACCGCGCAAGCAGGGATATCGGGCTTGGCACAGGCGGCGTGTGATGGCCCCGATATCAAAACGCCGACCGCGGCGAATGCGAAGGCTGCGGTCCGCATTGGTTCAATTTCCTCCATTGCCTTCTCCTTGCGAAGCTTGCCGTCAGACATAGCACAGCAGGAGTCCGATGGACTTCTGTGGCCGATAACTTCAGACATGAACGCCGGCGAACGGGCCAGGACAGCGACCGCAGCGTAAATCAAGGGAGCGCGCCAATGGGTGTACTCGACGACTTCATGGTGAACCCCAACATATCGCTGCTGGACAAGACCCGGTATCCAGGCCCAGGTGCTGGTGCCGGTCATGCACGCGATGCGCGCCGAAATCGGCCGCGAGAAGGCCGATGCACTCGTGCGGAGGCGCGCTGCGCGAATGGTCGAAGCAGCTGTTCGCCGGGATCGGTGAAAGCATCGAAGGCAGCCCGTGACGCAAATTCGCCAAGATGAACACCGCGCTCGCGGAGGTCACCGAGCGGGACGTCACGTTCGACATGCACCGCGACGACCGGGAGGCTCGGAATTCGACATCACCAGTTGCCGCTTCGCCGAGTTCTTCCGGGCGCTGGGCGAGCCTGAACTCGGCGCGCTGCTGGTTTGCTGGACCGATGTCGATATTGCCGAGGCCGGCGGCAGCGATGTCAGCTTCAGCCGCGCGCAGACATCTGATGCAGGGCGGATCGTGCTGCACGTTCCGCTACGAAATTCGCGCCGCGATAAGCGGCTATTGAACTGAAAAGAACGGACCGGGCGATCTCTCACGCCCGGTCCCGGAGTGCTGGCTAGGATGCTGGCAATTTGCGCAACGACCCGGTTACTTCAGCGAGGTGCTGATCGAGTCAAAGTTGCCGCTGAGCTTGGTGCCAACGCCCTGGACGGCAGTGATGATGGCAATCGCGATACCTGCGGCGATCAGGCCGTACTCGATCGCAGTGGCACCGGATTCATCCTTGAAAAACGTCAAAATGAGAGACTTCATGGCGGTTCCGACCTCGGTTGTTGACCCTCGGAACAGGAGTTCCCTCCGATTCCTATCCATGAAACTACCGACAAGAATCTAAGGTTGTCATATGACGCATGCGTAACTTTCGCGATATTAAGCAATGAAGTTTGCTCAAGTTTGAGTCAAATGCACGGCCCTCCCGCCCCTTCCCGTTTGCTTGCCAGTTTTTCTCGTGGTTTTCCAATGACCTCCACCCCATCCACGCATCGCGCCAGCTTCGCCATCGGCAGACGAGCAGACCGCCAGGCGCGTCATCGATCTCCTCACCGAAAGCTTTTTCGAGGGCCAGGCTGCAATCGCCGCCTTTGAAGGTCCGGGCGGGCGATGGGACATCACCGTGCATTTTGCCGAAGCGCCCGATCAGGCCTCGATCCGCGACCTCATCGGCATCGCCGCCGGCGACGACGTCGCGCAGGACATTTCGTTCGACACCATCGAGGCCAAGGACTGGGTCAAGGCAGCGCTCGAGAACCTCGTCCCGGTCCCGGCCGGGCGCTTTATCGTGCATGGCCAGCACGATCGCGCGCGGGTGCCGCCCAACAAGCTCGGCATCGAGATCGAGGCGGCGCTGGCGTTCGGCACCGGCCATCATGGCACCACGCGCGGCTGCCTGCTGCTGCTCGATCATGTCCTGAAGGCCTATCGTCCGCGGCGCGTGCTCGACCTCGGCACCGGCACCGGCGTGCTGGCGATCGCCGCGGCCAAGGCGTTGCACGAGAACGTGCTGGCCAGCGACATCGATCCGTCCTCGGTGCAGGTCGCGCGAGGAGAATGCCCGGCTCAACGTGTCAGGTCATCTGGTGCAGGCGATCCGCGCCACCGGCTTTTCGGCGCCGCAATTCGCAAGAGCCGGCCCGTTCGACCTGGTGCTGGCGAACATCCTCGCCAATCCGCTGCGGCAATTGGCAACGCCGATGGCGCGGCATCTGGCACCATCGGCGCTGGTTATTCTATCGGGACTGCTGACGCCTCAGGCGGCTTCCGTGATTGCCGCCTATCGTGCGCGTGGGCTGGTCCCGGTGCGTCATCTGCGCATTGAAGGCTGGAGCAGCCTCCTGCTGCGCAACGCGGGCTAGAGACCTATTCGGGGTTTGTTGCGGGCGATCACGCCCTTTTCTTCTTCTTGCAGGCTGCGCTTGACGCGTGCTTCGACGAACCGGTCCAGGATCTGGACGATAACACCGCGTTGCTTCTTGGCGATCGGAGGAATCGGGCCGCGGCGGACCGGCGGCGAAATTTTCTCGAACGTGAAAGCAGGCATTGTGTATCCCCTCTTCGTTGAGTTGAAACACTCCTGGAATTTCCTCCGCGATCGCTGGATCAGCCGCCTTTTGATAGCAATCTGTTCCGACCCCGTCTAACGCAGGTGCAGCAATTCAAGCATACCTCAGGCCGCATTGAAGGCGATGTTGTGACGCATTGCGGAACTTTCCACTCAACTCTAGGATATTTGCGTGATGTTCGAAGCCCATTTCCAGACATTCGAAGAGCCCGAAGGCGGCGTGGCGCTGACCGCGCGACTGGCCGCCTTCCGCGAGGAGCTGGCGCGGCGCAAGCTGACGGGATTCGTGATTCCGCGCGCCGATCAGCAGCAAAATGAATATGTCGCGGCGTCGGAAGAGCGGCTGGCGTGGCTCACCGGCTTCACCGGCTCGGCCGGCATGGCGGTGGTCCTGACCAAGGAGGCCGCTGTGTTCGTCGACGGCCGCTACACGCTGCAGGCCGCCAAGCAGGTCGACCGCAAGGCCTGGCATATCGAGCCGCTGGCCGACCCGCCGCCGGAACACTGGCTGGCCAAGCATCTCGCCGCCGGCGACCGCCTCGGTTTTGACCCTGGCTGCACACTTCGGCGGCAGCCGAGCGGCTGGCGGCGGCCTGCGCCAAGGCCGGTGCCGAACTGGTCGCGGTCGACACCAACCCGCTTGATGCCGTATGGACCGAGCGCCCCGCCCCGCCGCTCGGCCCGGTCGCTGTTCACGGCTCGCAGTTTTCCGGCGAGATCGAAGCCGAGAAGCTGAAGCGTATCCGGCTGGAAATTAGCAAAGCTCGGCGTCGATGCGCTGGTGTTGTCGGATTCGCACGCAGTGGCCTGGACCTTCAACATCCGCGGCGCCGACGTCTCGCATACGCCGCTGCCGCTGTCCTACGCGCTGGTGCCGAAGGACGGCCGTCCGACCGTGTTCATCGACCACCGCAAGCTCTCCAATTTGACGCGCGACCATCTCGAGCAATCCGCCGATGTCAGGGAGCCCGACGCGCTGACGGCTGCGCTGACCGAACTGGCGCAAGGCGGCGCTGCGATCGCGCTCGACAGCGCCACCGCGGCCGACGCCTTGAGCCGCCTGATCGCGGCCGCCGGCGGCAAGCCGGTGCGCGGCAACGATCCCGTGAGCCTGCTCAAGGCCGTCAAGAACATCACCGAGATCGAAGGGCACGCGCACGGCGCATCAGCGCGACGCCGTGGCGCTGGTGCGGTTCCTGGCCTGGATCGACCGCGAAGCGCCGTCGGGCGCGCTGACCGAGATCGACACCGTCGAGGCGCTGGAGACGTTCCGCCGCCAGACCTGCGCGCTTGAAGGACGTGTCGTTTCCGACCATCGCCGGCACCGGGCCGAACGGCGCCATCGTGCACTACCGCGTCACCCGCAAGAGCAACCGGCGGATCTCGCCCGGCGATCTCGCTGCTGATCGATTCCGGCGCGCAATATGAAGACGGCACCACCGACGTCACCCGCACCATCGCGATCGGCGAACCGACCGAAGAAATGCGCGACCGTTTCACCCGCGTGCTGCGCGGTCATATCGCGATCGCGCGCGCGATCATTCCCCGACGGCACCACCGGCGCGCAGCTCGACAGCCTGGCGCGGCAATATCTCTGGGCAGGCCGGCCTCGATTTCGAGCACGGCACCGGCCACGGCGTCGGCAGCTATCTCTCGGTGCACGAAGGCCCGGCGCGGATTTCCAAGCTCGGCACCACGCCGCTGAAGCGCGGCATGATCCTGTCCAACGAGCCCGGCTACTACAAGACCGACGCCTATGGCATCCGGATCGAAAATCTCGAACTGGTGGTCGGCGCCGACGTCGCCGGCGCCGAAAAGCCGCTCAACGCGTTCGAGACGCTGACGCTGGCGCCGATCGACCGCCGCCTGATCGACGTCAACATGCTGAGCCCGGCCGAACTGAAATGGCTCAACGACTACCACACCCGCGTCAACCGCGAGGTGCCGACCGCACCTCGACGACAACGCCACCAAGCTTTGGCTGGATGAGGCGACCGGCGCGCTCCTTCCGCTTTGAGCGTCGCCCGCTGCTCCCCGATCAGCTTCAGCCACTCGTCTCCGGACAGTCCACTTCTCGCAGTGATGACGACGCCGCTCATGCGTAATTCCTGATCCAGTTCTCAAACCAGCAGAGACAACCGTCCGCATTCCCGCGGCGCGGTGCGCCCGAGTGATGCTTGTATTTCTTGCGCCATGAAAGCCGAGGGCGCAGGGAAAGCCGGAGTGCGCGCTGCACCTGCGGTCTCGGCAGTCCGCAATGTGCACAAGAAGGTGCGCACACGAGCATGCAGGTCCCAGCGGAGAGCATCCCGGCTTTCCTGCGCGATGGTTTTACGACTTCACTTCGTGCTCTCCTTGGCGACCGGGCTTTCTTGCCACCGTCATTGCGCGGAAGAGTTCCGCACGGGTTGACACCAGCGCCGCGGTGTCAGGACCACACGACTTCGCCGTCCACTTCAGTGCCGTTCGTCAAAGGCACCTCCGCGTCCTACCGCATCCCACCGCACGTTCGTGACGATCACGAGCCGCCCCCTTCTCTCTCTTGTCGGGGTGGGGCGTGATCGGATTCAAATCACTACGATTTGCCCGACGGCGAAAGCGAAATATTTTTGCGCGGGGTCTGGACAGGGCAAATCAGCGAATCACTGCGGAAAATCGCCCAGAACGCGCACGCAGCCGGTAATTCGCGATGCGTACGGGCAGTTGATGTCCAGCGGTCACAAAATACCGAAGCGGGAGATCGGAGATGATGTTAGCGCCATGGACAGCGCATTCACTCCCGATCAGCTTCAGCCACTCGTCCTCGGTCAGCACGGTCACGCCGTGCTTCTTGGCGTCCGCCAGCTTCGAGCCCGCGCCCGGCCCCGCGACCACATAGTCCGTCTTCTTCGACACCGAGCCCGCGGCCTTGGCGCCCAGCCGCTCGGCCATGGCCTTGGCTTCGTCGCGCGTCATCTTCTCCAGCGAGCCCGTGAACACCACGGTCTTGCCGGCGACCGCCGAATTGCTCTTCGGCTTCTCGGCATCGAGGATGCGTGACTTCCTTGGTCAGCCGCTCGACGATGCCGCGGTTGTGGCTCTCGCCGAAATAGGCGGCGACGCTCTCGATCACGGTGTCGCCGATCTGGTCGAGCGCATCCATCTCCGGCGATGCGTCTCCTCGTCGCCCTTGGCGACCTTGAGCGCGGCGTCATGGAACGCATCCCAGGAGCCGTAGCCGCGCGCCAGCGCCAGCGCGGTGGTCTCGCCGACATGGCGCATGCCGAGCGCATAGATGAAACGTTCGAGCGCGATCCTGCGCCGGCTCTCGATGGCGGCGAACAGGTTGCGCACCGAGGTCTCGCCATAAGCCCTCGATCTCCTCGAGCTTGAGCTTGCTGTTGCGCTTCTGCAGCGTGAAGATGTCGGCGGGCTCCTTCACCCATCCCTCATCGAAGAAGAACTCGATCTGCTTCTCGCCGAGCCCGTCGATGTCGAAGGCGCGGCGCGACACGAACAGCTTCAGGTGCTCGATCTTCTGATACGGACAGGCGAACTCGCCGGTGCAGCGCGCGCGGGCGCCCTCCTCGCCGGTCGCGGTCTCCTCGCGCACCACGTCGGTGTGCAGCGGGCACGGGCATTTCTTCGGGAAGTGATAACTCTTCGGCGTTCTTCGGCCGCTTGTCGATGCACGACGTCGACCACCTGCGGAATGACGTCGCCCGCGCGCTGGATGACGACGGTGTCGCCGATCCTGATGTCGCGCCCTCGCGCAGCTGCTCGCCATCGCCGCCGATGCCCTTGATGTAATCCTCGTTGTGCAGCGTGGCGTTCTGCACGATGACGCCGCCGACGCCGACCGGCTCGAGCTTGCCGACCGGCGTCAGCGCGCCGGTGCGCCCGACCTGGATCTCGATGTCGCGGAGCACGGTCGTCGCGCTGCTCGGCGGCGAATTTGTGCGCGATCGCCCAGCGCGGCGTGCGCGACACGAAGCCGAGCCGCTCCTGCCAGTCGAGCCGGTCGACCTTGTAGACGACGCCGTCGATGTCGTAGTCGAGCTGCGCGCGCTTCGGTCTCGATCTCGCGATGGAACGCGAGCAGCTCCTCGACGGACGTGGCAGAGCCTGCGTCAGCGGATTGGTCTTGAAGCCCGCAGCGCTCGAACCACTTGAGCATGCCGGACTGCGGTATCGGCCGGCATCGCGCTCATCTCGCCCCAGGCATAGGCGAAGAAGCTGCAGCGGGCGCGACGCGGTGATCGCCGGATCCTTCTGGCGCAGCGAGCCCGCCGCGGAATTGCGCGGATTGGCGAAGATGGTGCTCGCCGGCCGCCTGTCTGCGCGCTCGTTGAGCGCGAGGAAGTGCTGTCTTGGTCATGTAGACCTCGCCGCGCACCTCGCAGACCGTCCGGCACATTGCTGGCCCTTCGAGCTTGCTGCGGCACGTCCTTCGAGCGTGCGGATATTGGCGGTGACGTCCTCGCCCTCCGGCGCCGTCGCCGCGGGTGGCGGCGGTGACGAGTTCGCCGCCCTCGTAGCGCAGCGACATCGACAGGCCGTCGATCTTCGGCTCGGCGGTGAAAGCGACGTCTCGTCGTCGTTGAGCTTGAGGAACCGCGCGGATGCGGCCGACGAAATCGAGCCACGTCCTGCTCGGCGAAACGCATTGTCGAGCGACAGCATCGGCACCGCGTGACGGACCTTCTTGAACCGCCCGGATGGCGCGGCGCCGAATTTGCTGCGACGGCGAGTCCGATGTGACGAGTTCGGGAAGCGCTTCTCGATCGCGTTGATAGCGCTGGCGCAGCGCGTCGTATTCGGCGTCGGTGACGCTGGGCGCGTCATCCTGATAATAGCGCCTGTCGTGCGCCTCCGAGTTCCAGCGCCAGCCGCGTGTCAGTTCGACCTTGGCCTGCGGCCTTGGTGAGCTTGGCGACATCGGAACCGCCGGCTTCTTCGCTGTCACGGCCATCGCCGTACACCAATCATGCCGTCGCCGCGCGCAGCAGCCGCTCGGCGGCGGCGCGGGCTCCGCTGGTGATCTCGGCGCCCGGCCAGCATGCGGGCGATTTCCTCGCGGCGGTGGTCGGCGGCGAGCGCGGTGACGCGGGTGGCGACGCGCTTGCCCTTGTCGAGCGCATCCTTGGAAATCAGCAGATGCTGGTCGGCGCGCGCTGCGACCTGCGGCGCGTGGGTCACCGCGAGCACCTGCACCCTGCCGGCCAGCTGCGCCAGCCGCACGCCGATGGCGTCCGCGACCGCGCCGCCGACGCCGGTATCGATTTCGTCGAACACCAGCGTCGGCGCCGAGCCGCGATCGGCCAGCACGACCTTGCAGCGCCAGCAGGAAACGCGACAGCTCGCGCCGCCGGAGGCGACCTTCATCAGTGGCCCCGGCTTGGTGCCGATTAGCAATACGTAACTGAACGAAGTACAATG
>ERZ1370068.10763-contig-9432_pt1 | contig 24319 bp, 23 predicted proteins | sample MGYA00561227_ERZ1370068 | MGnify/ENA primary metagenome ERZ1370068 (study PRJEB38410, sample SAMEA6850437) | metagenome | study: Metagenomic assessment of the ecological functions of the soil: analysis of the soil microbiota associated with the...
AGGTTACGCATTGCGTTAGTCCCCTCTTTTCGGTGGTGAACGCACGCCCGAGCGGCGACATCGCCCTCTGGACCGGAGTGGAGAGAGGCTCCAGGGGTCACTTCAGCGGGACGTGTCGGCATCGGAACCTCGACCCCGCCGTGAAGCTCAGAGTCGAGGCGACATTCGGCCCCGGGCTCGAGCGGCGAGTACGTTCGCCCCGCGGGGCCGGAAGAAAACCTGCGAATCCTGCGGGGCAAGATCTCCTCGACGGGCGCGATCCTCTTCGGATCGGGCTTCACCGCCTCCCGCTCGAGCACCGGCGTGTACGGGATCTCCTTCAGCCCCGCCTATCCCCCCCCGGCGAGTGTTCGATCCTGACCGCACGTACCGAACTGAGCGGCTCCGCGAGGTTCGCCATGGTCAACTTCCCCACGCACATCGCCGTGGGCCATACGGGATCGCCTTCAACGGGTCTGGCAATCGCAGTCGATAGTGACTTCTACTTCATCGCAGTGGACCGCGATGAAGCGCGCTCGAGGGATCCTTCTTCGGCCGCTAAGCGACGCGGACCCTGGCGTGGGAGCGTGGCGTGCTACTGGCTTAGCCACCGTATGGGCGCTGGCCGACCCGCTCTCCCGGTACACCGTCGACGCTTTGGCGCGCCATCGGTACGGTCAGCGGGAGCTATCTTCTCTCGACACGATCGGCCAGCATGATGCCGGAACGCTCAGCGGCGGAACGTACGTTCTTCGCGGTAGATTCTGGCGCGGCGGACTCCCCGCCGAGCACCGGCGTGGGGTCGGACGGCGAGCGTCCGGTCGCTCAGCGCTTCCGATCCCCGTGCCGAATCCCGTTCGTACGCAAGCGCGGATCTCGTTCGATCTGCCCACGCGGGCGAAGGCGCAACTACGCGTCTTCGATGTCTCGGGACGGGCGGTTCGGACGATGGACTTCGGCGAGCTGCCCGCCGGTCGGCACACCAACTCTGGAACGCGTACGCGACGACGCGGGAACGCCATTGCCCGGTGGCGTCTATTTCATGCGCCTCCAGGCGAATGAACATCGGGCCCTGAAGAGAATTCTCGTGCTGCGGTAGGAAAACCCCGACGCACTCAGCGGTGGACGCCCACGCCTCCGCTGCCGGTACGCTCCACATTAACGCAAGAGCCACCGCACGAACGGCGCCGCGCCGGCGCAGCGCCGTCGACCCGGACGCAACTCCGAGCACGCGGTTGCTCAGGCCTCGCAGGAACGTGCGGTCGTGGCTCACGAACAGCATCGTGCCCTCGAAGTCGTGCGAGCGACTCACACCAGCATCTCCTTGGTCTCGAGGTCGAGGTGGTTCGTGGGCTCGTCGAGGACCAGGAAGTTGGGCAGGATCGAACAGCATGCGCGCCAGCACCAGGCGCGACTTCTCGCCGCCCGACAGCACGCGGATCGGCTTGTCGACGTCGTGCCCGAGAACTGGAACGCGCCGAGCAGGTTGCGCAGCACGCCCTGGTCCTCGCGCTGGGAAAGTCCTTCTGCATCTGCTCGAACACCGTCAGCGTCGGGTCGAGCAGGTCGAGCGACTGCTGCGCGAAGTAGCCCATCTTGAGCGACGCGCCGAGTCGCACCGTGCCGGCAGTCCGGCTGCGAGCGCGCCCGCCACCATGCTGCAGCAGCGTCGTCTTGCCCGCGCCGTTCCGGCCCATGACGCACCAGCGCTCGCCGCGCCGGATCGTCGAAGTCGAAGTCCGTCGTAGATCACGCGCTCGCCGTACGCCTTGCGGACGCCCTTCAGGCGACCGCGACGTCGTCGCCCGAGCGCGGCGGCTGCGCGGAAGTCGAACTCCACGACCTTGCGCCGGCGCGGGCAGCTCGACCATCTCGATCTTCTCCGAGCTTCTTGACCCGGCTCTGCACCTGCGCCGCCTTGGCGGCGTGGGCCGCGAAAGCGCTCGATGAAGCGCTGCTCCTTGGCCAGCATCGCCTGCTGGCGCGCGTACGCCGCCTCGCGGTTGGCGTCGGCGATGGCGCGCTCGCGCACGTAGTAGTCGTAGTTGCCGGTGTAGGCGGTGAACTCGCCGCCGTCGATCTCGACGATCGCGATCGACGATGCGGTTCATGAAGTCCCGGTCGTGGCAGGTCATCAGCACCGCGCCCGGGTAGTCGCGGATGAAGCGCTCGAGCCACAGGATCGACTCGATGTCGAGGTGGTTCGTGGGCTCGTCCATCAGCAGCACGTCGGGCCTGCCGAGCAGGATGCGCGCCAGTCCCACGCGCATCTTCCAGCCGCCCGACAGCGCGCCCGACGTCGCCGTCGATCTGCGCGGTCGTCGAAGCCGAGCGCCGTGCAGCACCTCGCGGGCGCGCGCCTCGAGGTCGTAGCCGCCGCCGCGTGCTCGTATTCCTCCTGCACCGCGCCGAAGCGCTCGAGGATCGCTGTCCAGCTCGGCCGCGCGCTCCGGGTCGGCCATCGCGTGCTGCAGCTCCTCGAGCTCGTGGTGCAGGTCGCCCGAGCCGTGCCGCTGCCGGCGATGGCCTCGTCGAGCACCGAGCGGCCGCGACATCTCGCCGATGTCCTGGCGGAAGTAGCCGATCGTCAGCCGCTTCGGCACCGTGACCTCGCCCTCGTCGGGCGACTCCTCGCCGACGATCATGCGGAACGACGGTGGTCTTGCCGGCGCCGTTCGGGCCCGACCAGCCCGGCCTTCTCGCCCGGATTCGAGCTGGAACGAGGCCTCGACGAACAGCACCTGACGGCCGTACTGCTTGAGACGTTCGTGAAAGTGATCATCGGCCGCCTGCCAGATCACTGGCGTGGTTGCTCGTCCAGATGCGATCGCGGGCCTCGGCGTGCCGACCGGAATCGCCAGCAACGGACACGGAGTCCGCCGCCGCAGCACGCGCTCGCTGTGACTGCCGCGCAGCCGTCGAGGAATCCGTGGCGACCATCGGTGGCCATGACGATCAGATCGGCGGAAGTGTCACGGGCCGCGTGGACGATGGCGTCGATGACGTCAGCCCGACTGAACGATGGCGTTCCCACTTCCAGCCCGGGCGTCTCGGGGGTTCCGCACCGCCGGGGCATCGCGCCGACCCATAGCGTGGTGAACGTCGCCCTCCGGACATTGAAGGTCGCGAACGAGGCGCGCCGCGAGGTCGAGGGCCGGCTGAGGCCGAGGAACAGGCGCATCAGGATCAGCACGCTGCGCAGCGACACGGTGCCGTCGTCCCGCGACACGAAGCCTTCCACGCCGTGCGGGATGAACAGAGTCATCTGGCCCGAGTTCCGTGCGATCGGCTCGAGACCGAGCGGTGCATCCAGCGGCTGCGGCCCTCGTGCTGGTGCGTGGCGAGACACGATCAGATCGGCCGGGTGATCGGCCGAGAAGGTCAGCACGGACTTCACCGGATCGTCGTGACGCGCGAGCACCTTGCGGATGTCGATGCCGGAGCGCCGGCACGGCCGAGCGCGGGGAGCATCCTTGGGCAGCAAGCCCCAGCGCGCGAGCTACACCCGCACGCCGGGGAAGTCCGTCCACTCCGCGCGTCATCTTCGGCGGACGTGCATGACGGTGAGCTGCGAATGAGCGACGAGCGCCGCCTTGAGCGCGTGCGCGAGAGGCCACGTCGCTCGCGGCGGAGAAGTCGGAAGGATGCAGGATGCTGCCGGATGATCGAAGCCGTCCGGTCATGGGCTCCTGGGGGCGATGGCCGTGAGGCATCGGGGACTCTAGCCCATGCGGGGGCCCAGGCTCAATTCATCTGAGCCCTGGAGCGCTGAAACCACCACTCTTCTTGGTGCCGACGTCGCGCGCCATCAAAGCCGCGGACTCACCAGCCTGATGAACATCAGTTGACTGCGACCTTCCGGCGCGTCCCCGGGGAACAGGACGATCTTGGCGTCTGCACACCGGCCGCATCGGCGCAGCACGAGGAAACCGGCGGGAAGCCCCACACGCCCTACAAACCATGGACGCCACGCGGTGTTTCACCCTGTGAAAAGCATGGATGGTTCCACAACTCGCCATCTGATCCACAGCAAAACAGGCGCTGCACCGTAACAGCGAATCTGCGTATTGTTTCTGGGGATCGCGCGGTCTGGTGGGGGCCAATTGCGTGGCTTCGAAGGCTTCAGGAATCGCACAAGCCCGGCTATGCATCACAGACGCGTTCTAGGTGGAGCGCCCAAAGAGCCCATTCAGCCCGGGCGGTAGTAGTTTCCGCTCACCAGAAATGACCCTGCGGCAGAGGCAGCGCATATCTGCTCTTCTGCCGTAGCTGTCGTCCATCGCTCGATTCATAGGTGGGCTTAACAGCGGCACCGCGCCAGCGGCAACCAACATCAGATATCGACAGCGAACAACCTTCGAGATATCGGTTCTTCTCACTTTGTGCCGCGCAATCCCGCTTCGACAGCTACTGGCTGCGGAAGAAACATGGCGTTTGGTGAATCGTGGCTTCGAAGTGGTGTCAGCCGACGAACCTGAAGTGAGATCGATTGGCATTCCCTTCTGACCTTCCACATCAGCGGCAGTTGCCCAAAGCGGGTCAGGCGGAAAGCCTGCGCCTGTAGCGGAGCGAGTCGCGATCCAAACACCTGAAGAACTCTTATGTCCATGCCGGATAGGTGAGGTAGGGGCCGCTTGATCGATCATGGTGTACGGATGGTGCAGATCAGAACAATGGGATTATCGCCGCTCTGACTGGTGAGTACCATCCATTCCGCCGGTGGCGGCGAGGCGAGTGCTCGAGCGGGCCGGCGGGGGGTCTTTGCAGGGTGTTCTTCGCGCTCACGAACCGGAAGGTCCGCCCCATTGTTTCGCCCGAGTCCTGATCGCCCAGGTCATCTTCGCCATTGTCGAAATGCGCGCCGTAATCTGGAAAGCCGATGATTTCGAAACGGAGTAGTGAATTGCGAGCAGCTTATTCTGTTCGGTCCCACGTTCCACAGCCATGGATGTGGGGATGAAGCCGTCGAGCGCTGTTTGCGGCAAGGTGACCAGAACGACCAGGAGATCACCGCTCAGAAGTGAAAGACGCCTTTCCAGCGCCGGGCGAGTGGGCGACGAGGAGGTCGATCGGCCGCCACGCCCGCTCAAGGCTGAATATCGTAAAATACGCCCCAGGTGATCCAGACGCCCATGCTAATGGGCTGGGCCAGTATGAATTGTTTCACCCGCCGCCTTTGATGGACCTGCGGGATGAGATACGCCGAGAAGTCAGTCCAAAGATCAGTCCATTGACCAGGATGCTGACAGAGAAGAAGAAGCTGAAATATGCCAGCCCGGCCTGTTCCCGTTAGTTCAACATCGTGGAACTGACGTGAGTGGACCTAGGCCCAGATGTGAGGGCCAAATCGGAGGAAGTCGTGGGAGAAGTCGGCGATAACTTGCCCTGCAATGAATACTTGCATCGTGCTGGAGAGTAGCTTCTGCAAAGGTTGATGAGCCAGATACTACTGATTTCTGGTCCTCGAGCCCCAGCCTTCCCCATGCGAGGCCTCCAGCAGGATCTCATCGTGGCTAACGCCATGGATCGCGGAAGATATGCTGCTGGAAACCGGCGCGAATCACTTCGCCGTCTTTTGCGAGTGTTGCCCCCGAGATCCTGGCGAGATCTCGGCAATAACGCCCGATGCCCCAGTAATGCGAAGGGAACATGATCCGCGCTCCTCACCCTTCGTCACAGGAAGTTGATGGGGATGGCGACGATGTCGATGCTGTGTCGGCGCCTGGCGGCTTGCTACCAGCCAGGCCGTGATTCGGCTCACGCGAAGTCGCCATCGATGACGGTCACTATTGTTGGAGAATGCCGCCCACGTGTTCACGCCCATCGTGCGGTCGATCGAATGACCGTGCATCTGCGACGCTGGTGTCGATAGTGATCTGCACACCCCGCCTGAGAGGTCTGGTGGCTGGCGATTGCCCTCGAGCTTCTCGGTGTCGAGCTGCGGCCCGAGCGGGATCGATGTCGGTACGCGGCAGCGGCGTGCCGGGCTCCTCCAGACGCGAACGACCTTGCCCACGCGCTACCAGATGATCGGTGCTGCCCATGCCACCGATGTGCATGAACATCACCCGGCGGGCTCTCCCCAGGAAGTGGTTGCGGCGCGTGACCCCGAGGCCGCGCTTTCAGCGCGGTGCCTATCACTGGTTGACCGGCCTCTGGCGGAGCACCATGTCGCCCATCACCATGGCGTATGGCGCCAAGTGGAATGAAGGCTGCCTTTAATGATGTGAGTAATAATCCGATGGGGGCGGGGAGCTTCACACCACCCACCGTGAGCGAAAGATCCGGGTGGGAACAACACCTTGAAGATCCCGCCACGCGGCTGAGCTTCGTTCCCGTCTTCGCGAGTTGTCGATGCGTAATGTAACAGCAGGGGCCGTGCGGCGGTGGTGTGCAGCCGCCAGTATTCAGCGCTGTGAATCGATCATGCAATCTATCGCAAGCTCCTTGGTGACCTTCGTCCGCCGGTCGGGGGGTCCGAGTATCTCCTCGTTTATCGAACCACTTTCCGATAAACGCGCGCCACTGCGGATCGCCAGGTGGAAGGAATTCGGGAAAGGGTACAGGTGTTGGTCTTCATTCCGCGGTAGGCTCCGCCGTCTGTTGGTGACGTGCCGTTTCAGAGCCACTGAACGCCTGGTCCGTTCTCCTGGTTGTCATACACTCTGGGTGCAACCGATAGGTTATGAGTTTGCAAAGTTTTCGACCAGCTCTCGCGGAGCGGCGCCGTCCGACTTGACCGATATCCTTGACATGATGATGCGATCGCCAGCACCAGAGGTGAATCTCCGTGCCTCTTCATGCGAGACAAGTGGGCGAAGCGCCTTCTTCGCTGCGGCCTTCAGGACCAGGCCGCGAGATGTTGAGCATCGGGGCACTTCTATCCGCTGTGGGACCAGTCTTTGCGATATCGCTAGCGCGTCGATTCTCCAGTCGATCCACGTCTTTGGCGGACCTGGCCGATTTACGGTATGGGGCGTCGCGGCCCCGCTTCAGCCAAAGACGTGGCGGGGATGAGCTTGATCGCTTCTTCGTGGCCTGTACGTTCAGTCTATGTGGCGGCTTCGCAAAGCGGCGATCGGCTTCCGGATTCAGCTTCAGTGCCTGCGCGGGATGTTGATGCCGCGAACTCTCCAGTCCAGTCGTAGGTCCCCTGAATCATCCACCCGTGGATGTGGGTATGCGCTCTCCGCCAGGTTTCAGCCAGCGCCAGCATGTTCGTACCGCTCCCCGCGTCAAACAGATAAACTCCTCTCGCCATGGTACCAGCCCTGATCGCTTTGCATGTTGCGCCCATCGCCGTTTCGGTGCCGACGCACGCGGCGGAGGATCGCGCCCTCGGGGCCGGTGCCGACGACGACGCCGTCCCCGTCGGAACCAGCACAGCACCTCGCCGACCGGGAGCTTGATCCGCGGCCGAACGCCCTTCTCCGTCCACTTGAGGATGCAGCCCTGATCGCCCGCAGAGCGCGACCGAGCCTTCGCCCCCTAAGCGGAACCGCGTGGCCCAATGGTCACGGTCGCAGGCTGTCGGTTGCGCGTGTCGAGCCGATGCGCGGCCCGAGCTCGATCGCGCCTCGGGCCACACCGCCGAGACCGCGGGATTCGGACTTGCTGAAGTCCGACGCGCCGTCGGCGATCCACCACTGCGTCTCGGATCGCGCGGACCGGCATCGGCGGCGGCGAGCATTCCCACGAGCATCGCGGCGGCGAATGCCAACGGCATCGATCGTGATGTCATCCAGGGGTCCTCGTGTCATCCGGGTGGCCTGCGGCGGCGCGGTGCGCATCCGACGACCAGGCCGAGAGCGAACTGCGCCGCGCACGGTTCCGTCCAGCGTGATCTTGCGCTCGTCCATGCGGGCGAGATCGCCGCGGCGCGAGCGATCGATCGCGGACTGGTCGCTCGCGAGCACGGACAGCGCCGACGTCGGCAGCTCGGGATAGTCGCGGCCTCGCGCGTCACTCTCCGGCGCGCGCGCGAACAGCGACGTAGAGCCCGTCGCTCCGCGCGCGTGACACCGAGGCGGCGCCACGCCTCGTCGAGCGAGCCGGCGCGGTAGCGGCCCGGCAGCCGCGACGCCTCGTAGCGGCTCAGCTCGGAGCCCCCGCCCGCCCACAGCGTGTAGCGCGCCGTCGGCAGCCTCGGGGACGTCGACGTCGAGGACACGCGTCTCGCGTCCCGCTCGCGCCAGCGCTCGAGCTCGCACTCGACGCGCGCGCTGTCCCGGGCGCACCAGCGGCGTCGAGAACGCGCGCCGCGCAGCGTCCACAGCCGCCGCCCCGGCCTCGCTCGCGATCTCGAGCGACAGGCTGTCGAGGCTGGGCGCCCGAAACGGATTGTTGTAGAGGAAGCGAAGCGGCGCCGAGATCGCGCCGGCCAGGTCCCCGTCGGGTTGTCGCTGACGACCACGTCCGTGAGCTCGAGCGAGCGCGGCGCCGCGGCGGAACATCCGAAGCGTCCAGGTCAGCGTCTCGCCCCGCGCCGCTGCCGCCCGGATTCGAGGACGCTGTTGAGCGCCGCGAGCGACACCATCGTGGCGCCAGCCTGCGGTCCTCGATGCCTCCGAACTCGTACGTCTGCAGGGTGTTCGAGAAGCCGCGGATCGCGACGCGAAGCGGCAGCATGTGCGCGCGCACGCCGAGCCGGCCGCCGACCGCGGCGCGGCGGTCCTGCGTCGCCGCGCCGACCTCGCGCGCGCGCATCCCGAGCTTGAACGAGAACTGGTCGTTGGAGACGATCGTGGTGATCTCTGCGGAGGCGAGCGGCATGCGCACGTCGCCCGACTGGAAGAACGGATGGCCGGAAGATCAGCACGCGATCGCCGTCGCGCCACGTCAGCGTGCTGATCGCCGACAGCTGGAGATCGCCGCGCAGCACCTCGACTGCCACGGCGGATCCGGCTCGAGCGACGCGGCGTCCGGACCGGTCCCGGCCGAGACGGCGCGCCCGCCTGGGAACCGCCGTGAACCCGAACGGCGCCAGCGCCGCCGCGGCATAGCGCGAGCGCCTGCGGGTGGAGCCCGCCGCACGCGAGCGGCAGCGCGAGCGCGCGCGAGTCCGCCCTCGCCGGTCGCGATGCGGGCGCGCGGCGGATTCGGCGACGGGCTCGAGCATGACGCGCCGTTGCCGCCGTCGTCCCAGCGTCAGCCCGCGAAACGATCGGCCGATCGCCCGCCGTCGGCACGCGTTGATCCACGTCCGACGCGGCCGACGCCGAGCCCGCGCGCTCGACGCCCGTCGGCCTGGCGCTGGCCGGTCGTCGGGGCGGCCGTCGCGCGGTGATCGAGCACGCGTCCAGCATCTCGCCGATCGGGGTGACGCCGAAGATTGGCTCGCGGGAGAACCCCCAGCCCGACGACAGCGCGCCGACGAGCTTGCCGTCGACGTACACCGGCGAGCCGCTCATGCCCTGCGCGATCCCCGACTTCACCACCCGCTCGGTGGTGCGCGCGCGCGAGGATGGTCGTGCCCTCAGTGCGCCCGCCGGTCAGGATGCCGACGATCTCGGCGTCGAAGGACTCGACGCGCGTGCCGGCGAAGACACCGTGCACACTCGACGGCGTGCTGGCCCGGACGCAGCGACTCCGGCGGCATCGTGGGCGTCGAACTCGGGCGGCGGCGCGGCCAACAACGCCAGCGCCACGAGCCACGAGCGTCGGAGCGTGCGACGGCGGGAACGTCATCGAGCCGCGACCATAGCAAAGTCGTCGAAGGCAGGCGAAGCGCGGCGCGCTCCGACGCGTCGGGCGCTCCGCCCTTAGCGCCGGCCGTGGCGTTGCGTGTCCGCGATGCCTGCGCAGATTGCGCCGTCTCATGCCTTCACTGTTGATGGAGCGTCTGGCCGCGCCGCCCGCTGCTCGCGGACGGGGCGATGGGCACGCTGCTGTTCGAGCGCGGCGTCGGCTTCGACCAGTGCTTCGACGACCTGAACCTCGCCCACCCCGACCGTGTCGAGTCGGTCCACCGCGACTACCTGGCCGCCGGCGCCGAGCTGATCGAGACCAACACCTTCGGCGCCAACGCCGTGCGGCTCGCCGCCCACGGGCTCGAGGACCAGGCCCGGCTGATCGCGCGGCAGGGCGTCAAGATCGCCCGCGCCGCCGCGCGAGATCGTCGGCGTCAACGCGCTCGTGGCCGGATCGGTGGGGCCCGCTCGGCAAGCCGCTCGAGCCCTTCGGGCACGATCCCGATCGTCGACGGCCGAGGCGCTACTTCCGCGCCACCGCCGAGGGGCTGCTCGAGGGCGGCTGCGACTGCTTCATCCTCGAGACCTTCCAGGACCTGAACGAGATCCTCGCCGCGCTGCGCGCCGTGCGGCGCGTGTCGCTCGACCTGCCGGTCGATCGCGCAGATGACGTTCGGGCTCGACGGCAAGACACTCTACGGCACACACGCCCGCGCTGGTCGCGCGAGGCGCTCACGCAGGCGGGCGCCGACGTCATCGGCGTCAACTGCGGCGATCGGCCCGCAGCCCACGCTCGAGGTCCTCGAGGAGATCGTGGGCGCCGCCGGCGGCACGCCGGTGTCGGCGATGCCGAACGCCGGCCTGCCCGCAGTTCGTCGAGGGCCGCTTCGTCTACCTCGCGAGCCCCGAGTACTTCGCCGACTTCGCCGCCCGCGCGATCGGCGCTCGGCGTGCGCCTCGTCGGCGGCTGCTGCGGCACGACGCCGGCGCACATCCGCGCGATGCGCGAGCGGACTCGACATCGCACCTGCCGGCCGGAGAAGCTCGTCGCCCGGCGCCGAGGTGCGCGTGCTCGAGCGTCGCCTTAGCGCCGGTCGAGCCGCACCGCCGAGATCGAGGAGCCGGTGCTGCTGCGCAAGCTGCGCGAGAAGTTCGTGGTCAGCGTCGAGGTCGATCCGCCGCGCGGCATCAACACGCAGCAAGGTGATGGAGGCGGCGCGCGCTCATGGCGCAGCGCGGGGTCGACTGCATCAACATCGCCGACTCGCCGCTCGCGCGCATCCGGATGAGCGCGATGGCGCTCGCCTACCAGATCCACGCGCACTTCCCGCGGCTCGAGATCATCCTGCACTTCACGACCCGCGACCGGAATCTCGATGGGCCTCCAGAGCGACCTGCTCGGGCGCGCACGCGCTCGGGATCCGCAACATCCTGTGCCTGACCGGCGATCCGCCCAGCCTGGGCGACTATCCCAACGCCACCGCCGTGTTCGACACCGACGCGCTCGGGCTGATGCAGCATCGTCCAGCGCATGAACGCGGGCACGGACCTCGCCGGCACGTCGATCGGCGCGCGCACGCGGTTCGCGTTCGGGTGCGGCGTCAACCCGACCGCCGAGGATCTCGACGCCGGAGTTCGAGTACGTGCAGCCGCAAGCTCGACGCCGGGCCGCAGTTCGTGATGACGCAGCCGGTCTACGAGCTCGACGTGCTGGAAGCGCTTCGTCGAGCGGCTCAGCGGGCTCACGAGGATCCCGATCCTGATCGGCATCCTGCCGCTCCAGTCCTACCGGCACGCCGAGTTCCTGCACAACGAGGTGCCCGGGATCCACGTGCCGGAATGGATCCGCGGCCGCATGCACGAGGCCGGCAACGAGGGGCAGCGGGTCGGCGTCGAGCTTGCGCGCGAGCTGCTCGCCGAGTGCAAGGCCATGGCGAACGGCGTATACCTGATGCCGTCGTTCGGCCGCTACGAGAACTGCCTGGAGGTCCTCGAGGCCGCGCGGTGAGCGCGGCCGAGTGCGGCTAGTTCAGCATGGCGACGCGACGCGGGTAGCCGCGTCCGTCGACCACGAGCTGCGCCAAGTAGATCCCCGGCGCGACGCGGCGCCCGTCGGCGTCGTCCCCGTCCCACACCGCCGGCTGCCGCCCCGCGGCGCGCGTGGCGGCCGGTTGGACGATGCGGACGATGCGGCCGGCCGCGTCGATGATGCGCAGTTCGGTGCGGGCCCCGCGGGCCAGCGTGTACGCCAGCTCGACGCGGCCGCGGGACGGCGTCGGATGCGCGCGGCGCCAGCTCGACGCCCGCGGTCGGCCGGTCGGTGACGGAGTTCACCGGCGACTCGTAGTAGACGCGGCGGATCTCACCGGTGCCGGGCGTGAAGTCGTACGACATCTTGCAGTACCACAGCGCGCCGTCGGGTCCGTTCAGGTAGTCGGCGATCTCCTGGAACCCGCGCCCCCAGTCGAGCGCGTTGGGCTGACCCTGCACGGGCGCCGCGAGCTGCCAGCCGTTGTCCGTGAACTTGAGCCGGCGCATGAAGCCGTCGTAGAAGTCGCTGAAGAAGTAGTCGCCGTCGTACTCCTGCGGGAAGCTGCACGCCGAGCAGCCGATCGTCCGGTAGACGCCGGCGCTGATCACGGCGGCGGTGAAGCCGCTGCGGTCGTAGGCGTAGATCCCAGGTGTCGGCGACGGGTCGGGCAAGATACCGGGGCACGACGTGACGAAGCCCGCGGGGCCCTCGAAGTACGGCCAGCCGAAGTCCGGGAATCCGCCGGCGACGAGGTCGACCTCCTCGAACAGGTTGGAAGCCGACGTCGCCGATGAAGATGTTGGTCGTGATCGGATCGATGTGGAACCGGAACGGATTGCGTAGGCCGGTCGCCCAAATCAGGCGCGCGTTCGCGTTGGGATAACCGGCGAGCGGGGTTGTCGGGCGGCGCGAGCAGCGCCTTGTTCGCCGGACCGCCGGGACCCGCGGGCAGGTAGCGGACGTCGAGTCTCAGCATGACCCCGCGGAGGCTGATCGGTGTCCTGCGCGGCGCAGCCGTTGCCGTCGTCAGCCGAGTGCCGCGTAGAGGAATCCGTCGACGCCGAACCGGAGCGTGCCGCCGTTGTGGATGTCCTGGAGGTCGGGGATCGTCACGCAGCACATCGTAGCGCGACGCGGGATCGAGCCGCATGACGAGCCCGCTCGGGTTGTCGAGGATCCCGGTGGCGGTGTATCGCGCGATCCGACAGTTGCCGGCCATGTGGTCGTAATAGAGGTAGATGAACGGCCGGGTCGGCCACTGGGGGTCGACCGCAACGCCGGTGAGCCCGCGGTCGCCGGACACCTCGACACTGTCCACGACGATCATCGGATCGAACGCGCCGAGCTTGCCCTCGACGATCAGGCGCACCGCGCCCGCCCGCTCGACGACGACGAGGCGGCCGTCGGGAAGCGAACGCCATGCCGACGGGATCGTTGAGCCCGCTCGCCACGATCTGATCGATGAACCGGATCGGGGAGCTGGGTCTGGGCGTCGGCGCAATCCACCGCGAGCGCGGTCGCGATCGCCACTGCCGCCAGTGCCAAAGGTACGGAAAGCCCGAGGGTGGAACGGGCGATTCGGCGGAGGCCGGAGGCGGTCATCGGCATGGTCGTCGGTGGCCTGGTTGCGGTGAGCACGGCACGGCGCCAGGCGCTGCAAACTCCATCGGTGTCGGGGCTACGGCCGTCCCGGAGTGCAACAGCGGGGTAAAGAGTGTATACCTCACGGGCCCGCGCGTCGCCATCGTTTTTTAGCTCTGTTTACGGGGTTCCCAGTGGGATTGCTCCTCTATTTCGTGGTCATCGCAGCGGCCATGATGGGCCTGACCCGCATCCTGCCGGGGTTTCACGTCGACGGTTGGGTCCCCGCCCTGACGGCCGCCCTCGTCCTCGGAATCGTCAACACGATCGTGAAACCGATCCCTGTTCGTGCTCACCCTTCCGTTCACCATCATCACGCTGGGTCTGTTCCTGGTCATCCTGAACGCCATCATGCTGTGGCTCACCGATCTGCTGGTCCCCGGGCTGTCGATCCGCAACTTCGGGACCACGATCCTGGCTTCGATCCTGCTCGCCATCGTCGGCATGGTGTGGAAAGCGGCGACCAAGCCGGCGCCTTGACCGAAGGCTCGGACGACTCGGGACTCGGCCGCCGGCTCATCGGGTTGGCGCTCGCGGGAGGAGTCCTGGGTGCGCTGTTCACCGTCGCCGTGGGGCTCTCGCCCAGCTCGTCGATGCGGTATGGCCCGCGGCCGGCGTCGCCGAGCCGGTGCGCCGGGTGATCGCCGCCGGCGCCGGGCTTCGCCTCCCAATCGCGGCCGCCGGGCTCGCGCTGCTCCGCGGGCTGCCGTGGGCGCACTCGACCGGCGCACGGCTCGTCGTCGTCACCGCGTCGGTCGCGACGCTGGTGCTGGCGGCCCGGATCTCCACCGGCCCGCTCCCGGCGGCGGCAGCCGGCTTCCCGACGAGTGCGCGCGCCAAGTCGCGCGCCATTCTCAAGTGGAGCTACGGCTCGCCGGCGACGGTCGCGAACCTGGTGCGCATGAGCCGCGATTCCGATCCCGCGACATCCGCGAGGCAGGCGGTGCTGGCGCTCGGCGTCAACCTGATCGTCAGCGACGTCGAGCACGCGGACGCCCGAGCGCCCCTCGCGCTTCGGCGCGTTGCCGGTGCGCGACGAGCCTGGGACGCGGCTGCGCGAGGCGCTGGCCCAAGATTCGGTCGAGGCCGTGCGCGCCGAGGCGGCGCGCGCGCTGTGGAAGGCGCCGCGGACGTTCGGCGTCAGCGAGGCCGCGGCCGAAACGCTCGCCGCGATGCTCGATCGCGCCGATCGTCCCGAGCAAGTCGAGCGGCTGGCGTGGCTCGCGCTCGACGCCGCCGGCGGCGCGCACGAACGTGGCGCTCACGGCCGCGGCCTCGCGCTTCGCCACGCACGACGTCGGACACCGACCTGGCGCAGGCCGCGCGCCAAGCGGCATCGCCCCGCCGCGCGTCGATTCTGGCGGCAGGGACGCCCTGCGTTATAAAGGGCCGATGACCTCCGACCCGAGCGACACGAACGGCGCCACCGCACTCGACGAGGACAAGCGTCCGGCGCACACGCTCGTCCACCGAGAACGCCGACCTCTGCATGGCTGCGTGAAGTGCTGCACGTACCATCACCGTCGAAGTCGACGCCCCGCGCGCGGCGTGGGAATACGACCAATGGATCTGGGCGCTCCATCACGACACGATCCGAGCTGTTCGTCGAGAAGCCGAGCGCTGGTTCCTCGCACGTCGCCACGACCTGCCGTCAGCCTCGACGTCTCCGGACGCTGCAAGATCCACGGCCGGCATCCGGTGCTGTGCCGCGGTACGATCCGCGCGAGCTGCGAGCGCCGCTTGCCGCTCGAGGACGCGACGGCGTGGTTCCACAACGCCAGAGGCTGGAGGACGTGGCTCCAGAAGCGAACGTCCGCGTCACTGGGAGCGCCTCGAGGCGCATCGCCGGGGCGCACGCCGTCAAGTCCACGCCGCCACGAACGGCGGGCTCATCCGGTCGAGGCGCTCGTCGCCTCGTCCGGTCGCAGCTCGCGCGGGCGCTCGCGCTAACGCGGCACCCGCTCGCGCGTCACGTCCAGCGCCGTTTCCCGCTCCGCCAGCGCAGCGCCAGCGCCTGGAGCGGCGTGAGCCCGTCGGGGTCGACGCCGCGCAATGCCTCGAGGATCGGAGGGGCGGCGCATCCGGGCAACGCGAGCTGAGGCCGCCGCCGCCCGTGGCGCGGCCGACTCGGAGTGCTCCACGGTGCGCTCGCTCTCGAGCTCGCTCAGGACCTCTTCGGCGCGCGCGCGAGCACCGGCGCTCGGCAGCCCGGCGCGGCGCGCGACGTGGATGCCATACGAGCGATCGGCCGCGCCGTCGACGATCGCGGTGAAGGAACACCACGCCGTCGCCCGACTCCTGCACGGTGACGTGCACGTTGCCGAAGCCGCGGCAGCCGCTCGGCGAGCTGCGTCAGCTCGTGGTAGTGGGTGGCGAACACCGGTGCGCGGCCGCGGGCCCGCCGGCGTCGTGCGAGGTGCTCGGTCACCGCCCACGCCAGCGCCAGGCCGTCGTAGGTCGCGGTGCCGCGTCCCAGCTCGTCCGAGCAGCACGAGCGAGCGCGAGGTCGCCGCGCGCAGGATGTCGGCGGTCTCGCGCATCTCGACCATGAACGTGCTCTCGCCCGGCGCCCAGCGCGGTCGGCCGCGCCGACGCGCGTGAACAGCCGATCGACCAGGCCGATGCGCGCACGGCCGCGCCGGCACGAACGAGCCCGCCTGCGCGAGCATGCACGCATGAGCGCGACCTGGCGCAGATAGCGTGCTCTTGCCGCCCATGTTGGGCCCGGTGAGCAGCAGGATCTGGCGGCTCGCGCGCGTCGAGCGCGAGCGTCGTTGGGCACGAACGCGCCGCGCGGCAGCAGCCGCTCGACCACCGGGATGCCGCGCGTCCTCGAGGCTCGAGCCGGTCCGGAGTCGTCGACCTCGGGCGCGTCCAGCCGTACCGCGACGCGGCCTCGGCCAGCGCCGCCTCGGCGTCCAGCGCGGCGAGCGCGTCGGCCGTCGCGCTGGAGCGTCGGGCACGAACGCGGCCGGCGCACTCGCGCAGCGCCACGAACAGCTCGTGCTCGCGCGCCTCGAGGCTGCTCCTCCGCGCTCAGCACCTCGCCTTCCTTCGGCCTTGAGCGCCGGGCGTCACGAAGCGCTCCGCGCGTCGGTCAGCGTCTGGCGCCGCTCGTAGTCCGGCGGGCACCTTGTCGAGGTGCGTGCGCGTGACCTCGAGGTAGTAGCCGAACACGCGGTTGTAGCCGATCTTGAGGCTCGCGATCCCGGTGCGCGCGCGCTCCGAGCGCCTCGAGCTCGGCGATCCAGCGCTTGCCCGAGTGCGCGAGATCGTGCGAGCTCGATCGCGGTCCGCGTCGTAGCCGCGCGCGGATCACGCCGCCGTCGCGCGACGCCGGCGGCGGATCGTCGACGAGCGCGCGCGCGAGCCGCCGCTCGAGCTCGGGCGGCGCCGGCGAGCGCTCGCGTCGCGCGCGACCGATTCGCCGCGACCGCGAGCGCCGCGTGATCGCGGGCAGCGCGCGCGAGCGCGTCGCGCAGCGCGCCGAGATCCCGCGGCGTCGCCTTGGCGCAGGCGATGCGGCTGCGCGAGGCGCTCGAGGTCGGGGAACGCGCGCAGCGCGTCGCGGAACGCGCGCGCGCCGTGTCGGTGCGCGACCCACGCCTCGACCGCGTCGAGCTGGCGCGCGATCAGTCGCCGCGACTCGGCGAGCGGCCGCTCGAGCCACGCGCGCAGCCGCCGCGCTGCCGAGTGCCGTGACGGCGAGCTGTCAGGTGGTGCCACAGCGTGTGCGGCGGCTCGCCGCCGGGCTGCGGCTGGAACAGCTCGAGGTGGCGCGCGGTGGCGGCGTCGTAGCGCAGCGTCGTCGTCTCGCGCCAGCGCTCGATGCGGCGCGAGCTGGCGCGCCGTCCCGCCCTGCACGCGGTCGAGATAGTCGAGCGCCGCCGCGGCCGCGGCTGCGCGGCCGCGAGATCGCGCGACCTGGCCGCGAGCGCGTCGTCGCCCCATCGCGCGCGTCGAGCGATCGCCGATCGCGTCGAAGCGCGCGAGCGGCCGCCGTCGTCGCGGCGCCCGCGAGCCCGCGCGCGCGCCGCCTGCGAGCCGCGCCGAGTCGGCGCCGGCAATTCGGCCGGCGCGCGGCGTCAGCCACTCGGCGACGCGCAGGCGCGCGAGCAGCGTCCGATGCATCGGACCACGCCACCTCCGCCAGCTGCACCTCGCCGGTCGAGGCGTCGGCGAGGCATACGCCGAGCGTCTCCAGTGGTCGGGCCATAGCGCGACGAGGAAGTTGTTGGCGGCGGGTTCGAGGAAGTGCTCGCCGGTGACCGATCCGCGGGTCAGGATCTCGGTGACGCCGCGCTCGACGATCAGGCCCTTGGCGCGCGCGGGATCCTCGAGCTGGTCGCAGATCGCGACCTTGTGGCCGAGGCGCAGCAGCCGCGCGACGTAGGCGTCGCGCTGGTGCCAGGGCATCCCGCACATCGGGATCGGCTCGGGGTCCTGCTTGTTGCGCGAGGTCAGCGTCAGCCCGAGCAGCGCCGCGCCGCGCACGGCGTCGTCGAAGAACATCTCGTAGAAGTCGCCGAGCCGGAAGAACAGGAACGCGTCGGGATGCTCGCGCTTGATGCGCGCGTACTGCCGCATCAGCGGCGTCGCTTCGGCGCGCGTCGACATCGTCGAGCGCGCGCGCAGCGTCTCGGTCATCGCGCGGTCACTTGATGACGCGGTACTGGATGCCGAGGCGCGCGGGCCGCGCCGCTCGCCGGCGCGCACCGCGTCGTCCTCGGCTCGCGGTAGACCGGCCGAGGCGCACGACGTAGACTGCGTGACGCCCCCTCGCCGCCGGCGACGACCGTGGCCGTCGGCGAAGCCCGCCCGCACGGCGCGACGGACAGGCGCTTCGCCCGCGGCGCTCATCGGTGAAGCACGCCGATCTCGACGTCGATGCCGGCCTCGCCGAGCCTCCGTGCTCGCCGCGCCCGGCGAGCGACGCGGCCGACCCGCGCTGGCGGCCTCCATGCTCGCGCGGGTACTGGCGCGAGCAGCCGCTCGACGCGCGCGCCTGCGCGACCTCGGGCTGATGCTGCCGCGTCGGCGATGGCCACGACCCGCTCGAGCGCCGCCGGCGCCGGCTTCGCCGGGATCATCGCCGTCGAGCGACGGCATCTGAGCGCCTCGCATCGCCTGCTCGGGACGCTCGGCCTGCTCCCACGCCAACGCCACGCCGAGCTGGGCGAGGCGTCGCTCGCGGCGAGGTCGACGCCGCGACCTCCTCGAGCAGCGCGCGCGCCGAGTTGGGCTCGCGCAGCGCGAGCCACGACAGGCCGCGCCCAGTAGCGCGCCTCGTCCTTGAGCGACGGGATCGAGGCGCGCGCGCCGCGCGCGCGAACGCGTCGGCCGCGGGCCGGTACTCGCCGCGCGCGTAGTGCAGACTGTCCGAGCAGGAGCGCGGCCTCGCCGCTCTGCCGGGTCGCGCCCGGTTGGTTCTCGAAGCCGGCGGAGCGGCGGCGACCAGGCTGTCGGCGGGCACGCGCTCGAGCAGGCATCTGAGCGCGGCCGACAGCAACAGCGGCGAGCACGAGGCCGAGCGCTCCGAGGCGGGGAACACGGGCAGCAGGACATCACCCGCGCCGGAGCGATAGGACACGTTGCGCGCGCGCAAAACGCCGGGCGGCGACGACTCCGCCCGGCGCCGGTGTGGAACTATCCGCGCGACCGTCATTCTCCTCGTCGGTCGGCTCGCTCCTTTGATCTTCGGCCTGGGCTTCACCGGCGCTTCCTCGGCCGGCGGGTTGGCCGCGATGCGCGCGCGCACCTGGTTGCGCTTCGACGTCCACTCCGCGAGCGCGATGTCGTCCTGCTCGCGCGAGCCAGCGCCTTGACGCTCAGGATCAGCCGGTGGTTCGGCACGTCGACGCGCGTCACCTTCATCGTCAGCTCCTCGCCGACCTCGAACGCGTCGTTCGGACGCTTCAGGTCGTCGATGCCGAGCTGCGAGAGCGGCACGAAGCCCTCGATGCCGCTCGCCGAGATCGACGATGGCGCCGCGATCGAACAGCCGGTTCACCGTGCCCTTGAGCTCCATCCCCGCCGGGAACTTGCTCCGCGAGCTGCGGCCACGGATCGTCGCTGACCTGCTTCAGGCCCAGGCTGATGCGCCGGTGCTCCTTGTCGATCGACAGGATCACGACCTCGACCGTGTCGCCCTTCTTGAGCACCTCGCTCGGGTGCGCGACGCGCTTGGTCCACGACATGTCGGACACGTGCACCAGGCCGTCGATGCCCTCCTCGAGCTCGACGAAGGCGCCGAAGTTCGTGAGGTTGCGGACCTTGCCCTTGACGCTTCATGCCCGGCGGGTACTTCTGGTCGAGCGTGAGCCACGGATCCGGCTCCACCTGCTTCAGGCCGAGCGAGATCTTCTCGTTCGCCTTGTCGACCTTGAGCACCACCGCCTCGATCGATCGTCGCCGATGTTCACCACCTTGGACGGATGCCGCACGTGGCGCGTCCACGACATCTCGGAGACGTGGATCAGGCCCTCGACGCCCTTCTCGAGCTCGACGAATGCGCCGTAGTCGGTGATCGAGACCACGCGGCCCTTGATGCGGTCGCCGACCTTGTACTTCTCGTCGACGCCCTCCCACGGGTAGGCCTCGAGCTGCTTCAGGCCGAGCGAGATGCGCTCCTTCTCGGGATCGAAGTTGAGCACCTTGACGCGCACCTTGTCGCCGATCTTCACCAGCTCGGACGGATGCGCGACGCGGCCCCACGACATGTCGGTGATGTGGAGCAGGCCGTCGATGCCGCCGAGGTCCACGAACGCGCCGAAGTCGGTGATGTTCTTGACCACGCCCTCGCGGATCTGGTCCTTCGCGAGGTCCTTCAGGATCGACGACTTCATGCGGTTGCGCTCTTCCTCGAGCACCGCGCGGCGCGACACGACGATGTTCCGGCGCCGCTTGTTGAGCTTGATGATCTTGACCGAGCACGTTCTGCCCGAGCAGCGCGTCGACGTTCTGCACCTGGCGCAGCGCGATCTGCGAGCCGGGCAGGAACGCCTCGACGCCGTAGAGGTCGACGACCACGCCGCCCTTGATCTTGCGCACCAGCTTGCCCTCGACCACCTGTCCTGAGTCGTGCGCTTCCTTGACGCGGTCCCACACGCGCACGAAGTCGGCGCGCTGCTTGGAGAGCACGACCGAGGCCGTCCTGGTTCTCCATCTTCTCCAGGAACACGTCGATGATGTCCGCCGACCTTGATGCTGCCCGGGTCGGAGAACTCGGAGAGCGAGATCACGCCCTCGCTCTTGAACCCGACGTCGACCAGCACTTCCTTGTCGTCGATCGGCGAGCACCGGTGCCGCGAACGATCTCGCCTTCGCCGATGGAGCGCAGCGACTCCTCGTACTGCCCGAACATCTCGGCCCGCAGCTTCGGGTCGTGAGGTCGTCGTCCTCGTCGGCGTTGAGCGGGATCGGGGGAACGAAGGTGGCCCGCGTCGGCGATTTCCGCCACGGGGTTGAGGGTGTTCTCGGTCGTGTCCAGCATGAAAGTTGAAGCCTCCGTCGACGAGCGATGGCGGCGGCGTTGCTACGCCGCTCCGCGTGACGCCGATTGCAGCTGTTCGCTCTCGGAGCACCGCGATCTCCCGCATCACCGCGTCCGCCGATGCGCTGGTAGAGCGCGCGTCCCGGCGTGAGATCGCTGTCCGGTCCCGGCGCAGCTCCCGCCAGTCGCGCGCCGGACCGAACCAGATCCGCATCTGCGCGCCGCGGACCATCCACCGCCGCGGGCCGGTTGCTGCCCGAGATGTAACACGGCACGATCGGCGACGTCCGCGTGCACCGCCAAGAGTCCCAGACCCGGGACGCGCCGGATGAAGCTCGCCGTCGCGCATGCCGACTGCCCTCCGGAAACAGCAGCGAGCGCGCCGCCGCGCTTCAGCGCCTCGATCGCGCGCGACAGTCCGCTCAGGTCGCGCGGAGCCCGCGCCGGATCGGGATGGAGTTGAACGCTCCGGATGCAGCGGCCCCAGAACCGGCGTCGAGAACAGCTCTTCCTTCGCGAGGAAGTACGCTCCCGCGGATACCGCGGCACCCACCATCGGCGGATCCCAGAACGAGACGTGATTGGAAGCGACGATCAGGCCGCCGCTGACGCGGCACGTTCGCTTCCGCGAACCTCTCGATTCGAAATGGTCGCGATAGAAGGCGGTGGCCAAAAACCGGCAGGCACTATAATACGCGCCCACGAAAACTCCTAATCGCGCCTCGCCCTCGTTCGGGCCCGCTCCGCCGCTGCGTCCGGACGGGCCCGCGCCGTCACCCGGCGAGCCCGCCTGGCATTGATCCGCGCCTCATCCTCGCGCCTGCTCGCGACCTTCGGGCAATGCGCGGATGCGCGCGCACGATCCGCCAGCACCGCCTCGACCTGCGTGCTCCGCGTCGAGCGTCGTCGTGTCGAGGACGACCGCGTCGGGCGCCAGGCTTGAGCGGGCTGTCGGCGCAGGTCTGATCGCGCTCGGTCGCGCCAGGTCAGCTCCTCGCGCACGTCGTCCAGGGCGGTCAGGATCCTGCGCTCCTGCAGCTCACGATGGCGCCGGCGCGCGCCGGGTCTCGAAGTCGGCGTCGAGGATAGATCTTCACCTGCGCGTCGGGGAACACCACGGTGCCGAGGTCGCGGCCCTCGGCGACCACCGGCCCGCGCTCACCGACGGCGCGCTGGATCTCGACCAGGCGGCGGCGCACGCCGGGCATGCGCCGCCAGGCGCGACGACAGCTCGCTCACCGTCCGGGGTGCGGATCCGCGTCGCTCACGTCGATCGCCGTCGAGGCACACGTGGGCCGTGATCGGGAGCGCCCGAGAGGTCGAGCTTGCGTGTCGTGCGCGCATCGCTCGACCGCCGTCGGGGTCGTCGGGCGAGATCCCCGACTCTGAGCACCTTGACCGCCAGCGCGCGATAGAGCGCGCCGGTGTCGACGTAGAGGAAGCCGAGCCGGGCCGCGACCGCGCGCGCGGTGGTGCTCTTGCCCGCCGCGCCGGGACCGTCGATCGTGACCACGAAGCTCATGCCGCCGCCCCGATCCGGTGTCCGGCGTCGGCGTCGGCGCCGCGCAGCTCGCGCAGGTCGCCGGAGCGTCGCCGCGAAGCCGGGATACGAGGTGGCGATCGTCTCCGCGTCGTTCGATCGCGACCGGTCGCTCGGCGCGGGTTCCGAGCACGGCGAAGGCCATCGCGATGCGATGATCGCTGCTCGGCCTCGACCACGCCGCCCGCGGATCGGTCCGCCCTCGATCTCGATCCCGTCGGGCAGCTCACGCGCCGCGACGCCCAGGCCGCGCGAGATTGCGCGACCAGCGCCGGCGATGCGGTCGCTCTCCTGACCCGGGCTCAGCGCCGCGCCGCGAGCTCGCGAGCCGCCCGCCGCGGTCGCGGCCGCCGATCGTCCACGCCGGCACCTCGTCGATCATGCGCGGCATCCATTCGGGGCACGTCGAACGCCGCGGAGCCGCTCGGGCCCCGTCACCGTCACGTCCCGCGATCTCCTCGCTCGCCGTCGTCCGCGAGCGCGTCGCCGCTCGACGCGTGGCGCCCATCGCGCTCGAGCACGTCAGAGCAGCGCCGAGCGCGTGGGTTGAGTCCGACCGCCCGCGCGGTGATCGCGCGCACCGGGACGAGCCGCCGCGGCCGCGAACAGAAACGCGGCCGACGAGAAGTCGCCGGGCACGCGCCAGCGCGCGCCGCCGGAAGCCGCGCCGGGCCCGCGCAGGCGAACGTGCGTCCGCCCGAGGCCTGTTCCTCGACCGCGAGATCGACGCCGAGCGACGCCAGCATGCGCTCGGTGTGGTCGCGCGCGGGACCCGGCAGCGCGCACCTCGGTCGCGCCTGCGGCCTGGAGACCGGCCAGCAGCACGCAGGTCGCGACCTGGGCGCTCGCGACCGGCAGCGTCGTAGTCGATCGCGCCTCGAGCCGGCCCGCCGCGGACGACGAGCGGCGGCAGCCGATCGCCGTCGCGCGCACGGAGCGTGGCGCCCATGCGCCGCAGCGGCTCGATCACGCGCGCCACCGGCCGGCGATGGAGCGACGCGTCGCCCGCGAGCACGGCGAGGAAGTCCTGCGCGGCGAGCACGCCGGCCAGCAGCCGCAGCGTGGTGCCCGAGTTGCCGCAGTCCAGCACGCGATCGGGCTCGAGCAGCGCGAACCCGCGGCCCTCGAGCCGGACCGCTCTCGTCCCGCGCGCGGCCGCGAGGCCGAGCGAGCACGCGCAGGCCAGCGTGTTCTGCAGTCGGCGCCGGGATTGGGATTCTCGACCACGGTCTCCCCTCGCTCAGCAGCGCGAGCAGGTACGCGCGGTGCGTCACCGACTTGTCTCCGGGCGGGCGGAACTCGCCGGCGAGCCCGCCCGGATGGATCTCGAGACGCTCGAGCGTCGTGCACGGTGCGGCGTCGCGCCGTGGTCTTGCGTCGCACCGTGGTCTTGCGTCGCGTCCGGGCGACGGTGGCGCTGCGCGTCCGCCGCACGCGGGTGCCCCGTTCGCATCGCGGGCCGCGGCCCGCAGCGCCTGGAGATTCCGCCACGAGACGAACTCTGTCGATCAGCACGCGTCGCCGGTCGTCGAGCCCCGAGAACATGCAGGCTAGCTCGAACTGGCGGTCGGACTTGCGCGCCGTCGCGTCGCAACGCACCACGATCCCCTCGCACTTTGATCAGCTCCTTCGCCGCGCGTCCGCCCGGCAGGCGCGGGAGCACGATGGTGAGCGCGACCTGGAGAGCGGCGCCAGGTAATGCGAGGACGTGCAGTACACGCCGCTCGCGGAGATGTTCTGACTCTCGGTGACGATCTGCGAGCCGTCGTCCTCCGCCTCGCCCTTCCACCCTCATGCTCAGCCGGGCGTCTGCACGCGGTCGACCGCGGCGTTCCGACTTGCGCTTGGTTCGCTTCTGCGGCATCAGGACCTCCCCATGACGTTGCCGTCGGGACCGTCGCGGCGAGACCTCGAGCGCGAGATCACGCCCAGCAATACGTAATACT
>ERZ1370068.647-contig-10591_pt1 | contig 24317 bp, 30 predicted proteins | sample MGYA00561227_ERZ1370068 | MGnify/ENA primary metagenome ERZ1370068 (study PRJEB38410, sample SAMEA6850437) | metagenome | study: Metagenomic assessment of the ecological functions of the soil: analysis of the soil microbiota associated with the...
ATTGTACTTCGTTCAGTTACGTATTGCTCGACAGCGCGATGGCGACCGCACTGCCCAGCGCCCACCCGGCGACCGTCGGAGCCAATGGACGCCGAGCACGGGCCGGCTGAGACCGACGAGGGCGTGCGGGAACGGGCCGATGCCACGACGAGCAGGGGCTCGAGGTCGATCCGGTGGTGGGCGATCGTGATGGCGAGGTTGAGTGGCGCGGCGAAGCGGAAGAGCACTTGGCGGCGTCGGTCGCGTGACCGGACAGGAACGCGGGGACGAGTGACCGTGGTGGCGTGCAGCGCGGCGGGTCGGGCGCTCCCCGGTCGAAGAGAGCGCCTTGCTGGCCGGTGGAGGCGGGACGCTTCGCCAGTCACGAGGAGGGACTGCCGTCGGGCCGCCACCGCGAGTTACGTGCCGCGCGCCGGCAGCCACAACCAGACGCCGAGCAGCGCACCGAAGAGACCGCCAGCGAGCAGGAAGCGGCCGGTCGCGCTCGCACCACCTTGGCGAAGCGCTGGATGAAACGTCAGTGCGGTGCTCGACGGGCCAGACCGGCGCAGCACGCGGCCTCTCGTCGTGGGGAGATGAGCCCGCCGCCCTCGAGGAGGTCCTCGGCGATCCAGCTTGAACAGCACCAGGTTCGCGACGACGAGCCGGCGCGGCGACGGCCGGCGTCCAGCGGGAAGGCGGTTGCGCTCGGTCAGGACGTTCGAGGCCTCCTGCTCGACGGCGCTCGCGGCAGCCGGGCCTGGCGGCTGCCGTCGTGTCATCGTCGCAGGTCGCGCTGGATGGCGTGCATCGCTTCGTCGATGCGTGTCGTAGAAGTGATGCGGTCAGAGCGTCGAAGACCCGTAGCTGTACACACTGATCGTGCAGCCTCGTCTGAGCTCGACGAAGGCCATGTGAACGCCCAGCGCGTTGAGCTCCGTGTCGAGCCGTTCGAGCATGTCGGCAGCGGTGACGTCGATGTCGGTGATCGCCTCGCACTGGAGGACGACCCACTGCGGGTGCCGCTGCCGGACGAGGCGGCGCACCTGCTGGCGGAAGATGCCGGCGTTGGCGAAGAACAGCGGCGCCTCCCAGCGGAAGAACGAGCACGCCGTCCGGCTCGACGGCCTCGGGTTCGGCCCGCAGGCTGTGCCACTCACCGGTCGAGCTCCACGCGGCCGAGGATCTCGCCGTTCGGCCACCAGCTGCGCTGGAAGAACAGCAGGATCGACAGCGCGATCGCGATCACGATCCCGGCCAGCACGCCGAAGAACACGACACCGGCGGTCGCCGCCAACGACAGCGCGAGCGAGCTCATGCGCGCGCGGGCGAAGCGTGACGAGCGCCGGGACGTCGGCCAGCGAGATGCGCGGCCGCGATCACGACCGCGGCGAGTGCCGTCTGCGGCAGGTCGGCGAGGAGCGAGCTGAAGAACAGGAGCAGGAGCGCGACGCACGCCGGCACCGACCAGGCCGGTCAGCTGGCTCTTCGCGCCCGACTGCTCGGCGACCGCCGTCCGGGAGCCGCTTGAGGACACGGCGAAGCCCTGGAACATCCCCGCGCGCCAGGTTCGCCGTGCCGAGGCCGATCATCTCCTGGTTCGGGTCGACCTCGTCGCCGCGGCGGGCGGCGAAGCTGGTCGAGGTGGCGATGGTGTCGGTCAGCGAGACGAGCGTGATGCCGGCCGCGGCGATCGAGCAGCGGGATCACGTCGTGGCGCTGGTCCACGGGAACGTCGGCTTGGGCAGGCCCTGCGGCAGTGCGCCGACGGTCTTCACATCGAGGTCGAACACGGCGGTGACGACCGTCGCGCCGACGACCGCGACGAGGACCGCCGGGACCTGCCGGCTGACCCGCGGGAGCACGAGGAGCACGCGCCAGCGTCGTCGAGGCCGAGCCGCGATCGCCGTGCGGTTGCGCTCGCCGAAGCCGTCGACGAAGCGCGCGGAGCTCGTCGACGAAGCCGTCGGCGTCGGTCGAGAACCCGCAGAGCTTGGGCAGCTGCGCCGACGACGATCGTGATGGCCAGCCCGTTCATGTAGCCGACCTGCACCTCCTTCGAGAGCAGGTCGGCGACGAAGCCGAGCTTGGCGACGCCGAGGCCGATCTCGATGAGCGCCGACGAGGAGGGCCATCATGCCGGCCAGCGCGACGCGCCTCGCCAGGATCGTCGCCGGCCACGACGAGCGGGCGATCGCGGCGAAGATCAGCGGCCCGAGCGACGAGTCCGGCCCGAGCACCAGGATCCGGCTCGGACCCATGACGGCGTAGCCGACGAGGCAGGCGATCGTCGTGTAGAGGCCGTTGACCGGCCGGCAGCCCGGCCAGCTCGGCGTAGGCCATGCCCTGGGGCACGAGGATCGCCGCGAGGACGACGCCGGCGACGAGGTCGAAGTGGAGCCAGCTTCTGCCGGTAAGAGCGCGCCACGCCGAGTCCCGGCACGATGCGGGCGGCGCCGGCTCGCACGGCCGTCCTCGGCCGGCGCGCCGGAGATCATCGTGCGCTGGTCCAGTCCAGACCCGGCTCCGCCGCCGCGATGAGCGCACGAGGCCACCGGCGACGCGGAACGTCGCAGCTCGCCGTTGACGACTCGGTCGCGCCGGCATCTGAGCTCCTCCCTCATCGTCCGCGCAGTGACCGCCGCAGCGTAGGCGCTGGTGTCCGAGCGAGGACCAAGGCGCGGCCGTGAGAGTGACGCTTGGCCACCGAGCAGCGCTGAGCGCGGTCCGGCAGCCGGCCGTGGTGCCTCCTCGGCCCCGTGGGCATGCTGCGTGCCCATGACGGCCTGGCTGCTGAAGACCGAACCCGGTGCCTACAGCTACGAGGACCTGGAGCGGGACGGCACCACCCACTGGGACGGCGTGACCAACGCGATGGCGCAGCTCAACATGCGGGCCATGGAGGTCGGCGACCCGGTGGTCATCTACCTCACTCCCAGACGGGACAAGGCCGCCATCGGGCTCGCGGCGGGTCGTCAGGGCGCCCTACCCCGACCCGACCGACGAGCGGGGCAAGCGCGTGTGGGTCGACGTCAGCGCCGAGCGGCGACTCGCACCCGACCGGTCACGCTGACCGAGCTCAAGGCCGATCCCGCCTTCAGCGACCAGCATGCTCGTCCGCCAGTCCCGCCCGTCGGTCGTCTCTCGACCGACGAGCAGCTGGCCGTGATCGAGCGGCGGGCCGGCGCAGCCGCCCCTCGAGCTGACGGCGCCAGCCCGCACGCCCGAGGGACCGGCCTCGCGCCGCCGCGGGAGCCGGTCCCTCGTCGGTTGGTCGGGATCAGGGGTTGCAGGTGAAGGTCCCGTTGCTGGCCGACTCGGGGTCGGTGCAGAGCGGACTGGAGGTTGGTCGTCGCGTTCAGCCGGCTGATCATCGCCAACGGACCGGCCTGGTGCTCGCCGTTGAACGGCGTGGACGCCGGTGAAGCCGCAGGCCGCGGCGTCGGCCGGGTCGTTGAACCAGAAGCCGACGTTGAAGGTGTTCACCGGTGGGACACCACGGCTGGCGTCGAAGCCGAAGATCTGGTCGAGCAGGATCGTCTTGATCGTGACCTGGCCGCTGCCGTCATGGTTGGTGTGCAGGTCGGACTGGTACCAGGCGAAGCCGAAGTTCCCGCCGAAGTTCGGGTTGGCGGAGCCGTCGGCGCAGCTGCGGGGTCTTCTCGACGGTGAACAGGTCGAAGTCGAGGTCCGGCTTGAGGTTGCGGACGTTCGAGCTCGAGCTGGTCGTTCAGCTTCGCCCGTGTGACCTGGACCTTGGCGACCGGCGTCTTGCCGGGAGCAGCCAGGCAGCTGAGGAAGGGCGTGTTCGGGAACAGGTCGAACGACGTCGAGGACGGCTTGGAGCCGGCTGCGCCGGCCACGCCTCCGGCAGCCACCGCGGCAAAGGCCACGGCGGCGCGACGGCAAGGCGCGCGCGGGTGATGCAGTGTGCTCATGGGGGTACTCCTCCTGGTGGAGCTGACAACCCGGTGCCCAGTGCATCGGGCCGACCGGGGATACGCCCTGCCGCTAGTCATCGGTTCGCAACGAAGGACGAGCCAGCCGTCACGCGGGCGGGGCCTGCGTGATCGCACAGAGGGTAGACGCTCAGGTAACTTCCGACCGCAGTTCAGGGCCAGCACATGTGCAACGGAACCACCACTCCCCGCGAGGTCGATCCACCGCAGTCGCTACACGTTCCAGCCGCCTCGGTCTGGTTCCCGGACGAGGATCGCGCCGAGATCCTCCGCATGATCGACGAGTCCCTGCGCACCGGTCGTCTCACCCTCGGCCCCATCGGCGAACGCCTCGAGCGAGGAGTTCGCGGTCCGCCACGGCGCGGCCACGCGGTCGCCGTCGCCTCCGGCACGAGCGCCCTCGAGATCGTCCTGCGATCCGTCGGGGTGGAGCGGTCGCGGTCATCGTCCTCGCCAACACCTTCCACGCCACCGCGGCCGCGGTCGCTGGCTGCGGCGGCCGGCTGCGGTTCGCCGACTGCGATCCGGCCACCCTCTCGCCGTCGACCCGGCGCGTCCGTGGCCGCACTCGTCAACCCGGCGACGGCGGCGGTGATCGTGGTCCACGTCGGCGGACTCGTCGCCCCGGCCGTGCGCGATGCTGCAGGCGCTGTGCGCGGCGTCCGGCATCGCCCTCGTCGAGGACGCCGCCCATGCCCATGGCTCCTCGCTCGACGGCCGCTCGGCTGGCACGTTCGGCGTGGCCGGGACGTTCTCCTTCTACCCGACCAAGGTGATGGCCGGCGGCGAGGGCGGGATGATCGTGACCGACGATGCCCACCTGGCCGACGAGAGGCCCGCATCTCGCGATCAGGGCAAGGCGTCGTTCCTCACCAACCTCCACACCCGCCTCGGGCAGCAACTGGCGCATGAGCGAGCCGCACGCGGCGATCGCGCTCACCCAGCTGCGGCGGCTGGACGAGTTCATCGCCCGTCGCGACCAGGCAGCCCGTCGGTACACCCGCCGCCCCTGCCCGAGCTCGGCTTCACACCGTCGCGCGTCCCCGACGGCGCCGTCACCAACTGGTACAAGCTCATCGCGTACTCCGCCCCCGGTACCGACCGCGTCGTGCTGAAGAAGCGGCTCCGGGAGGGGGGCGTCGCCCTGTCCGGGCGAGGTCTACGGAGGTCCCGCTCTCACCTCCAACCGGTCTTCGAGCGCTGGGCCGAGGGCCCGCTGCTCCGGAACGGAGGAGCTCTGCGCCCGCCACGTCTGCCTCCCCATCTCTGGCGGTGATCACGCCCGAGCAGGAGCAGTTGGTGCTTCGGGCGCTCCAGGCGACGCTGGATGACGGCCCGCCGGGCCGGCGGACCGTCACCGGTGGTTCTGGCTTCATCGGCGCCAGCGTCGTCGACGCCCCTCGTGGCGGCCGGCCACCGGGTGCGCGCCATCGATCCTCGCCCTCCCGCCCGCGACGACGTCGAGCTGGCGCCCTGTCGACGTGCTCGACCTCGACGCGGTCACGGAGGCGCTCGACGGGAGTGGCCCCGTCTTCCACCTGGCCGCCATGGCCGACGTCAACGACGTGATCGCGCAGCCGGCCCGGGCCACCGGAGGTCAACGTCGTGGGAACGGTGAACGTCCTCGAGGCCGCGCGACGGGCCGGCGCCGGCCGCGCCATCCTGGCCAGCACGGTCTGGGTCTACGGAGCCACCCGGGGCGAGCGGGTCGACGAGACCGCGACGTTCGACCCCGACACCAACCGCCACCCTTACGTGACCACGAAGATCGCGGCGGAGATGGCCTGTCGGGACTACCCGACCCTCTACCAGCGGCCGTTCACCATCCTGCGCTACGGCATCCCGTACGGGCCCCGCATGCGGGAGAACACGGTCCTGGCGTCGTTCTTCCGGCGGGCCCTGACGGGCGAGCCGCTGCGCATCGACGGCGACGGTCGGCAGCTTCGGAACTTCGTCTACGTCACCGACCTCGCTCGCGCCCACGTGCTCGCGCTGCGGCCGGAGGCGGAGAACCTGATCGTCAACGTCGACGGGCCGGAGCCGGTCTCCATCCGGCGCCTGGCCGAGCTGACCCGGGAGCTGGTGCCGTCGGTGTCGGTCGAGTTCGGGCCGGTGCGCCCGGGCGATCTCGCCCCTCGCGTGGTCGTCAGCGATCGGGCCCGCGAGGTCCTCGGCTGGGCGCCCGAGGTCGGCATCGACGAAGGCGTGCGCCTGACGTTGCGTGGTACGTCGGCGCTGCGCGCGGCGCGCGGCCGCCGGCTCGCACGAGGCCGTCGGTGGCTGACGACGCCCGACGCATCGCCGTCGTCCCCGCCTACAACGAGGCGGAGACGGTCGCCACGGTCCTGGCCGGCCTGTACCCGCTGGTGCGACGAGCTCGTCGTGGTCGACGACGGGTCCACCGACCGGACGCGGGCCGAGATCTCGGCCTGGCTGCCGGCCGGTGGCCACGCCCGCATGCTGTCGTTCGACCGCAACCGGGGCATGTCGGCCGCCTACCACCTCGCGCTTCACCGACCTGCGCCGGCGCCTGCAGGAGGGCGAGCTCAACGAGGACGACCTGATCTTCACCGTGGACGCCGACGGGCAGCACGAGCTGGCCGCGTTCAACGAGCTGGAGCGCATCACGCAGGAGGAGCGGCTCGACGCGCTGCTCGTTCGGCGGGACCTGACCACCTATCCCCGCTACAAGCAGCTCGGCAACCAGCTGATGAGTCGGTTGGGCCACCCTGTGGGCCAACGGCGTGCAGCTGCTCGACGTGGAGTCCGGCTACCGGGTGTTCCGGTTGGGCCGGCTGGCAGAGGCCCTCGAGTACTACCGGGGCTACCGCTACAGCGAGACGGTCGAGGTGGCGATCGTGATGTCCCGCCTCGGCCACGCCGTGAGCAACGACGTCCTCGTCACCGTCCCGGTCTTCCGGTCCCGCACGCGGATGAAGGACGTCGTGATCGACCTCGTCGCCATCCCCCGCGGCCGCTGGCGGCGTGGCGCCGCCGCCGGAGGTGCGGCGGATCTGAGCGCTCAGCAGTGGTCGAGGTAGCCGGGTCCGCCGAGCAGGTCGTCGAGACGCACCGGCTCGAGCCTGCGGCCTTCAGCCCGTCGAGGATGCAGGGCAGCGCCGCGACCACGACCGAGCGGTCGGCGGTGATCCGGCCGTCGAGCCCGTCGTGCAGGAGGATGATCGAGCCGGGCCGGGCGCGACGCGCAGCACCCGGCTGGCGACCAGCGCAGGATCGTCCGTGGCCCAGTCGCCGGCCGAGACGCTCCACGTCACGGTGGTCATGCCCCGCTCGTGCACGGCCAGGCTCGACGAAGGGCGTGCGCTGGCCGTGGGGCGGGCGGTAGAAGCGGGGGCAGACGCCGAGCTGGCGGGCGAAGCGCGTCCTGCGTTCGGCCGAGCTCCGGGTACCGGGGTCGAGCCAACGCCACTGGTCGTGGTGGTACGAGTGGTTGCCCAGCAGCATCCCGTCCTCGTAGAGCGCGGGCGATGTCCGGCCGCGCGTCCAGCGCCTTGCCGACGAGGAAGAACGTCGCCTTCACCCCGTGCTGGTCGAGGATGTCGCGCACGGCGAGCGTGGCCGTGTCGTTCGGCCCGTCGTCGAACGTGATGGCGACGCGGTCGTCGCGGGGACCGTGAGGCCACGGCGCCGAACCACGACAGCTGGGGTCGTTGGCGCCCGTCCAGCCGAGCAGCGCCGCGGCTACGACGAGGAAGGCGACCGGCGCGAACCAGCCACCGCGGCCGCGCACCGCAGGCGCCGGCTCAGCGGGCGACGGCGAGCGTACTGACGGCGGCGACGACCGTGGTGAGGACGGCCACGGTGACGCCCCAGCGGGTGTCCGTCACGCGACCGACCCACGACGACGGTGAGCCGCGCCCAGGCCAGCGCCGAGCGCTCGCCACGCCACCGGTCGCCACGGCGCGCACTGCCACGCCGGCGCCGGCGCCCGCCAGCACACCGATCACCACCGTCGCGACGCCGGCACGGTCACGACGTACAGGACCGCAGCGGTCGCCGCGAGCAGCGGGCCGGCCAGCAGCCACCCAGCCCGCCGGCGCCCGCCGGCCACCAGGCGCGTCGCAGCGGCGACCGCGACGGCGGCGGCGACCTCGATCACCTCCGTCCGCGAGGGCGACGAGGACAGCGTCGCGATGGGCGCATCGCAGGACGCAGCCTGCCGTACCCTCGTCGCCACGCCGATCAGGCGCGAGCGCCCTCGGTCCACCGTGCTCCCTTCGACGGAGAGTCTCCGATCGGGACAGTAGCCACCGCCCGTTCGATGCCCTCGGGCGGCATCGGGTCGAGCACGACGGCGTGCGCTGCGGGCCTCCCGCGCCGCGCTGGTCGTGGTCGGCGTGGCGTGGGCCGGCGTGCTGCTCGCCATCACCCGCAGCGGATATCTACCTGACGACGGACATGGTCAGCAGCCACACGTCCACGTCTGCGGTTCATCGCCAGCCGGCTCTGGCACGGCCACGGCATCCCGCTCCATGCCGGTGCTCGGCCTCGGGCGACGCCTTCACGTTCCCGTACGCCTCGCTGCCCTGGCTCGTCGGCGCGCTGCTGTGGCCCCTGGCGGCGACCACGTCGTGACCGTGCTGCTCGTGGTCGGGGCGGTGGCGTCATCGCCACGACCTACTGGGCGATCCCGGCGTGCGATCGGGGGCTGGTGGGCGGTGGCGGTCCTGCTGAACCCTGCCCTCCTCACCTCGGTCCTGCTCGGGCAGCTGCCGTTCCTGTGGGCCGCCGCTGTCTCTGGCAGCGATCGCGCGTGGCGACGCGAGCGCCGGGCCGTGGCGACGGCGCTGCTCGCCCTGTCGCTGATCGTGCACCCGGCCGTGATGCTCCCGATCTCGATCGCCATCGTCGGGATCGCCATCGTCTTCCTGCGCGACCGCGGTCGTCTGGCCCTGGCCTGGCTGGTCGCGCGTCGTGCCTCGGTGCCGGCCATCGTCCTGACTGGCTCGACTCGCCCGGTCGTCGACCAGACCTCGCGGCGCTTCGGAGCTGCTGACGCTCGGCCCTGACCGTCCTCACCCGGGTCTGGGTGATCGCCGTGCCGCTCGTATACGAGCAGCTGGCCCGCATCCCGGGGGCTGGGGCCGTCTCGCGCTGCCGCTCGGCTTCAGCGCCCTGTCGCTCGGCTCTTCCTCCCGATGTGGCGACCGTTCTCGCTCGACACCGGGTGGACTGCGCTTCGGCCGGGCACGCCCCGGCCGACGAGCTACACTCGTTCGTGACCACACCGTCGCTCGCAGCCCGGTCGCACCTACCGCGTCTCACCGGAGCCGACTCGAAGCAATGCGGGATCTCCACCACGGTCGTACGGCATGGCGGCGTGCTCGACAGCGAGCTGTTCCCGGAGAGCCTGCCGGGCGTCCTTCGGCAGTCGCCGCGAGCTACGCCGCATCCCGGCCGACCGGCGGGTCCCAGTCGATCGTCGTCGCACCCTCCTACCGGCGCGTCCACTCCCAACGAGCTGCGCGCTCGTCGTGACGATAGCCGCCGAGCGGGTAGAGTGCATCGCGGGCATCCGGATCGTGGAGGTGGAGCAGGGCGACGGTTGGCGGCTGGTGCGACGTCGAGCACTGCTGAGGCGGCGACGACTTCGACAGTCGGCCGAGGCCCGCCACGTCGTGCCTGCAGAGGGCGGGTAGGTTCGCCGCCGTGGTCGCCATCGAGGTCTCGGGCCTGCGCAAGTCGTACGGCTCCACTCGAGCCGTGCGGGGCCTCGACTTCCGGGTCGACGAGGGCGAGGTGTTCGCTGCTCGGCCCGAACGGTGCCGGCAAGACGACGACGCTGGAGATCCTGGAGGGCTTCGACCGGCGGACGGCCGGCGAGGTCCGGGTGCTCGGCGAGGACCCGGCAGCGGGCCGGGCGGGCGCAGCGCCAGCGGGTCAGGCATCGTGCTGCAGGGCGTCGTCTCCGAGCCGTACCTGACCGTGCGCGAGGTCCTCACCGCAACGGCGCGGCCTACTACCCGAAGCGCCGGCCCGTCGCCGAGGTCATCGAGCGCGTGGGGCTGAGCGAAGGCCGACGTCCGGGTCAAGACGCTGTCCGGCGGGCAGCTTGCGCCGCCTCGACGTCGGGCTCGGCATCATCGGCGACCCGGAGCTGCTGTTCCTCGACAGAGCCCACCACGGGGTTCGACCCGACGGCCCGCCGCTCGGCGTGGGAGCTGGTGCGGCCAGCTGCGCGGCGCGGGCACGACCATCGTGCTCACCACGCACTACATGGACGAGGCGCAGAGCCTGGCCGACCGGGTGGCGGTGATCAGCGCCGGCGTGATCGTCGCGGAGGGCACCCCGGACACCATCGGCGGCCGGGCACGGGCGGCGCCGCGCATCCGCTTCCACCTGCCGCCCGGCGTGACCGTGGGCGAGCTGCCCGTCAGCGCCGTCGACGCCGACGGCAGCGGTCGAGCTCCACGCCGACGACCCGTCGTGCGCTCACGCGCTCACCGGCTGGGCGCTTGGGCGCGGCGTCCCCCTGGAGGGGCTGACGGTCGATCGGCCCAGCCTCGAGGACGTCTACCCTCCGCGCTGATCAGCGGAGAGGACGACGGCGTGAGCACCGGCGTCGGCGCGCTCGTCAAGTCTGCACCAGCTGCGCTACGAGCAGAAGAGCTACTGGCGCAACCCGGCCAGCGCCGGGTTCACGCCTTCATCTTCCCGGTCCTCTTCCTCGTCATCTTCGCCTCGCTCAACACGAGCAGCACCGTCGACTTCCTCGGGGCATCGACTACAACCAGTACTACATCCCCGAGGATCATGTGCTTCCGGGGTCATCAGCGCCACGTTCACCAACCTCGCCATGACGCTCTGCATCCGGCAGGACTCGGGCATCCTCAAGCGGCTCCGGGGACACCCCCTGCCGACGAGCGCCATGCTCGGTGGGCTCCTCCTCAACGCCGTCGTGGTGGCCGGCGATCCTCTGCACCCTCATCGGCGTGATGGGCTTCGTCCTGTACAGCCTGGAGTTCCCGGGCCACTGGCCGGCCCTGATCGTCTCGCTGCTCGTCGGCGGCTGACGTTCTGCGCCGCTCGGTGTGGCCATGTCCACGCTGGTGCCGAACGCCGATCGCCGCACCCGCCGTCGTCAACGGCATCCTCTTCCCGATCCTGTTCGTGTCGGGCGTGTTCTTCCCCGCTGAGCAACGACTCGTGGCTGGCCCGCGTCGGCGACGTCTTCCCGATCCGCCACTTCGTGAACGCCGTGTTCGCCGCCTTCGATCGCGCGAGGCGAAGGGTTGGCGCACGGCTGGTCGTGGTCCGACCTCGCCGTCATGGCCGTGTGGGGTCATCGGCGCGGTGGTCGCCATCCGCCACTTCCGCTGGGAGCCCCGCACCCCCGGCGCCTGAACCGTCCGGGTCAGGGCCGCACCTCGACGACGCCGGGCTCACGGGCTCTGGCGCGAGATCGTCGCAGGGATGAGACGGCAGCCGCGCCAGAGGCCGGCGGGCGGCGCGGTCAGGCGGCGCAGTCGGGCGGCGCAGTCGGGCGCGAAACCGGCCTCCAACGGCTGCCGGTTCAGCTTGGTGGCGTCGCGCAGGACGGAGGCGGCGGTGTGGAAGGCGTCGAGCGTCCCTGACGAGGGGAGGTTGACGATGATCTCGTCGACCCCGGCCGTGACGAGCGCGCCGCAGCTGCTCCGGTGGCCTCGTCGCCCATGGCGATGATCATCCGGTCGGACACCTCGGGGTTGTCGTAGCCGACCAGCTGCCGCAGGCCGGTCACGGTCGCTCTCGTTGGCGCAGACGAAGAGGCTGACCATCGCCGTCCGGCGTGACGGTGGCGGGATCCCGCCCGATGGCCTCTGCAGTGCGCGTCGAGGGCGGCCAGCTTCCGGGTGACGACGGGCGCGGTGCCGCCGATGTTGCACAGGTCGGCCAGCTCGGCCGACGAGCCGCAGGGTCACCTTCTCGCCCGAGCCGCCGATCATGATCGGGATGTGGCGCAGGGGCCGGGGCACCGCGCGGCGCCCGACGACGTGGAAGTGCTCGCCCGTGTAGGTGAAGGTCTCCTCGTCGAGACATGCCGCGGCAGATGGCGACCGCCTCCCGCAGCATGGCGAACGCTCCCGCACGGGTGGAACTCCCAGCCGTAGGCCTCGTGCTCCTCCTCGTACCATGCCGCGCCGATGCCGAGGATGGCCGCGGCCTCCGCTCAGCGAGTCGAGGGTGGCGATCTGCTTGGCAGCAGCGACGGGTTGCGGTAGGTCACACCGGTGACCAGCGTCCCCAGCTGCACGGTCCGGGTCAGGGCGGCCAGCGCGCCGAGCGTCGTGTAGCCCTCGAGGATCGGGAGCGGTCGGGCCGCCGAGCGGCGGCAGCTGGAGCAGGTGGTCCATCACCCAGAGCGAGGAGTGGCCGGCCTCCTCGGCCGCGGCGGTCACGTCGCGGAGGCGGTCCATCGTGGTGGCCGGGTCGGCGTCGACGATCCAGGAGAAGTCGAGGAGCTGCAGTCCGTAGCGGGTCACGATGCGTCGGTTCCTCCTGAGAAGAGCTTCCGTAGTCCTTGGTCCGCCATCGCTCCGGCACCAGCCGGACGACGATGGCCTGCTCCTGGCGCGGGTTGCGGTCGGTGTACCACCGGCCCAGCTCGGGCCGACGTACCGGATGGCCATCTCCAGATGGTCGCGGGAGCCGTCATCCAACACTCCCGACCGCCGCCGGCCGCGCCAGCCGGGACTCGTCATGCGCGACCGCAGGGCGGGCGCCGCTCAGGCCAGCACGTCGTTCAGGGCCACGGCGGCCCGCCAGCAGTCCTCGTAGGTGTTGTAGAGCGGCGCGGGTGCGAGACGGATGATGTTGGGCGGCCGGTCGTCCGCCCTCACCTGGTGCCGGGCGAAGAGCTCCTCGGTCACCGCGGCGGCGTCGTCGACCATGACGCTCAGCTGCGCCCCGCCGCTCGGGCTGGCGCTGGGTGATGACCTCGATCGGCCGGCGGACGGCGACCGCATCCAGCAGGCGCTCCAGGAAGGCGGTGAGGCGCACGCTGCGCTCCCGCAGCCGGTCGAGCCCGACCTCGCGAACAACGCCAGGGACACGCGGACCGGCGCCATCGCCAGGATGGGCGGGTTCGAGATCTGCCAGCCCTCCGCACCCTCGACCGGCGCGAAGGCGAAGGGCATGGCGAACCGGGGAGACCGGGTCGTGGCCCCACCAACCACCCGGGCGGACCAGCGACGGATCGGTCCCATGGCGCTCGTGGACGAAGCAGCCGCCGACCGCGTCCGGGCCCGAGTTGACGTACTTGTAGTGGCACCACACGGCGAAGTCGACGTCCCAGTCGTGCAGGCGGACGGGGACGTTGCCCGCCGCGTGGGCCAGGTCCCATCCCATGAAGGCTCCGGCCCGGTGCGCCGCGGCCGGTGATGGCCGGCAGGTCGAGGAAGGCGCCGGTGCGGAAGTCCACGCGCTGAGGACGACCACCGCGACCGACGCGCCACTCCGTTCGAGGTAGCCGGCCACGTCCTCCGTGCGCAGGTGGCGCTCCCGGGCGGGAGGTGAGGATGACGACGGCGTCCGCGGGTCGAGCCCGTGCGCACGGGCGACGCCCATCACCGCGTACGATCCGACGGGAACACGTCGGCCTCGATGACGATGCGGTACCGCTCGGCCGTCGGTCGGTAGAAGCTGCGCGCAGCATCAGGTGCAGGTTGACCGTGAGGCTGTTCGCTGACGACGGCCTCGCCGGGACGTGCCCCACCGAGGCGCGGCCACCGTCTCCCGCATGGTCTCGTGGTAGGGCGCCCACGGGTAGTCCCCTTCGAGGTGGGCGTCGACGGCCGACGAGGACCTCACGCCGAGCACGTCCTCCGCACCGCCTCGCGAGCGGCGCGCTGCAGTCCGAGCGAGTTGCCGGCCAGGTACGCGACGCCCTCGGGGACCAGGAACCGGTCACGGCAGCTGGCCACCGGATCGGCGCGCCTCGAGCACCGCCGCCTCCTCGGCGCCCGCCGGGCCGTGAGCAGGTCGAGGCTCGTCCGTCCGTGCCACTAGAGCTGCGTCCTGACGTCCCACAGCTCCGGGAACAGCACCAGCTGCAGCCGCTCCCGGAGGTACGGCACGCCGGCCGTCCCTCCCGTGCCGACCTTGAGACCGATGATGCGCTCGACGGTCGTGACGTGCCGCAGCCGCCACTGGCGCATGGCGTCCTCCAGGTCGAGCAGATCCTCGCCCAGCTCGTAGAGGTCCCAGTGCGTCTCCGGCTCCCGGTACACGACGAGCCACGCGCCGACCACCGAGCGGTCGGCGGTGTAGCTCTCCGACCAGTCCCGCTCGACCAGCGCCGGAGCGACGGGCAGGCCCCGCCGGGCGAGCAGGCGCACGACCCGGTCGTACAGCGAGGGCTCGTGGAGCACGGCGTCGAGGCGGGCGGTAAGCGCTCGGGCTCGTGGCGGAACGGCTCCAGGTAGACCAGCGTTGCGGTTCCCGAGCACGAACTCCAGCTCCCGGAACTGGAACGACTGGAAGCCGCTCGACGTGTCGAGTGCGGCGCGGAAGGCCATGTAGTCCGCCGGGGTCATGGTGCTGAGGACGTCCCACGACGCGATGAGCCCCCTGCATCGACGCGCCGACCGGGCGAAGCTCTTGAACGCCGGCCCGAGATCGTCGGCGTCGACCAGCGCGGCGACGGTGTAGCTCGTGCAGCACCAGCTTCAGCCACAGCTCGGTGGCCTGGTGCTGGACGATGAACAGCATCTCGTCGTGTAGCGTCCGTCCTCGGCCGCTGCGCTATCAGGGACGGCGTCGAGCCCGAGGTAGTCCGCGTAGCTGAGGTGGTGGCGCAGGTCGAGGTGGGCGTCCGCCGCGCCGGCGTAGCGCTCGGAGCGTGTCGTTGCTCACGGCACGACCTTGCGCACCGCGTCCGCAGCTCCGGCCGCCGGCCGCCGCGTCCAGCGCGGCCACGTTGGCCGGGAAGCGACGCTGCGCCGCGGCCCGGCGCCGGGCCTCCGTGCATGGACGGTGGTGAAGCTCACCAGCTCGTACAAGGAGTCGAAGTGGTCCGGCGCCCACCGCTCGATGGCGTGCTCGACCCGCTTGCCGAGCCGGAAGACCGGCGACGCACCTTGTCCCGCATCTCCACGAAGTTGTCGAGCGCGAGCTCGGCGATGGCGTCGGCGTTGGGCTTGCGCCGCTCGGCGTACGTGGCGAGGCGCGGCCGCGCCAGTCGTCGGCTGTCTCGCCCAGGCAGCGGTCGAGCTCGACGACGTCCTCGAAGGCGCAGTTCATGCCCTGCCCGAAGAACGGGACGATGGCGTGGGCCGCGCCGCCGAGCAGAGCCCAGCCCGGCACCGGACCCACGGCCAGACCCGCACGGTGACGAGCGAGCCCCACCGGGTTCCGGGCGAACTCGCCGGCCAGGTCCTCGAACCGTTCGGTGGCGTCGGGATAGTCACGGTCGAACCGGGCCCGGACGGCGGCGGGCGTGTCCAGCCCGGCAAACCCGGCGTCGCCGTCGAAGGGCCAGAACAGGGTGGCGGTGAAGCTGTGGTCGGAGTTAGGCAGGGCGATCATCATCGAGGCGCCCCGAGGCCAGATGTGGAGCGCCTGATCGAGCTGCGCGAACCCGCCCGAGGCGTCCGGCGCGATCGTCAGCTCCTTGTACCCCCACGGCAGGTGCTCCCGGCGGTAGTGCCGGCGCTCGCTCGCGGACCACGGCTTCCCGCAGCGCGCTGCACGCGCCGTCGGCACCGATGACCACCTCGTGGGTGACGGTGTGGCGGCCGCTCTGGCCTTCCAGGTCAGCTCGCCGGTCTCGGCCACGACCGCCACCGCCCGCTCCTCGAACTGGAGCACGACGCCAGGCTCCTTGGCCGCGGCGTCGAGCAGCAACCCGTTGAGCCCGTGCCGGGAGATCGAGCTGATGGCCTTCGACCCGTCCGCGCTGTAGGCCTGGTAGGCCAGCTGGCCGGAGCGGTCGTGCATCATCCGGCCCCTCATCGCCAGCCCGTGGCCCATGACGTCGTCGGCGAGGCCGACCCGCTCGAGGGCGTCGATGCCTGCGGCCGAGAGCGCGAGGTTGATGGACCGTCCCGCCGCCGCCGGCCAGGCGGGGTCCGGCCGACGCTCGTAGAGCGTGACGTCGTGACCGCGGCGACAGAGATAGCGATCGGCCAGCAGCGGCCCGGCCAGGCCCGCCCCGGCGATCCCGACGTCAGCCATCGGCCGCCCGAGGGGCTCGAGCGGCCGGGAGCGGAGATCGAGGAAGTCGAGCGCGCTGCCGCCCAGCAGCCGCCCTTCGACGTCGTGGGGAAGGCGCACGAGCGGATGACCCGCCCACGTGCTCTCGCCGAGCGGGAACGGGTAGTCCGAGCCCAGCAGCACCGACGAGGGACCCATCACGTCGACCAGGTAGCGCAGCGCCCGGCCCGTCGTACACCGCGGAGTCGACGTCGAAGCGGTCCAGGTACGTGCTCGGCGGCGCTGGAGCGCCCGCGCACGATGTCCCGACGGTGCCAGGCGTTCTCGAGCCGGCCGAGCAGAAGGTGAAGCGACCCGCCGCCATGGCGAAGCAGATGCGCAGGTCGCGGGCAGCCGGTCGAAGGCACCACCGAGGATCATCCGGTTGAGCGAGAGCTGCGTCTCGGCCGGCATGGCGACGGTCCAGCCGAGCATCCAGTCCTCCAGCCGGCACCCACCGAACATGTCCCACGGGTGGATCGAAGACCGGGGCGCCCTGAGCGAGGCGCAGTGGGCGCAGGAAGGTGACGAGGCCCGCGCCGTCGAGGTCGCGGTCGCCGACGTGGTGCTGCCGATCTGACGCCCTTCATGCCCGCGGCGAGGGCAGCGCTCCAGCTTCCCGGCAGGCCAGGTCCGTGTCCTGCAGCGGCACCTGGCCGATGGGGGACGAGCTGCCCGCCGCCGCCCGCGCACAGCTCGAGCAGGGCGTCGTTGAAGATGCGGGCGCACTCCATGGCGTGCTCGGCCGGACGGCGGTAGAGCGAAGAGGACTGGGGTGGCGGAGACGACCTGGAGGTCGACGCCATCGCGGTCCATGTCGGCCAGGCGCACCGCCGGGTCCCAGCAGGCCGAGGTGGATGGACCGGAACTCCTGGCTGCCCATCATGACCGTCGCGCGGTCGGCGTCGTCCCGGCGCATCCAGGGCCAGTCGGGGGTGCCGAAGCGCTCGGCCAGGTCGGGCCACTGCTCGGGGAAGAAGTGGGAGTGGAGGTCGACGACCGTCACACGGCCTCCTGGCGCAGCGCGTCCTCGGCCAGCGGCGGGTCGGGCAGCGCACCCTCGGCCCGGGTGACCCAGCCGCAGCTCGGGCAGGTGCGGGCGCCCTCGTCGTCGTAGAACGCGGCGAACGCCTTAGGCAGGTCGTCGCACCAGGCTCCGCAGCTGACCTCGCCGCGATGGACGAGTGCGTGGCACTCGCGGGCAGTACCACTCGAAGCCGTCGACCTTCCCGGCCGGGCGGGCCGCTCGATCACCAGGCCGACCGAGCCGGTCACGCGGTCGTTGCGGTGAGTGGCGGACGTGGGCGGGCAGCAGGAAGACCTGACCTCCCGGATGGCGATGTCGCGGCGCCCCATCGTCCTCCCACACCGCGTGACCATGTCACCGCGTAAGCTGATAGAAGAACTCGTCGCAGGCGGTCGTCGTGGAAGTCGGTGCGCTGGTTCGGGCCGCCGACGACCGTGTCACGATGAAGTCGTACTCTCGTCCCAGATCTGCGCGTTGCCGACCGGCGGCTGCAGCTGCTCGCGGTGCTCGTCGATCCAGCCGGCGAGGTCGATGGGGGACCATCTTCGCACCTCCCGCCCTACGGGCCCGGGCGATGGCCTTGATCTCGATGGCCAGGTGCGGGTGGGGCAGCTGGTGGACGGCGACCGTCGTGCGGGCCGGCCCGGTCTCGGCCGTGAAGTGCTCGCCCGTAGACCTCGTTGTAGCCCGCGCAAGTCGTCCATCGTGAGGAGGAAGGCACATCACGTCGACGACGTCGTCCAGGGTCAGGCCGACGGCCGCCAGCACCGCCGCGACGTTGGCCAGCACGGCTCGGGTCTGACCCGGATGTCGAACGAGACCGCGCCGTCCGCGCCGACGGTCGCACCCTCGACCGACGCCGTCCGGCTGGCGGGCGCTGGTCCCGGACACGAACACCAGGTCACCGACGACCCTCAGGTGCGGGTACGCACCGAGCGGCGTCGTGCGGCCGGCGACGACGATCGATCCTGCGGCCGGCGATCTCGATTCGGGCATGGACCCATGATGCCCGATCCGCCGGTCCGCAGATCCGACGTCAGAGTGGCGGATCTGCGGACCTGAACGGCTGAACGGTCTGAACGGTCTGAACGGCCCGGACGGCTGGCCGGGCCGGGCCCGGGCTCGGCTCGGGCCACGGTGGGCCGCTCGGCACATGGCGACGCCCGGCGAGGAGGGTCAGGCCTTCTCCATCGTGGCGGCGAAGGTGCCACCCTCCCGGAACAGGTCGAGCCGGTTCCCGGTGACGGCGAAGGTCTTGGCCACCTCGAGCGCGGCCAGGTAGCTGGCCTCCTGCTTCTGCTCAGCCTCGTCCGAGCTGCAGGCCTTCCTGGTCGAGGCCAGCGGTCCGATGGTGATCGAGTCGCCGTCGATCGTGTACGGCCCCCTCGTAGTTGTTGCAGCCGGTACTTCCGGTGATCTGGCCGTCCTTGAACTCTGGCCGTCACGGTCGAGCCGGACACGACCGAGGAGATGGCGGTCCCGGTGTAGTAGCTGAGGACGTTCCAGCTGCCGGCGATGGCCGTCGGCGCCGACGGAGGCGTCGAACACCAGGAGCGCCTCGCCACTGGAGTCGGCGAGCGTGAGGGTCGAGCCGGTGATGCTGTACGAGGCCACCTTGGGCAGGCGCTCGAGGAAGACCCTCTCCACCGCGTGTCCTCGGCCGGGCCGGCACGCCATCCGCGTGCTGACCAGGTTGGGACCGATGGTCAGCTTGTCGCCGTCCACCGTGTACGGACCGTTGTACGTGTTGCAGCCGGCTGGTCCCGCTCACCGTGCCGTTCGTGAAGGTTGCCGAAGCAACGACATCCCCGAGCTCGGCGCCCAGCCCGTCACGGGCAGGACAGCACGGGTGACGTTCATTGGGCCAATGAGGCTCGCCGCCAACTGCCGCTCCATCTGCTCCGGCGTCAGCTCCTCGAAGTAGCCCGCGTAAAAGCTGGCGGCATTGTTGACCAGCACGTCGATGCGGCCGAACCGGTCGACAGCGGCCCGCACCGCCGCCTCGGCATCGGCGCGGCTGGTGACGTCCAGCTTGACGGCCAGCAGGTCGTTCGACTGACCCAAGGCCTTGGACACGCGGTGCGCTGTCCCGGCCCGAGGCCACAACCGCGTGGCCGGCCGCCAGGGCGGCCTTGGCGAAATCGACGCCCATGCCACGGCCGGCTCCAGTGATAAACCAGATCTTCTTGTTACTCGCTAACGCCTCAGGGCGCGAACGGATACTGCAGCATGGGTGTGATGACAGACACCACTTTAGAGTCAACCGCCGGACAGCGCAACAATCCGTGGCAAACGAACTGACTCACAGGAAACAGAAGAACGCACCTTGACACCCATTTTCCCACCTTGTTGCACGAGAGCTGGGCGAGCGGGACGGCTGCCGACTGAGAATTCCCGCCTCTTTCCTTTGCGGAGGATTCACGGCTCAACGCGGCAAGGCGGACGGCGGCAACCAGATCGGCATTTCGCCGGAAGAATGCGCCAGTTTGCTCGCCAGCCAGTTGGACGCTTCGCTCCAGACGCGTTTGCGGATGCTGAACCTGACTGCCCGGCGAGCAGGCCAGCGCCCCGGACTCAAAAAATTCTCCGCCAGTTCGATTATCCACGGGAGCAGCACAAACGTGAGAGCCTGGTGACCCGGTGTCGAGTTAGAGCTCCCTAGAAGTTTCTCAGAGAATGACACGGCGCATACACGAAGTACTGTATTGATGCGCCTCGGTCGTGACGATACAGTTCGAATAGCGGAGTATGTCTCTAAGCGACCGGCGCAGGTTGCCCGCGACGAATGAGGCAAAAACGCGTCCCCGCAGGGAGCCAATCCATGGATCTAATAAAGCGAGATAAGCGGCACACATTTCATCTGCGCGTGCACGGTTGCACACGGCCGGAAGTATTGCAGCCCTCAATGCGAAAGCGCCAATCAGGGTTCCGAAATCAGTTGCGAGCGCGGGCACGCCGGCTGCGGCGGAAAGCTCTAGAGCGGGACGGTACCGTTTGCTTTCAGGCCGCCCGGGGAATCAAGGAGGAGTTTCCGCGGCATTCAACTGATATTGCTCGATCGAACCTGGCTGTCCAGACGGACGGTCTCGTTCCCAAAGGGCCACGCCGACCGCGCGCGTCGAAATCCAGGAAGCGACCAGCGCCGGAAACCGAAGAAGCCGAAGGACGGTTTCGATTTGGTTATCCTGGAGCCGGGGCAGCCATCCGGAGTAAATTTGGTTGAGTCGTCATCTTCAGGCGAACGGCAGAAGTCCAGAAAGCCTCCCAGGCCGATGAGCGAAAGCATCGCGCCGATAGCAAAGAAGTATCGGATCCGATCGAGCAAAGTTTTCCGGAATTCAGCGCCCCGGTCCTTAATGGCATAGGTCCCCTTTGACTGGATCTTAGAGGCAGCCAACTTCGCTGCCGCTCTATCGTATGCGGTGGCGATGGCGCCCTTTTATATTGCGATACGCGTTTATCTTTGGTGAGTAGCCGCACATTAGGTGCGTGTCCGGTCATGCTTGACGGTCGAAGGGCGAGTGTTGACCCAGGATCTCTCGCCTTCTTCGATGTCCGCAATGAACTTCCAGTCCGAGTCGATGAATGGGGAACTCGCTTTGTTACCCTCCCGCCTCAGAAAGGGCCGTATCTGAACGCCCCCCGCCGTGTTCAACTTCCGATTGTGGGGCGCTGGTAAATCAAGTTCGCGTCCGCAAGGAGCGTTTCGGTTCAAGTCCGGATCCCGGCATTCTCCAAACGTTTGTCTGACGGGCACTTCCGGCACCTGACCCATCCGATCCCTACCTCCCGCCAAATGCCTCCGAAACCCCCAGTTGTGTCGGAGTTGCGCCGCCCGAGCTGCGCCCACGCCCAACTCACTCTAACCAGTCCAGCCAAGATGAAGGGAATCTGATGAACCGACAATTGTCCGTAATGCTGAGCGGCGGTCGGTCATCCTGCGGCAAAACCCCCAAGAACTGCAAACCGCCGGAACTGCTTTCGGCCAACGATGCCGACGGTGCATCTATGGCGTGGGGTGAAACAATTGTCCAACGGGGAGCAGGTCCTTCATCGAGCACCTATCAGAATCATGGTGCAGTTCATGGATATCTAGTCTGTTTTGTCGGACTGATGACAGTGCTCGCGTCGGTGCAGCTCCTTGAGTGAGGCCTCCACAATGAGCTTGAGAATTGCGTTCGAACAGGCAAGTATGGACTTCTCGCACGCTGCAGCCGTCCCTTGAACTCTTTTGAGCTTTATAAGCTGGAAATCTTGAATGGGCTTCGACCTCGGGACAAGTTTATACCAGCTCCTCCCGCGTCTTACGTGCCGGACGATGAATCCCGAGGAGAATGTTTAACGCAGAAAGGAGACACGGGCTCAACGAGATTCAATGCAAGCCTGGAAGACCATCACAGGCAAAAGTCTCCAGACGTTTGTCTGCTTAGCGCCTTTTTGCTGCCCACTGGCTCTGGTTGAAAGGGGATCACCACATACCTCGAGAAACGGAGCGAGTAATGCACATAAGGCGCGTCGTTCCGCTGATCCAGCTCTCTCTGATTACCGTCTCGGCTGCTCTGTGCGTCGCCTTCGCGGTTCCCTTTGCTCCTCGTTCCTACTACTGACTTTACGATCTGACCAGGAACGCCGACTCGTATAGGTTTATCAAACACGGGAAGGCGGGATACATCGATCGCGCCGGAAACGTGGCCATCAAGCCCAGTTCGGTGCTTCCCTCAATCAGGGAAACGAATTCCATAACGGTGTTCTCGGCGTACCAATACCGCGGCCATATGTTGCCACCACGGACACCATAAGAACGGATTTCTACCATATTCACGAATTCCTCGGAAATTTCTGCCGCCGCCGTGTTCGAGAAGACGGTGGTGGAAGAAGGTGGGGGTATATCGACTCTTTACCTTCCGGTTTCAGATCCCTCCCCGCTGCGCTGGCTCTGCCCGTTCTCTGAGGGACTAGCCGCAGTTGAGAATCGGGCCGTCGCTTTTGGTTACATAAACCAGTATGGCAGTTCATCATTCGCCCGATGTTTGTTATCGGAGGAGAGTTTTCAGAAGGCCTCGTCCGCGTCGTCGCAGAAGGGACCTGCTGATTCCGGTCGGAGGTCGATCGCTGCCCCGGTGGATGGGTGAATTTGCTGGCGTGTGGGATTTGGGGCAGGCGGCTAACGTTCCACCATGCAAGTTTGCCTTTGCGGATCGCTCAGCATCAGCCATGGCAGCGCTTTGACGGGGCTCGATTTCGGGCCACCGCCGCGTATTTGTAGAGCGAACGGCAAGCGGGGGTTACATCGACCGGACGGAACGTTCGCTATTCCACCGGTCTTCTCCGTTGCGCTGCCCTTTCTGAAGGGCTCGCTGCCGTCAGCACCCATTTATTTCACCTGCCCGTGGAGTCTGATCCGAAATCGACGCTGGAAATGAGTAAGTGTAGTTACAATTGATCGATATGGAGCATGGTAATTCCGGAAGCGTATTATTACCCACAATGTTTTGAATTTGACCGACTTCAACAGTTCGATGGTTACGCTGGTCGCCTAATAGGCAGCGAGTACTGGTACATCGACAAGAAAGGGGGGCAGTCCTTTCCGGAGAAATTTGCGCTCGCGGCCGCTTCGGCGATCTTGCTCACGTGAACCCCAAGTCGCGGAGAAGGCCAAGAAACGATCGTCTGAGCGGGAATCAGAAACAGAAGGTGCGTTTGCTGGCAACGGATACCAAGACTCGGGCCGCACCGTGTTCGATAGTAAGTACAACACGGAAGATCCTTAGGATTGCGCTCATTAGCGTCACCAGCGTCGCTAGCAATTCGTGCACTCGCATGTTTGGTGGCGCTAACAGCTCCGCAACCTCCTTCAGCGGATACGCCTGTGACCCCGGCGTCAACCGCCCCCTTGTTTTGAAGACTTTCCAGCCGGGCCCTATTTTCACCGGAGAAGCGGCAGAGGCCAAGCTGGCAGGTGCTTGGACAATGACCCTGATACGCGTGTCGAGTGAGGCGCATACGTACAGATGTCGCCCGGGCCAGGGCCTCCGGGTTTGTCCTCGAGAAACGCCTCCCGAGAATACTGCAGGGTTAAGGGTGCAGCATCGCGCTGCTGGGGTATCCAAGCCGAGACGTACACTCGGAATCGGTGAACAGAGCCGATTCAGGAACGGTTCGACAAGGCATCACTTTGCAGCGCAAACGTTCACAGGTGTTAAATGGCACAATCAGCGTCGCCAGGCGTCGCCCGGTGAACGTCCCCCCTCTTGTGTCGCGCACTCCTTGACGGCGTTGTTTGCGTTGGCCATGACGGTGGCTGCCGGGTGCCTTGTGCCGTCCGGGCACAGGCCGGGAGCAGAAAGTCTTCCTCCGCCGCCCAAGCTGGCGATCACGTCGAGTTATTTCTCAAACGTCAGTTCGATGTTCAAGGGAGCAGCACCCGGCCTGAGGCTCCGTGGACGGAACTGCCGCAGCTGGTCGCAGCAAGTCCAGGACAAGGGCGCTGGCAGTCTTTAGAACGCGTGACGTCAGCAGCACAGCCCAATGATCCGTCCTCGCAGATCTCCTCCTCCTCGACGCCCTAAGCCCTCAACGGATACCCTGTCGGCTGGAGTTGGCGCAGATCGCCGAGATGGTCGCTTGTCGTCGGCTGCATTTTTCGGTTTCTTTACCGCGAGACTCTCTAACGCTTGATAGCTGTCTGCAGTCTACGCACCGCGCGCCTGAACTGCGGTTTGACGGAGCTAACTTAAGAGAGACCGGCTTGGGTCAACCGTTCGCGACACCCGCTAGTTCCAGTTCAAGCCACAGCACATCAACTCGAAGATTGTCTTGCGTCACAGCTGACTCCCACCCATTCGTCCAGTACAGATTATCTCGATGGCAACGAGTATCGAATGCTTCACGTACTGCTGAAAACGTGATCTCACGATTTCGCCGGTCAGTCGCGTATCCTGATCGGCCAGACCTGGTAATGAACGGCTCTCTAACGTCCTTTGGTTTTCGTGAAGGGCGAGGGCTATCTAAATAGATCCCAGCGGTCCCGAAGGTCTGGAAGCGTTGACAAGGCGGAGGGAGCGGCCGGCCGCGTTCCTGGTTCTGGCGTTACCATGGCCCTCTCAGCAGAGGGCCGCTTTATGGGGGTAGAGCAATACGTAACTGAACGAAGTAATACT
>ERZ1370068.4278-contig-336_pt1 | contig 24309 bp, 46 predicted proteins | sample MGYA00561227_ERZ1370068 | MGnify/ENA primary metagenome ERZ1370068 (study PRJEB38410, sample SAMEA6850437) | metagenome | study: Metagenomic assessment of the ecological functions of the soil: analysis of the soil microbiota associated with the...
AAACTGGCATCACTTCGGCTGATCTTGCGCGCGAGGCTGTCGCCCATGCGCAAGCGAGTTTCGGCACACGGAAACACCATCGATGACAGAGTCAGGTCGAGCCAGAGGTAGACAAACTCGAACAAGCAGGGTTGAGTGAGGATTCTCCGCACACTGGCGACTGTGGAAATTGCCGCTCTCATCCACCAGAATGGCTTCGCCCGGTGCGACGTCGCGCAAGTATTTGAAGCCCAACGCGTCTAAGCGCCACCGATTCCGATGCAACCATAAATTCGGTGCCCATTTCGCTTACCTTCTTACCTACCACCAAAGGGCGGATACCGAACGGGTCTCGAATGGCTAACATCCCGTAGCCGGCTATCATCGCAATGATGGCGTAAGCGCCACGGCAGCGTCGATGCACGCCGGCAACCGCAGTGAAAATTGCATTGGGATCGAGATGGTGGCCCTTCGCTGCCTCCGCCAATTCATGGGCGAGGCACATTGGTCAGGACTGCCGAATCGGAATTGGTGCTGATATGGCGCAGGTCCTGCACGTACATGTCACGCTTCAGCGCTTCTGCATTGGTCAGGTTGCCGTTGTGTCCAAGTACGATGCCGAACGGAGAATTGACATAGAACGGCTGCGCTTCCGCGCCAGAAGCGGCGGATCCGGCTGTGGGATAACGACAATGCGCGATCCCCCATGTTACCGCTCAGGTCGCGCATGTTGCGGGTCCGGAATACGCCGCGCACCAGCCCCGGCCCCTTGTGGCAGTGGAAGGTCCGCCCTTCCGCCGTCACGATACCCGCGGCATCCTGCCCGCGGTGCTGCAGCACCAACAGCCCGTCATAGAGTTGCCGATTGGTTGGCTTTTGCGACGATCCCTAAGATGCCACACATAGCACCACACCTTCAATTGACCGAATTGGACACGCTTAGCGATCTCCTGCGGCAGCCAAGGCTTGACCGCAATCGCGCAGTGTCTCAAACCACTCTGCTGCTGACGGCATTGCGCCAGAAGTGGGCTTGCGGAAGAGTAGTCATTCCTCCTGCGAGCACCAGAATCAGCACAAGCAAAACGCCCTTTGCGGCACCTACGAGCGCAGACCAAAGAATCGGTCCGCGGACTCCGAGACCTACCACTTTGACGAGTTCCGAGACTGCTAGTTTCAAAAGCGTTGCGGCAAGCAAACAACCAAGAACGATGAGTATGTACGCGCCGATCAGTGGCGAGTGGAGAGATTTGTCCACCAGAGGTTTCATCGCTACGGCCAGCTCCGCGGCGAATCGGTTCGCCAACAGCACGGCGGCCACCCAACCGGCGAGCGAGATCACTTTTCGACCGCGCCGCGCAACAGTCCGGATTAGCAGCGACAATCCAACAATGACGAGGACCGCATAGTCGAAGCTGGTCGTTGGCGTCGAATACCTGTGCGGCCACGATATGCGCGCTCCCTTGTCAATTCACCTATTCTCCAACGACCACGCCACCGCTCAATCCGGCAAGCTTCAATTGAGTGCGCGCTTCTTTGCCGTCTCCCCGACTCGTCAAACGGCCCCGCACGTACGCGCACCGCCTCGCAGGGCTCTTCAGAACCTCGGTGTAATAGTGAATATTGTTTTCCTTGAGCTTCGCCTCCACCTGTTTGGCGTTGTCAGGATTGGCGAATACGCCGAGCTGCACGACGAACTTTTTCTGCCTTTGCCGGCTTTGCCGTCACCGCCTCAGGCGCAGCTCGCGCTTCCTCGGATTGGCCGGCAGAAGTGTTCTTCCTCCGCTGGCGCAGGCTGCGGCGCGACCGTGGCCGGAGGTAACATCGGCCTGCCCGGGTCAGTAGTCGATTTGGCGACTGAATTTGCAGGCTGACCTGCGGAAGTGGGCCGGACATCAACCGGAGCAGAAGTAACCGGTTTCTCCTCTTGGACGAAGACTCGAACTTGGAATTGAGCGGAGGTGCGCTATCAGGCGCTGGTATCTCAATAGAAATCTCGCTCTTTTCCTTCCGCGGCGTCGAATCGAAAACCATCGGAATTACTACTACCATGGCAACGACGAGAGCTATCGCACCGATGAGTCGGTGCCGGGCGCGACTTTGAGCTGGAGTTCCTCGTCGCTGATCGGCTTTGCCACGAAGTAGTAGGGCGCTTTTTTACGCTGGTTTACCGCTGCCGCTCGCGCGCTCGAAGGGCTTCCGGCCACGGTGTAAAAGGATCCAAACACGACGATTCTATCATTTTGACCCGCAGCTTCCCACGCACGCCGATAGGCAGCGCCCACGCCGCTAAATGAGTGCACCGGAGCGCCTGCGGTGTGAGCTCTGTAATCTGCGCCTCTAGCCAGTCGACGCTCGCCGCGGCGAGCGCCTCGATACCGCCCAAATACCAGGCATCGAAGCGGTGCTTCACCGCATCGATGACACCCCGCACATCCTTGTCCTTCAGCATTGAGAACACCGCCAGCGTGTTTTGATAAAAAACCCATATCGCCCAAGCCATCCGCGAGCACTCGTGCTGCATGCGGGTTATGGGCAACGTCGAGAACGACCGCCGGGCGGCCGGGAAGCACCTGCAAACGCGCTGCCAGCTCAACTTCCAACAGTCCTCGCTTGATATCCTGTACCCGCAACAGGGATTACGTCCCTGAGTTCACCCAGCGCGGCAAGTACGCCGTCGCGTTGCGCAGTTGATAGCCGCCCGCATGCAGGTAGATGGAAGCGCGTGATACCTGACCAGGTGGGCCCCAATACTGCCACTGCCCTTCCATTCGAGTAAAGCCAAAGTCCTTACCTGTGAGCAGCAACCTTTGCGCCAATGACGTGGCGCATGGGCAATCACCGATTGGGGTATTTCCGTGTCGGAAAAAATCGCCGGTCGATTAGGACGTGAAATGCCTGCTTTTTCGAAACCGATGGTCTCGAGGTCATCTCCCAGGTAGTCCTGGTGATCCAAAGCAACGCTGGCAGGATGGCGCAATCGGCGTCGAACACATTGACTGCATCCAAGCGGCCTCCGAGGCCCACCTCGAGAATGACCGCCTCTAAGTCGGCGTGACAAAACATCCACAAGGCGGCCAGGGTACCAAATTCACAAACAGGTGAGCGCAATATTACCTCGCGCCTGTTCGACCCGAGGCGAACGCTTGGCATAGCTAGGCGTCGCTCGCATTGGTTCGTCCGATGCGCACCTTTTCGTTATATTCAAGCAGGTAGCGGGAGGTGTAACAGCCGACCCGGTATCCGGCGCGGTGCAGGATCCCTCCAACATGGCACAAGCGGATCCCCTTGCCGTTGGTACCGCCGACCGTGATGATCGGAAAATCCGCTATGAGGCCGAGTCGATCGCGTACTTCGGCAACCCGATCGAGCCCCAATTGAATGGTCTGTGGGTGGATGCGGCCCTGATAGCGAAGCCAATCGGCAAGGGTCTGGGGCGTCATCCGGCAATGCGGCAGCGTTGGTGGGAATCTGTCTGGGAGTCAGGCAGCTTGCCGTGAGCTAGGCGCTCGCTGGAGCCGCTTCACGCAAAAGCATCGTAATGAGGTTCGCCACCCTATCGCGCATCAAACGGCGGTCGACAATCATGTCGATCGCTCCCTTTCGAGCAGGAATTCAGCGCGCTGAAATCCCTCCGGCAGTGTCTGACGGACAGTCTGTTCGATTACCCGCGGCCCGGCAAAACCACATCAGCGATCCTGGCTCCGCCATGACTATATCGCCAATGAAAGCAAAGCTCGCCGACACCCACCCATGGTCGGATCGGTGAGAATGGAAATGAACGGCAACTTAGCTTCCGAGAGCTTAGTGAGTGCCGCGGCTGGTCTTCGCCATTTGCATCAGTGAAGCAGGCCTTCCTGCATGCGCGCCCCTGCCCGAGGCGCTGATGCAGACAAAGGCAAAATGCTGATCGCAGCATGCTTCAACGCCACGTACAAAGCGCTCACCCACGACCGATCCCATGGACCCGCCGAGAAAATCGAACTCGAACGCGGCGGCGATCAACGGACAGTTTTCACGCTCCCTGCACGAACGACCAGCGCGTCCGTCTCGCCGGTGTCCTTCGTGCAGCCTCGAGACGATCCACGTGTAACGTTTGTTGTCTTTGAACTTGAGACTATCTACCGGAACGACTTCGAAACCTATTGAACCGCCCTCGGGGTCGAGCAGCAAGTCGAGCGCTGCCGCGCGTCGAGGCGGTTGTGGTAACCGCACTTCGGACAGACGTGCAGGTTCTTTCCAAATCGGTGAAGTACAGCACCGCATCGCAGGACGGACATTTACTCCACAGCCCCTCGGGCACCGTTTTCTTGGCAGGATTCTGAGTCCGAATCTTCGGTGATGAGCTTTTTGAACCAGCTCATGCCTTGTCCATTACCTGGCGGATTTGGCTAACCCAGTGCACGTTGACGATAGCGTGATCCGCCCGGACGTTTGATTTCTTGGACGATGCGACTGCCGATAACCACCGCATCAGCCACCTTCGCCACTGCTGCAGCGGTAGCGCCATCGCGGATTCCGAAACCCACGCTGACTGAACACCGCAATGCGCCTTGATCTCCGGCACCTTGGCGGCGACCCGGAGACGTCTATGGGGCCGCGCCGGTGACTCCCTTTGAGCGACACGCAGTAGACGTACCCGCTCGCCAATCGTCCTAACGCGTTCCATACGTTCTGGCGACGTAGTCGGGGCCAAGAGGAAAATGGTATCTATGCCGCTTTCCTTGAGTTGAGCGACCAGATCCCCATTCCTCGGGCGGGTAGTCGATCACTAACACGCCGTCCACCTCCCGCCTGCTTGGCACGAGCGCAGAACTTGATATAGGTCATCCGCTCGATCGGATTGGCGTAACCCATCAGCACGACGGGCGTCTTTTGATCGGTGGTACGAAACTCCTTACCATGTCCAGCACATCGCCAAGAGTGGTTCCGTGCTTTAGCGTCGCTCGCTTGAGGCGCTGTATAGCTAGGCCCGTCGGCCATAGGGTCGGAAAAGGGTACACCGAGTTCGATGGATGTCCGCCCCCGCGTCACTGAGGGCATAGGGGTACCGTGTCGGCGGTTAGGATCACCCGGCCGTGAAGAACGGAATGAGAGCCTTGCGGCGCTGAGAACTCAATCGACTAAAGGCGGCAGTTATACGACATAAGGGAGGCCTGGACCGCCAATTAGAGCGTTATGCCAGCCAACCCGCTCACCGTGCCAATATCCTTGTCGCCGCGACCGGAGAGGTTAACCAGCAATACTTTATCGATAGCCCACGTGGGGGCCATTTTGATCGCCTGCGCCACCGCGTGACTCGACTCGAGTGCCGGAATGATGCCTTCGGTACGACACAGGCGATGGAATGCCGCCACTGCCTCGTCGTCACTTATCGCTACATAGGTCGTGCGCGACCACTATCCTTCAGCCAGGCATGTTCGGGCCCCACGCCTGGATAGTCGAGGCCGGCTGAAACCGAATGGCTTTCGGATCGTCCGTGTTCATCCTGCATCAGATAGCTGCGGCTGCCGGTAAGACTCCGGGCGTACCTGCAGCGAGAGATGCCGCGTGCTTCCCAGTATTTAAACCCAAACCCCCGGCCTCTACACCAATCAACTGGACACTGTGATTCGGAATGTAATCATAAAAATGCCCCATGGCATTCGATCCCCCACCGACGCAAGCGAGCACCGCGTCGGGCTGGCGACCAGTCATCTCGGGCATCTGGGTGACGCACTCCTTGCCAACAACGGAATTGAAGTCGCGCACCATTGTTGGATAGGGATGCGGGCCCGCCACCGAGCCAATGATGTAGAAGGTGTTTTCGACGTTGGTCACCCAGTCACGCAGCATGGCTTCGTTCATGGCGTCCTTGAGTGTCTTGGAACCGCTGTCCACGGGTACCACGGTAGCGCCTAGCAACTTCATACGAAACACATTCATCGCTTGACGCTTTATGTCCTCGGAGCCATGTAGACGACACATTCAAGTCCACTTAGCGGGCCGCCACCGTGGCTTGGTGACGCCATGCTGTCCGGCACCTGTTTCGGCGATGACACGCGGCTTCGCCATATGTCGGGCAAGGAGGGCCTGGCCGATGGTGTTGTTTATCTTGTGCGCGCCAGTATGGTTCAAGTCCTCCGCTTCAGATAGATCTGCGCCCCGCCCAATTCTTGGGAAAGTCGCCTGGCATGGTAAATGGGGCTGGGACGACCGGCACGCTAGTGCTTTAGCTCATAGCCAAACTCCGCCTGAAAGCTCGGGTCGCGACGATACTTGTCATACGCTTCGCGTCGAAGTTGCCCAAGAGCACCGAGCAGAGTCTCGGCCACGAAAGTTCCGCCGTAGGGGCCAAAGTGGCCACGTTCGTCGGGCAAGTCGTACATCTGCATCGCGCACTCCTCTTATAAAAGCGATGATCTTGGCGGAGATCCTTAACGCCAGGTGTTGCTTCCACGCCGCTACTCACGTCCACCGCCCACGGCCGCACTGTACGTACGCCGTCAGCCACGTTGTACGGCGTCAATCCGCCCGAAAGAACGATCGGCAACGAAAACTTGCCCGGAATGAGACGCCAATCGAATACTTCGCCCGTGCCCGCCTGATTCCACGAAGGCGTCCACCAGCAGCGCCTTAGCGGCCGGATGCTGGGCCGCGTATTGTACCAAATCGACTCCCGGCCTTACTCGCAGCGCTTGATGTATGGGCGCCCGAACTGGGTGCAGAAGGCGGCTTCTTCCTCGCCGTGAAACTGCAGCAGATCAAGCGGAACTTCGCGTAGTACCGCTTGCACCTCTTCCGCTCCCAGGGTTCACGAATAGGCCTACGCTCGTTACAAAAGGCGGCAGCGCAGTGCAATCTCCGCTGCCTGCCTTAGCCCAACATGACGTGGACTATTCGCATAGAAGACCATCCCGATGGCGTTGGCCCCGGCATGAGCGGCGTAAGGCGTCCTCACGCCGAGTGAGGCCACAAATCTTAATTCGCGTCACAGCTAACTCTCGAAACCGGGAAGAAACCCATTGACACCAATGTTTGGCAAACCGAAGCGCGCATCATACCGCACGCCCATCAGGTACAGTCCGGCCGCTGCGAAGGTAGGCGCGGCAAGGGTGCGATCGCGGGCGGCGGAGTACACCGACGAGCCAGCTTGCATCGACCTTGCCTGCACCGACGCAGACCAGACAGCCGACAATGTTACGCACCATATGATGCAGAAAGGCAGTGGCCATAGAGTCGAATACGACGTATTCGGCGGTTCTCCGCACCGACGCGGAATATAGGGTTTTAACTGGTGACTTGGCTTGGCATTCTGCTGCCCGGAAAGCTGCTGAAGTCATGCTCGCCCACCAACGCTTGTACGGCTTCGTTCATACAATGTGCATCGAGTGGCCGGTGATGCCATCCCACCTTGCCTGAGAGCAATGCTGGGCGGACCGGATGGTTGTACAACAAATAGCGGTAGGTGCGCGAACGCGGCTTCGAACCGTGCATGAAAGTCGTCGGGCACCGGTGTGCCCACAGCACGCGGACCGAATCGGGGAGTGACGTACTTACGCCGCGGACCCAGGCGGACAATGGACGCACCGCCATGAGTATCGAAATGCGCTACTTGCCCGTAAGCGTGGGACGCCTGCGTCGGTCCGTCCAGCGGCGACGACCGCTGATGGGTTCATGAGGCAATCGACGACAGGGATGTCTCTACTTTATCTTGAATGCCGCAACCGCACGGTTGGCTTTGCCATCCGCAATGCGGCTCACCGTCATACTCGATACCTAACGCAAGGCGCATGTTGCTACTGTCTAACCAGCCGTCCAAAACCGGTGAGCGGCAAAGCCGGCGACAACAGGAGGATTATTGAGAGAGAAGAAACTGCGCCAGATGGGCGGGACAGAAATTAAGGTGCAACCCTCCGCAGGGCGCACCGTCGCGCGGCACGCCCTGCGGATAACCGGTCTGCAGGCAAGAGCGGAAAGGGTCTGGGCCTCGCGTCGTTGATCGGCATCGCCCTCGTCGCACAACTTCCTGAAGTATTTCTCGCGCACCTTCCTTGTCGCCGATTTCCAGGTAAGCGCGCGCAAGTCAAGCTTAGCCGCAACACTATGCCATGCGGTGTCACCCTCCTGCTCTGGGACAGCAGCACCGACCGCACTAGGCGCAGTGGTACCCAAATCAAGGCTCAGGCTGGAAAGGTCCATTGGCGAGCGAGTGCTGCTTGCAAGTGTGACGCTCGGCGGCGCAGTAACAAGCCTCGGTGCTGCCGAAGCGGGTGCACATTGCGGCCGGCTTCTCAAGGCTGAATTCAGTGAGGTCCAGTGCGTCATCGTTGTACCGCCCATCCAGTCCACCTTTAACGTCTGCAAAGGGAACTGGAACTCGCCGTAGACTTTCGCCGGCACGTCCAACCCGGAGAGATCGAAATCAAGTCCGGACGCAGGCTGAGCACCGGCTCTTTCGGCCGATGGAGCAGGAGAATCGATTACGAAATCCAGCGCTGGAGGCGCGTCTGCCCCTAACCTCTGAAACAGGGAGATCTAACTTGGCCACGCTTGGTTTTGCAGTAGGCAGCTTCAGATCGAAATCGAGGTCATGGGCAACTCGGCGCAAGGGGCGGCAGGGTGACATCGGGTGAACGTGCATGGATCGCAGGTGCGGGCGACATTGCTGCCGCGGGAGCGACTCCGGCAGGGGCCGCGTAGAGCGAATTTGCGGGGTCGAATTGGCGACCCATTTCCTGGACCCGCGACCAGACAGGATGATCCGAGCCAACTGGACTGGACGTAATTCCCGAGCTACAGTCTCGAAGCTGGATGCACTCTTGCGCGCGGCGTATATCTCCAACAACTTCACTGGGATCTCATGCCGGGTGGGATCCTTAGCCATGGCTTCTTTCAGGATTTCCTCGGCCTGGGCATCACGTCCATAAGCGATATAGACCTCTAAGCTTCGGCAACCGGATCAACTTCTTCGGTGTCGATGACGCCGGGACCGGTCTTTCGAAATCGGTAAGGGAAGAACTATTGCCGGTATCGACGATGCCGCCGGACTTCACCCCGAGAAAGTGCCGGACCTGCAGGTCGGTCGCCAGGGTACTGGCCCCGCCCAGGTGCGTGCTGCCGCAGCGCCCGCTTGACGCCGGCGCATTGCGGAAAGACCGAATATACCCATGAGTATGATGAGGCCGGCTCCGGCAGCGAGATACAGCGGGTTACCGGTTAACTCATCGATGAAGCTCGGCTCGGGCTGCGGCACAGGAGCGACTACAGCTTTCTTCACCGGCGCTGACGGGAGTGACCGGCTTAACGACCTCTGCCGTTTTCGCCTCCCGTTGTCGGCGCTACTTCTGGCGCCGGCTAAGCTGGGCAACAGGTGCCTCCTGAGGCGGAGTGGAATTCACGGCTGGGCTTGCCGACGGTGTTTTTGCCGGCTCGACTGGGGCTGGCGTCGGTTGCGTCGCTGCCGGTGCTGCCGGTGCTGCGACGGGCGCCTGAGCCACTGGCGCAGGTGGTTTCGTGGCGACCTGCTTCTGCAGCTCCGCTAAATTCTGAGTTTTTAGCTCGAGCGGGCGCTGCATCTCCTGAATGCTTTTTCTCGAGCTCGGCGACTCGAGTCTTTTGGTCTCGGAGTTGATTGTCCTTCGCAATAGCTTCTTCCTGAGTGCATTGGCACGCTCCTGGGAAATCAACCGTGCCTCTGACGTCTGCCTTGCCAGTGACCGCGCCGCTTTCGAAAGTTTGAGCACATCCTTGCGCCCTCGGCTTTGGGTGCTCCTTGTTCAACCAACCGCACTGCCGATCTTAGCCGCTGGCTGTCTGACCTGCGGTGTCGCCACGGCTCGGCACCGCTGCTACTTCACCGGCAGCTTCTGCCGGTATGCGCAAAATCGACCGACTGCGCACGAACTTCTTCCTTCGCTTCCGGTTTGCAGGTATGACCTTGGCTTCTTCCGCACCGGGCACACGCAGAATCTGCCCAACACGAATACGGTTCATATTGTTGTCGATAAATGCCGACTGATTTTCACGGAACAGTGAAACAAGCATTTGATCAGAGGTTGACGCCGGCGGGTTTATTGCGCTGGCGATAGCGGGCAGATGTCGCCGTCCTGTACGGTGTAATTCCCCGGAGTCGTCTCGGGCGCTGGCACTGACGCCGGCGCCTTCGAGGAGCTGTTCGATGGCAGCGCTGCATCAGCACTGCTTTCGCGGGAGTTGGCGTAGCCGCGGCCTCTGCAGCGGCGGGCTCCGCAGCGGCGGGCTCCGCAGCGGCGGGCTCTGCAGCCAGCAGGCGTAACGGTCGTGGGAGCAACGGCGCGCACCGGTTCCTTAGCAGAGGCCGGGTGGCGGCCACTTTATCGCCGGCTCAGGCGGGTCTAGCAAAATTGGGAATTCACGGCAACAGCCGTCCTGATGCGGAAGTCAACTCCACCAACATATCAGAGAAGGTTCATCGACTGACTGAAGCACTGACCAGCCGGAGATAGGGCTGGCCGTTGGCGCGTTTTTCCACACTGATACGCACGTTGCTGAACAAAGCGCGAGTACTCGATCTTCGCATCACGGAAAGCGTCAGGCGGGAACTGCATGCCGAGAGCGAGTCGATTTCTCCCTTCTGCACGGCCACCAGTCCAATCTCAGCGTGCAGCGGTTGTCCGAGCGATGACAGGACGTTGATGCGGCCCAGCCCTGCCGCCGTCGCTGATCAGCGCATTTAGAGCTAAGCAGCTCCGCAGCGGCCAAGGCCCCGATCAAAGTCTTTGTTTTCATGCGCCCCTCACGACCATTCTCAAATAAATTTAGACTAACATCATGGGCTTACAAAAGCAACTTAAACGTTTATCTAAGCTAACGAGTGCAATTGACTTGGTCCCGAACGCTTTTTCCTGAAAACCAAGGGGTTCCTCTTCTCCGCCAGCGGCATTCCCTAAGCACCCATTTACTGTTCCAGCACTCATTCGCAGCATGCGGCGCAATGGTTCCGCGGCACCCCAAAGCAACTGGTCGCACAGCAAGTAAATGCCGCGAGATATTCATCACCCATAGACATTTTTGCGCAACCGCGCCGACCGGTACACTCAGTGTGCCGGTTACTGCTGCGGGCGTCAGTTCCCTTATGCTCGCTTGCGCTCATTGCTCACTACTTTTACCCAATCGTTGGCGCTGCCGCGGCATTTCTTCGATCTCGTCCAGCGGCACGTTTTTAGTCAGCTTGATAGTAGGCGCCCTGACTGTGACACACGCATCGCACCGATGCGCACGCAGGTGCCATCGACTGGAATGGGGTCAGTCCGCCCGAGGATTTTGTTGCTCTCTGCCTGGCCCTTCCACTCTTCACGGCTTCTGACCGTTGCCTGTAGATCCCGTTGTCGACCCAAAGGGATAAGACTACCGGCAAGCGGCACGCCAAAATGCTCGGTGGGAAAACTTTCGTCGCGCAGAATGCCGGCGACTTCACGATCAATGCTCGAGAATGCCGGCCGAGGCTGGATCGGCGAGCAGCATTTTCGCAGCCAAATGGACTTCACCCATCTGTTGGAGAAGCTCGCGCATGTTTTGCGCTCCTGCTCCGGCACGCCGCCTGATACGTCATAGCGACGTCATCCATTCCACTATGCCGTTCTTGAACAGACCATGCATTCCCACTCAACATCAGACTGACCGCGCAATTGCCGCCAATGTAGTTCTTGATGCCTTTCTGCAGTCCATCCTTCATGACGCTGAGGTTGACCGGATCAAGGATGATGACGGCGTCCTTCTCCATGCGCCAGTGCAGAAGCCGCGTCGATCCAGTAGCCATTCCAGCCGGCATTGCGCAACTTGGGGAATACCGCATTGAGTATAGGTTCGCCCCCTGGCAGGAGAAATGATGATCTCCATGGTCTTTAGTTGTGCGATGGCATGGGCATCCTTCAGAGGTGCGCTGTCCCTGCCAACGTAACGGTCCCGTGCCACCGATCTTGGAAGTGGTAAAGAACACGGGATCGATTAACGCAAAATCACCTTCTTCCTGCATACGTTGCAGCAACACTGAACCGACCATGCCGCGCCAACCTACAAAGCCCACTCGCATCATTTCAGCACCTTAGTAACTGTTCGATCATTATGACTTCAGCCGCGCCATCAGGTAGGTATCTCACGTATTTTCCATTTCGGAATGCATATTCTTTGCAGGTACCCTCAATCGCAAAACCGAATTTTTATACAACGGCTATCGCCGCCTCGTTGTCGGTGAATACCGTCAATTCCAGCCGCGTGTAATCGGAGCCAATTGTCAGCGAGATTGAGCACCTGCGCTCGAGCAACGCCGATCCCACTCCCTTGCCCTGCCAGTCGTCCTGCACGGCCAAACCAATGCCAGCGGCATGGCGCCGGCGCGGCGATTTGTGCGTGCGATGCAAGCCAACGGTGCCTACGAGCCGGTCATGCACGCAAGCGACTAGAAAATAATCGTCCTCGTCATACCCAAGGAGCCGCTTGCGCCACACTTTCCACCGATGGGTAAAGGAACCTGCAGGGGTCTCCGCGACCACTTTACGCCGGAGAAAACGTGGCATGGATCGCCTCTGCATCGGCGGGCTCCGCGCGACGCGCACCTCAATAGATTGACCGGCAAGCCCATATTGGTTAGAGCGCGGCGACGACCGCTGCACCATTTCGCTGGTGCCAACCCGGCGCTTGCCTTCACTATCGATATCGGCGGTGCGCAGGCCGTCGGCCAGCACCCGCTGCACTGCGCGTTCCACACGCGCCGCAGCCGCTTTCCTCGTTGAAGGTGTAGCGCAACATCATCGCGACCGACAGGATCATCGCCAGCGGATTTGCCAGATTCTTCCCGCGATGTCCGGCGCAGAGCCGTGGATCGTCTCGTAAAGACCCCTCTTTCATCCAGCGACGCCGAAGGAAGCATGCCGATGGAGCCGGTCAGCATCGAGCTTCGTCGGAGAGAATATCGCCGAACATATTGCCGGTCACAACTCACGTCGAACTGCTTGGGATTACGCACCAGTTGCATCAGCGCAATTATCGGCCAGCATGTGGCTAAGCGCCACGTCCGGATATTCCTTAGCCACTTCGGTCACTACATCGCGCCATAGCTGCGTGGTTTCCAGGACGTTCATTTTGTCCACCGAACAGAGCTTGCGTGAGCGCTTCTGCGCGGCGCGAAAGCCGACATGGGCAATGCGGCGGATTTCCGATTCAGTGTAGATCATGGTGTTGATCCCAACGCGCATCGCCGCCGGCATTGGTATGTGGATGCCACGCGGTTCCCAAGTAGATATCTCCGGTCAATTCTCGAACGATCATGATGTCCAGTCCAGCGACTATTTCCGGCTTCAATGTAGACGCCTCCGCTAGTTCGGCATAGACGATCGCCGGCCGTAAATTGGCGAAGGTGCCCAGCGCCTTGCGCAACTGTAGCAGCGCCCGTTCCGGCCGTTTGTCGCGCGGCAACGTGTCATAGGCCGGGCCGCCGACGGCGCCGAACAGTACAGCATCTGCGTGCTGGGCAATGCGCAGCGTGGCGCATCAGGCAGTGGACGCCGGTTTTGTCGAAGGCAGCTCCACCGGCCAGGGCTTCCTCACGTCTCGAGGGAGTCCGTCGCGATGTGAGAACCGCGAGTACCTTTTGGGCCTCGCGCATGATTTCCGGGCCAATTCCGTCACCGGCAAGAATGGCGATTTTTCATTTTCTAATTTCCGGGGAGGAACCGGGCGGGTGGCGAGGAGAGAGTCGAGGAGCCGTATCCGCCTGCGCCTCACCCCGAGGTTTTACTGAGTGAAGAGCCAGGGCTCCTGGGTTTTTCGCTTTTCTTCGTAAGCTTTAATCTTGTCCACGTGGCGCAATGTAAGCGCTATGTCTATCGAGGCCATTGAGCAGACGGTATTTGCTGAATTCATCGATCTCGAAGCGCGACACCCAGGAGTGGTCAGTTGTTGCTACCGTCTGCGCAGGGAGATCTACGATCAGGCGATAGCCGACGCACGAGGTTACCTCGTAGAATAGCCGATCCACTTCCGCCTCCTGGAGCACAATCGGCAGCACACCATTCTTCAAACAATTGCTTGAAAAAATGTCCGCGAAACTGGGCGCGATGATTGCATGGAAACCGTAGTCCAGCAGCGCCCCACGGCGCGTGTTCGCGGCTCGAGCCACAACCGAAATTCTTGCGCGCGAGCAAAATCTGCGCGGCCCGATAAGCGCGGTTGATTGAGCACAAAGTCCGGGTTAAGCGGCCGGCTGCTATTGTTCATGCCTGGTTCGCCATGGTCCAAATAGCGCCACTGATCGAACAGGTTCGGGCCGAAACCAGTGCGCTTGATCGACTTCAAGAAGTTGCTTGGGGATGATCGCGTCAGTGTCAACATTAGCTCGGTCGAGCGGAGCAACCAGTCCCTCAAGCCTAATAAACTTTTCCATTAGTCACTTCTTTCTCTCTCTCTCCTGCCTTGTTTTCAATCTTGTCGCCGGCTTTTTCGACGTCTTTACCCAATCCAGCCATGAGTATTGCAGCCAGCCCAGCATGAAGAGCCCACCTACTAGCTCAACAGCAAACAATTTCTTTAACACGTCCTCTCCTTTTCCAGTGTTATTGGACGACTTCACGAACATCGACGAAGTGCCCGGCGATGGCTGCAGCAGCGGCCATTTGCGGGCTGACCAGGTGACGTGCGCCCACCGGGGCCCTGGCGACCCTCGAAGTTGCGGTTGCTCGTCGACGCGCAACGTTCGCCGGACGATAACTTATCATCATTCATTCCCAGGCACATGAGAGCAACCCGGTTCAACGCCACTCAAAACCGGCCGCGGTAAACACCTTGTCTAGCCCTTCGCTCTTTCCGCCTGTGCCTTCACTAGACCCGAACCCGCCACGGGCACCACTAGGGCGAGCTTGATGCTCTGCGCCACGCGCCGCCCACGCACCACATCCGCCGCCAGCGCGCGGATCTTCGATACGGGAATTGGTGCACGAGCCGATGAAAATTTTATCCAGCCGAATCTCGTCAATCCGAGTATTGGGTTGCAGGCCCATATGAGTGAGCGCCCGTTCAGCGCCTCGCCGCTTGACAGGATCTTTTTCACTTATCGGGATCCGGCACGCGCGTCCGTCGATCGTGGTTACCATTTCAGGCGAAGTACCCCAGGTGACCTGCGGCTTAATAGTGCGCGCGTCGAACGCCTGTACGAGATCGAACACGTGCGCCAGGATCGCTCTTCAGTGAGCGCCAATATTCGACTGCGCGCTGCCAGTGCTCATCGCGCGGGTGCGAATGGTCGACCCGCTTCAGATAATTGATCGTGCACTCCGTCAACGGCCACCATGCCGGCCCGCGCGCCAGCCTCGATAGCCATGTTGCACAAAGTCATCCGACCCTCCATCGACAGCGAACGCACCGTCCGGATCCGCCAAACTCGATCGCGTAACCCGTGCCGCCGGCACGTGCCGATCCTGCCGATGATCGCGAGCGCGATGTCCTTGGCGAGTGATGCCTCTAGGCAATGTGCCATCCAACATCCACGCAGCATCGCTTTCGCCTTCTTCATCAGCACGCATTGGGTGGCGAGGACATGCTCTACCTCCGAGTGCCGATGCCGAAAAGCAAGCGCGGCAAAGGCGCCGTGCGTACTGGTGTGCGAGTCGCCACAAACGACCGTCATCGCGGCAGCGTAGCGCCTTGCTCGGGACCGATTACATGAACGATATCCTGCCGAACATCGTTCATCGGGAAGTACTGCGATACCAAATTTGCCGACGTTGTCATCGCAGCGTATCGACTTGCAGACGGGCGATCGGATCGGCGATACCACCGGCACGCTGAAGTGGTCGGCACGTTGTGGTCGGCAGTGGCGAGAATGGAGGCAAAGGCGCCACGGCCTGCGAGCCGTTGACCCGCAGCCCCTCGAAGGCTTGCGGACTGGTCACCTCATGGACCAGATGACGGTCGATGTAGACGAGCGCCGTGCCGTCAGATTCCTCGTGAACGACATGCCGCTTCCACAATTTATCGTAGAGTGTGTTCGCTATCATTGGACTGAAATTGTGACATGAAAGACCGCCTGGCCGCCCATATGGCGGGGCTTCTTCGAAGCGGTGCTATCGGGCTGCTATTGGGTCGCGAAACGCCTATTCGACGAGGCTCAAGCCTCATCGGGCTCCGGATTCTCCACGGCCGTGGCGTCTCCCGCCGGCTTTGCGCGCGAGGCCGATGTACCGGCTATTTTGCCGGTCTGATCTGCCGATCGATCATGGCGGCGCGCGCTGAAGTTGGTTCCTCGGCGCCTGGCGCTCGCGCGGCAAGCTTACGGCGTCGAGCACGATACGTCAGCGTTCTGCGCGCGATGCAGCAATGCATGGTCCATCAGTGATCAGCAGCAGCATCGCTTCGGCAATGGGCGTGGCGCGAATGCCCACACATGGATCGTGGCGGCCATGCGTTTCCACGATTGTGGCTCTGCCCGCTTTGTCGATCGAGCGGCGCGGCAAGGCGAATACTCGAAGTCGGTTTGATCGCAATTTTGACCACGATGTCCTGACCGGTGGAAATGCCGCCCAGAATTCCTCCGGCATTATTGGACAGGAAGCCCTCGCGGCGTCATCTCGTCGCTATGCTCGGTGCCGCGCTGCGTCGACCGCATGCAAAGCCGGCGCCGATCTCCACACCCTTCACTGCGTTGATGCCCATCATCGCGTAGGCCAGATCGGCGTCGAACTTGTCGTAGACCGGGCTGCCCCAGCCCGACCGGCACATGCTCGGCAACCACGGTGATCCTGCGCGCCACAGGAATCGCCGGACTTGCGCAAGCTGTCCATGAACGATTCCAGCTCGGGCACGACTGTCCGGCATCGGCGACGAAGAACGGGTTGCGCGTTCACCGCAGTCCCAGTCTCTTGAAAGCGTATCGACTTCGGCTCCAAGCTGAGAGAGATAGCCGCTGACGACGACACCGTATCGTCTCGCCGCAGCCACTTCCGCGCAACGGCCGCCGCGGCCACTCGAACCGCCGTCTCTCGTGCCGACGAGCGTCCACCGCCACGGTAGTCGCGGATGCCGTACTTCTGCCAATAGGTGTAATCGGCATGGCCGGGGCGGAATGTCTCGGCGATCGTTTCCGTAGTCCTTTGAGCGCTGGTCCTCATTACGTATCAACAGTGCAATCGGATGTACCGGTGGTCTTGCCTTCGAAGACGCCGGACAGGATCTCCACACTGTCCGATTCATGGCGCTGCGTCACATGACGCGAGGTGCCGGGCTTGCGGCGATCGAGATCATGCTGGATTTCTTCGCGTGCTAAGTTCCATATCCCGGCGGGCATCCATCGACCACGCAGCCGATCGCCGGGTCCGTGACTTTCGCCGAAGGACGTGACGCAGAAACAGTTTGCCGAAACGTGTTGCCGGACATCTCTAAAGCTCGCCAAAGTAAGGTGCCGGAAGTTTACCATAGCAACCTCGTGCCCTGCCCGGGAAGCCACTAGCGGCGCGGAGCGTAACCAGGGATAAGAACGAAGACAAATTTGCTTGCTCTCGGCCCGAAAATCCAGGGCGGCGATCGCGAAGGAGACAAAGTGTGACGATTTGAAAGAAGAGCGCGCTCGAATATCATCGGCTACCCAAGCCGGGCAAGTTCGAGATATCACCGACCAAGCCGCATGGCAACTCAGCGCGACCTGGCGCTCGCCTACTCGCCCGGGGTGGCAGCTGGCTTGCGAAGCGATCGTGGCCGATCCCAAACGAGGCCAGCGCCATCTCACTTTGCGCGGCAATCTCGTCGGCGTAATCACCAACGGTACGGCGTGTGGTGGGCCTGGGCAACATCGGCGCGCTGGCGGGTAAGCCGGTTATGGAAGGCAAGGCAGTACTGTTCAAGAAGTTCGCCGGTATCGATGTCTTCGATATCGAAGTTAACGAGCTCGATCCAGACAAACTGGTCGATAGTCATCGCCGCTCTCGAACCTACTTTCGGCGGCATAAATCTCGAGGACATCAAGGCGCCGGAGTGTTTCTACATCGAGAAGAAAGCTGCGCGAACGGATGAAGATTCCCGTCTTCCACGATGATCAGCACGGCACCGCCATTATCGTCGGCGCCGCGGTGGTTAATGCGCTGCGAGTGGTGGGCAAGGATATCGGCAAGGCGCGACGTCGTCGCCTCCAGGGGCAGGTGCCGCGGCGCTCGCTTGCCTCGACATGGCTCGTGGCTTTGGGCGTGAATGCAGGAGAACGTTATCGTCACCGACATCAAGGGGTGTCGTCTACAAAGGGCCGCGTCGAAGAGATGGATCGACAACAAAGGCCCGGCTACGCGGATACAGAGGCTCCGCACAGCTGGGCGAGGTGATCGACGGTGCCGACATATTCCTCGGGTCTCTCGGCCGGCGGCGTGTTGAAGCCGGACATGGTGAAGCGCATGGCTGCAAAAGCCATTGATTCTGGCGCTGGCCAACCCAACGCCGGAAATCTCTGCCGGAGGAAGTGAAGGCCGTACGCGACGATGCGCGTCATCGCGACAGGGCGCTCGGATTATCCGAACCAAGTGAACAACGTGCCTGTGCTTCCCGTTTATCTTTCCGCGGCGCACTCGACGTGGGCGCCACGCACCATCAATGAAGCGATGAAGCTTGGCCGCCGGTGCATGCGCATCGCCGGATCTCGCGCACTGCCGAGCAGTCCGGACATCGTAGCCATGCTGCGTACGGCGAAGTCTCTCCCGGCTTCGGCCCGGAGTACCTGATCCCGCAGGCCCTTCGATCCGCGTGCTGATCGTGACGATCGCGCCCGCCGTGGCTAAGGCCGGCGATCGATCAGCGGCGTGGCTACCACCCGATCGCGGATCTTGCGGCGTCTACCGAGACCGTCTTAAACGAGTTCGTCTATCACTCCGGGCTGGTCGATGAGGCCCAGTTTTCTACCGCGCCCGAGCAAGCGCCGAAGCGACTGGTCTACGCGGAAGGCGAAGACGAGCGCGTGCTCCGATGCCGTGCGGGTGAGTGGGCGATGAAGGTCTGGCGAAGCCTATTCTCATCCGGTCGGCCTGAAGGTCGCATCGACCAGCGCATCGCGCGACTGGGTCTGCGCATTCGCGCTGGTAAGGATTTCGAACTGGTCAATCCCTGACAGCGATCCTCGCTATCGCGAGTACTGGACGCTCTACCATCGTCTGACCGAGCGCAAAGGGCGTTTCCGGTCGAGTACGCCAAGACGGAGGTGCGCCGGCGCACCTCACCTTGATCGCTGCGTTGGCTGGTTCGGCAGGTGAAGCTGATGCCATGATCTGCGGCACGTACGGACAGCACCACAAGCGCTACCTGCGCTACATCGAGGACATCATCGGACTCAAGGCCGGCGCCAACAATTTCGCCGCCCAATGAACATGCTGCTCCATAGCAAGGGAACGGTATTTATCTCTGCGACACTTACGTGAATGCGGACCCCACCGCCGAGCGAACTGGCTGAGATCACTATCCTCTCGCGGCTGAGGAGGTGAGCCGCTTCGGCATAACGCCGAAGATCGCGTTGCTCTCCCATTCCTCCTTCCGGCACTTCCAACTCCGCCTCGGCGGTAAAAATGCGCACGACACTTTGCTTGCTGGAAAAGCTCGCGCCGAAATTGGAAGTCGAAGGAGAAATGCACGCGGTGACGCAGCTTGATGTCGGAAAAAGAAATCCCGTGCCCGCATCTTCCCCAACTCGCGTCTGCGCGCGGCGCCGCGAACCTGCTCGTTATGCCCACGCTGGACGCGGCAAAAAATATTGCCTTCAACTTGATCAAGATCCTGGGTGATGGCACATCACCGTTAAGGAGCCGGGTCCTGCTTGGCTGCGCACGGCCCTGCCATATCCTTACACCGACCGCGACGGTGCGACGCATCCTCCGGCGTTGTCGTCGCTTCTTGCGGTGGTCGACGCTTTCAAGTACAGCGGAGTCCGCGGCGGTGAAGAGTGAGGCCCACGCATCTTCCCCGCCGCATCAGCGGCGCCGGCAGTATCGGAGTTTTCGCGCCCTCCGGGGCGGTCGACTCAAGCGCGCTGGCCCGGTCCGTTGGCGCATTTCGAAAAGCGCTCGGTCATCGCGTCGTAGTCGCCCCGCAGGCGAGGCTCGCGCTGGCGCTATTTCGCCGGAGCCCGGACGAGGAAAGAATCGCCGCCTTTCATGCGCTGCTCGCCGATTCGTCGATTGACATCCCTCGATGGCCGCGCGCGGCGAAGCTGTGGCGAACGGACCCGGCTGCTCGCCCAGCTGGACTTCGCGGCGCTTGCAGCGAGCGACCAAGTCATTGTCGGATTCAGCGATATGACGGCGGCCTTCAGCCTCGCCGGACTCGCCATAGCGCGTCGGCTGAGCTTCGCCGGTCCGCTGGCCGCCATTGATTTCGGCAATGGCAGCGTCAGCCCGTTCATGGAGCGTCACTTCTGGCCCCTGCTGTCGAGTTCGGAACACGCACTCGATCCGGTGAGTTACAAACATGGTTATGCTGCGCAGACCATTGAGGGCCGATCTGGGAAAGCCTGCCTATCGCTGCTCACTCCACCTAATCGGCGCGCCCCTACTTTCCCGACATCGAGGGCGGCATTCTGTTCGTCGAGGAACTGGCGGAGGAACCTAACCGAACCGTCGAGCGGCTTTTTCTATCCAGCTTTACCATGCGGGTGTGCTCGACAAGCAAAGGGCGCTGATCCTCGCCGACTTCGACTGCATTGCCCCGACTGCCGGCGGCCGCTACCCATACAGCATGGCAGAAGTCACTGAAACCTTGCGCCATCTGTTGCCTTATCCGGTGCTGACAGGCCTGCCTTTTGGTCACATCCACGAAAAAGTGACTATCCCCCCTTGGAGGGGAGTGCGACGATTCACATTACGCAGGCTGGCTATCACGAAACTTAGACTTCTCTCGGTACAATTTGTAATCAAGGAGTTACTGGCGTGAAGGATACGGGGATGCATAAGAAAGTGCCGATCAGCGAATTACGGCATGGTATGTTCGTCGCCGAACTCGATCGCCCATGGCTGGACACGCCCTTTCTATTGCGGGGCTTGCTGATCCGATTCCGATGAACGGCTCCGAACAACTGTGTCACTACTGCAAGTTCGTCTATATTACTGATGTACACAGGTCGGTCGGCGCGGCCTACGAAGGCATTCCCTGCCAGGCATGGCGAAGCGACCGCTTGGCGGCAGATCCCGACCGAGCCGCCGCCGCCGACTGATTACAGCGGGGTTGCTGCCCATTCTCCGTTGACCGAGTCGTCAAAAAGCTCTCTGATCGGCGATATCAAAAATCATTCTCAGGGAGTCCTTCGCCGCAAGAAGCGAAGTAAACCAGACCGCCAGCCCACGAAACGACGCGATCGATGAAAGCCCGCCTTTCTACCACGCCGATAGCCAATCGCCCACTTTCAACAAGACCCCGAAAGCAAAGTCAAGATCCAGGGCGCCTGCGCTGCAAATTCGAGCAGCCGTCAGGCGCCGATTACACCTCGATGAACCCCTGTTAATCCCATGGCGGCGGCGACCGTCCGGGGTTACTGCGCCAAATAGTCGGCCTGTTCAGCCGCCCCACTGCGACAGCCGACAATCATCAGCTCGACGACTCCGGCACGCAACTGGACAGCGAGCGGCTCGAAGTCGTAATCTATGAAGATCTGACTACCGTCGCCGAAGAAATGGAGCAGGCTAGAGCGTCCCAGGCGAAGTCGCAACAAAGTTATTCAGGACATCGTCGCTAACATCCAGAAGGACCGCCCGCTGGATGCGGATAGCGTCAATGAAGCCGTGAGTGGCATGGTAGAGAGAGCATAGTCCGCAACCCTAACGCCCCTAGTCTGGTTGACCCGGCTGCGAGAGCGGGACAGCCATGCCTATGGACATGCCATTGACGTATCCATCTATCTCGTCGCCTTCGGTCGTCACCTGGGTTTTCCAAAGTATCAGTTGAACCATCTCGGCATAGCCGGTCTGGCGCTTCTTGATGTGGGCAAGCTCCATGTTCCGCAGGACTGCTACTCGAGTCCGGAGAGGCATGCTCACACCGAACGAATTCGAAATCGTCAAGCAGCTTCGTAAGGAGTCACAGCAGTCTGGATATTGTCCACGGCAGCACCGGCTACATGCCCCATGGATGTGTGCTAGACGCGCGTCGCCCAGCACCATGAGCGGCTGGATGGCAGCGGCTACCCGCACCTGGGCTGGCGGGCCATGACATCAGCCTGTTCGGCGCCATGGCCGGCATTGTCGACACCTTCGAGGCCCTCATCAGTGAACGTCCTACGCTTCGGCAATTTCCGCACATGAGGGCACTTCGAAGAACCTCCTACTCCCTGGCGTAACCAACAGTTCAATGGCACCCTCGTCCGAGCAATTTCATCCAGTGCCTGGGCATTTCCCCGTAGGCAGCTTGAGGTAAGACTCAATACCGGCGACGGCGGTCGTCATCCGGGCATAACAAAATCCGTCGCCTCAAGCCAAAAGTGTTGCTGATCCTCGATCGAGAAGAGGCCTACCCGATCCGGCATCCTCGATCTCATCACCTTGACCCACTTGCCTTCGGCGTTCACGAAATCACCGCGCCCTTGCACCGGGCATGTATGGCATCAACCCGCGGGAATACTATCTGTAGGTCGTAGGGTATTTATCCGGCCGCGCAGGTTTCTCCGGTATTGTCGTTTGCACTTTGCTCTGGTGTGGCGAACGTTTCGCGGCTCGTCCACGCCCGTCGCTTTCACAGCTATGGGGGAGTTACTGGAGAGACGGCACCTAAACCGGCGTGCGAGTAAGTTTACTAGCTGGCCGGAAACGCCCAATATGGCGCCATGCCACCATTGACGGTGTTGCAGCCACGAAGGACTAAGCATTACTTCCCGCGGACCATAGGCTTGGAAGCTATATCACTACCAAATGAGCCTGCGCATGCCAGCGCATCCCAACGCCCAGATGACGGCTTTGTTGGGCTTGCACACGGGAACACTTGCTGCAGGTAGACAGGTGAGGATCACCTAGAGCACATACGACGGTTGGTCGCGGTCCTCGGTCCCGCAGCTTCAGGTGTCATTTGACGAGCTAGCGCGACGGGGCGCTGGTACAAGCACAACCAAAGAACCTGGCAAACTCGTCACAGCGCTGGGGCGCTACTTCAGCACAGTGCTTAATGCTGACGCGGACCAGCCGCAAGCCGCCGAAGCGACGCCGAGCGCGGAAAGCGGGCGAGCTCTACGCGAGTTCGACTTGCATGCGTTCATGCTCGAGTTGTATTCACAGCATTTGGTCACGATCTCCGGTTGTGCCGGGAAACCGTCGGCGCGCTGCAGCGCAGCTGCTGACCCACGCGAAGCTGCTGCGCGACTGGGCCACCCAGGCGATGCGTCGCTCACTGCGGAGGAGAGTGATGTCGACTCCGGCACGCACCTTCTAATCATCGCGCGCTGGTGCGCCAGTTGGATGCGCTTTTGCAGAGTTGGAGCGGTAAGTCGGAAGTGCTTGCCGTGTTGGCGATCGATGTGAAATTTTCTCAGTTGGCCGCTGACAATGAAACTTACATCAAGCGAAACACTGTATGCCGAGTCGGCCCCGGAGATTGCTTTCCGTGCTGCGCGAGGCGGACTCACCGGTCGATTGAGCAGGCACGAATTCGCCGCAATTTTGCCCAGCGTCTCTGGCGCAGGACTGGCTATCCTTGCTGCCAACCGGATATTGCGCGCCTTCGAGGAACCTTTCGAAGTTGGCGGCCGTCCGGCGCTTGTAGCCCGTCTAGCGATTGGGATCTCGGGATATCCCGAGCATGGACAACGAGGAGCTATTGCATCACGCAGAATCGCTCGTAGCGAGGCCCAGCTAGCGCAAGAACCTTACGCGGTCTATGACCGTAAGAAGCTCCATCGTCAAGATCGCATGAAGCGTTCGCTGGAAGCTCTGCTGCGCCATGCGCTGCACGAAAACGAACTGGAGATATACCTCCAGCCGCAGGTGGACATCGCTTCGGGGCAGTGGTCGGTGCCGAGCGTTGCTACGTTGGCATCTGGACGACGATACCGACGTTCCGCCGCAGCAAATCGTCGCCATCGCTGAAAGCGGTCTGATTTCTGCGCTGACCGGGTGGGTGTTGCACACGGCGCTGCGCCACATCGCGGAACTGCGCCGTAGCGGATTCGACATTTCGGTCAGCGTCAATATAGCTCCTTCAATTTGGACGAACTGGAGCTGCCTGACTTCGTAAAGCAAGCGCTCGACACCTGGGGCGTACCCGCGGACACGCTGATCCTCGAGCTAACTGAGACGGCGATGATCGGTGACAACCGAGGCCGCTCGACAACCTTCATCGCCCTAAAGCTGCTGGGCCACGGTGTCGATTGACTTCACG
>ERZ1370068.4063-contig-3158_pt1 | contig 24307 bp, 43 predicted proteins | sample MGYA00561227_ERZ1370068 | MGnify/ENA primary metagenome ERZ1370068 (study PRJEB38410, sample SAMEA6850437) | metagenome | study: Metagenomic assessment of the ecological functions of the soil: analysis of the soil microbiota associated with the...
GTGGTGCTGGTGGTGGCGAGGGTCCGCCCCTGGTGATTTAGGGTCCTGGCGATCCCAGGCCAACGCTGCCGATTGCCGGTTGGAATCCCGGCACGGGGCATGGCCGAATCCCCTGCCAACACAGCCGCCGCCGGAAATCAACATCGATCCGATGCCGTCGCAGCCGATCGCCGAGCCGCCTTGGGGTTGGGGCAATCCGCCTCCGAAGCCGGAAGTCGATCCGGTGCCAGGATTGGAAAGTCATGTACGGATGGAGTGCTTCGACGGGCTGGTTCGTTTTTGCTATTCCGACCAAGCCGGTCCCGACGCCTTCGAAGAAAAAGTAGAACGGAATATATCCACGCTTTTAATGCGTGTAAGTGTTAAGCCCCGTGCTTCAATCTGTGGCACGGGCTGTTGTCAGGAGACCCGATGGGCGTGACCGAAGAAGCCGGCAAGCTTGCGGGCGGCGTCGTCGATGCCATGAAGGGTGTCCCGATGCTGTTGGCTATGCTGCTTATCAACCTCGGATTCCTCGGGATCATCGTCTATTTTATGGGCGAGGCCGCCGCCAATTCAGTGAGCGCGGTAAGCGTCAATTGGATCTGATCGCCCGCCTTGTCACCGACATTCGCGATTGCCGCCAGGGACCGAAGGGTCAGAACTACGATCCGACCACTCAAATCGCTGATATTCAATAAGTAGGATCCGCGCGGTTGCCGCGGCGGAGCTCCGTCGAAGCCTTAGCCGGGACGGCGCGCTCTTTCCCTCACAGCCACCTTGGACTTGATCGGCTGGATACACTGGAGCCGTGACGTGGCCGTGCGGGATAGGCTTTCGCCGGCCCGCTTGGGGAGCTCGTGGTCGCCGGCGGCTTAACTGCTTGTTCGCGGGGGTTCGCCATCCTGTCAGATCCCTAGCATTGGCATGTTGAAGCGCGCGCACGGGCTGCCGCCGACAAAGGCTGCGATCAATGCCGCCTGGAAGGCGACCGTCGTAACACCGGCGATGCCCTGACCGTTGGCCGTGCCGGTGCCGGAGGTGACTATCGGCGTGACGGACAGGCTGTAAACGTCCGATCCGCTTGCCCGGTCAATGATCGAGACGGTGGCACCCCTCGCGGTTGGTGATGGGAAGTTCGACCAGGTGGCGATCGGCGTGCCGTTCTTCAAAATGGATATTGAAACGGCGCCTACCGTCGTCGTGATCGTGCCGGAGACATAGACCTGGCCGGACAGCCACACGATGCCGGCGTTCGGCGTCCAGGCGTTGCTCGTGAAGTGGCTATTGATATCATAGACTTCCGTGGCGAGCGTGAGCGTCGACGGCGAGCCGGAGGCGAGTCCGGTTTGCGTCGAGCTGCCGTTGTTGGCGGCAAAGGCAGAGTCGGATCCCAGGAGCATAGCCGGAGAGTTCGTGAAGGTGGCGCGCCGCCATTGGCCGACGGGTTGCCCGCGGTGGTGGCGCCGTTAGCGATTACGCCGTAGGTATCCGTACCATTGGCGAGATCATCCCACGCGAGCTGCAAGGCAACCGACGCGGTATCGAGCGAGCCGGACAATGCCGCTAGGCGGGGCTCCGTTTTGCTAAAGAAAGGCCGGAGCCGCCGCCGACGTTCATCGTGCCAAAAATGTTGATGTTTGCCAGCAGGAGACCCGACCCGCCGGCGGCGTCCATGATTGTTTCTAAAGCCCATGCCGTAGTCGCAAACGAGCGTCAGCCAGGTGACGGCCGTATTGGTATTGGCCGTCAACGTCTGGTTGGTCCCGTTCTTGTGGGCTTTGAAGCCGACAAAAGGTCATGGCGTGAGCGTATACCCCAAAGTTTAGTATCGGCGGCGGCATTGTGCAATAATCACGCCTGCCCCGGTGAAGTATGGCACAGCGGAAGGTATAGACGTCGGTCCCGTTGGCAAAATCATCGACCTGGACGCCGACCCTGTTCCGTTTTCGGCGGCTGCCGCCGGCAGAACAAATTGCTCGAGCAGGGCGCCATTCTTATAGATTGCCGCGCTGGCTGATAGTGCATTGGTAACGCCGGCGCTGGTCGATCTGAGCTTGGCCGCCGAGACGTACAGCGCCATTTGGGGGCGTCCACGCATTCGCGGCGAAATAGCTACCAGCGTTAAAGACGACAACGCCGAATGTGACCTGGGTCAGCGTGTTCGTAACACTTAGGGTTTGACCGGAGCCAGTAGCGAGGAATGGGCGGCCGCCCGGAGCAGCATAATTCTGGCTCCGCAAGACCTGTAAGACGACCTGGCTGGCCCCTGACATTGGTCGGGTTGCTATATTTCTCGAGAACCTGCTTGACGACCTGGCTCGCCCGAACATTCTGCGCGGGGCTGTAGCTCGCAAAACCTGTGCGACGACCTGGGTAGCGCGCGTTGCCGGCTCGTTTTGCCGTCGTGCCGGAGCCAGAGTTCGACCGCGAAGGAAGCAAAACTCCCGCTGCTAGGCAGGATGACGGCAACCGCGGAGCCGACCGCTGGCGATGTGTATGCGGGATAGTCTGATGTCACGTCGGATCCCTGCCCTGCCGACGCGCTGCCGCGGCTCGTGAACACGGTCGGAACGGCCATGTTCACCGCGCAGCCACGCCGCCAAAATAGACGATGGTGCTGTTGTTGGCGGTAGAGGCGATCGCGGGGTAGGTAATCGTGGAACTGCTGTTGCCGGGTCGCCTTGGCGATCGCCCTGATGAAGGTGGTCAGGCTGCCGTTGTAACGGATACATTGCGCCTGGGAATTGGCCGAGCCCGACCATGTGAACGTGCAAGCTGAGTCTCGTGCCGGTTGCCAGCCGCCAAGCCCCAACAGCCGGTGGCGTTACCGGAATTGATCGTGTCGCCGATCGTCCACCCGGCACTAGCCGTAGGGGTTTTCCCGCGTCGCTTGGATCACTACGAAGGCAAGGAAGAGCGTCGTTAGCGACGACACCCGAAGGCAGGGGCGGAGTGCTAGTCGCGCCGGCGGCGATCGAGCCTGCGCCTATGGTGGCAAAAAAGCCGGGAGGCCCATTAGACGTGCTCGTATCCGATCTTGGAATTATTGATGGTCGTTGCGGTCCACGCCGCGGGTCCGGCATTGGGATCTAGCGCATAGCTATCTCGAAGCATTTGATAAACGGTAGGCGGATTAAGCGACGCGCCGTTGGAGAGTCGTCGCTCCGAGATCAATTTCGTCCTCGCCGCTTGGGTGCTTACGTCGTCCTTTCGCATCCAGGCGCAAACGTCGGCGGAGAAAATGGTAACAGGCGTCGACGAGAGCGAGCCGTGGTTGAAGGTGTCCACCTGACCAGTCGAGGCGCTGAGCATTGTAGCTCGTGTCGCGGTCTAGTTGCGTTTCCTGGATCTGGCTGACATTGGTCGAAGTAAGCGGGGTGAATGCAACAGCGTTATTGCTGGTCCCGAATAGAGTTTCTACACGGACCGGGTTCGTCGGCCCTGCCAGGAAGGTGTTGTTTGGAGCTGGTCCGGTGGTATCCAGGCACACAGATCGTCGTAATCTCATGCTGCTGTTGGGCGTCGCCGTTGAGGAAAATCCCGTTGATTGTGGTGGTGGTAGAGGTGTTTTGCCCTGTTGCCGTGAGCGCGGCCTCCTGCGTGCCATTGATATGAACCTCAAACGCCCCGACGGTTGGGCTCAATGTCATGCTGGATTTCAATGTAGTAATAGGCGGACGCGATAAGCGTGGTCGTGCTCGTCGCCAGGATCGTTGCGTTGGTGCCGCGCCAAACAATCAATTTGCCAGCGGCGCTTATGGACATACCGCAGCGCACGTTGCCGGCGTCGGTAAAGCGGAGGATATCCAGCAGCGCGATCGAGCTCATCGCTTGCAGGCGGAAGCCGACGATGAGCGCGCCGTAGCTCGCGCCGAACGTGATCGTGGCGTTTTGGCCGTTTTGGATTTTGAGGGCATATCCGCCGAGCTGGCCGGCGATCTTATAACCGCCTGGCGCTCCGCTGGCTGTCCAAATCCCGCCGGTCGATCCGCCCAGGCCAGTCGTGAAGGGGCGTCAAAGTTAGGATCGGTGTTCACCGATCCCGATGAGGTCCAATCAAAGCCTTCGTATCCTATGAGCGCCATCGTCGTCGTTCCTTCTATTGCAAGGCCGTGATCCCGTAGAGGGACACACCGTTGATCTGGCGCAAGCTTATGAGGAATTTGCTGGTGTTGGTTGTGGTCAAGGCGTCTCCGGTGTTTGAGCCGACCGTAAACCCGGAGAATGTTATAGCACCCGCGCTCGCGCCATTGGTCACGAGAAGTGTCGGGATCGCGCTGTCGACCGACGGCGCCGCCAGAGTGAACGCACCATTGTTGGTGAGATACTGATAATTGCCGAGCGTTGGGTCCGGCGTTGTCGTGCCGCTCGAGACCGTGCCGATGTTGTTGGCGACGTAGGTGTAGCCGACCGTGAAGGTAGCGGTGATGTTCGGCGATAGCGGTCCGGTCGCTCCCGTCGCTCCCGTCGGACCTGTAGGTCCAGTCGGCCCGGTGCTTCCTGTTTGACCCGTCGGTCCCGTCGCACCTGTAGAGCCTGTAAAGCCGGTCGCCCCGCGGCGCCTGCCGTCCCGGTGTTGCCGGTCCCACCCGTGTTGCCTGTCCCGCCGGTCTGCCCGGCCGGTCCTGTCGGTCCAACAATCCCTGTCGCTCCCGTTGCGCCAGTATTTCCCGCCGCTCCGGTAGGCCCGGTAGATCCCGTCGCGCCGGTAGATCCCGTCTGTCCGGTCGTGCCGGCGGCGCCCGTTGGTCCTTGGCTCCCGGTCGGCCCGACTATGCCGGTCGCGCCTGTAGCGCCGGTCACGCCTCATCGCTCCGGCGTTGCCGGTTGGTCCCCGTGATGCCCGTCGCGCCCGTTGCACCTGTCGCGCCCGTGGGTCCAGTCGGGCCCGTGGGACCCGTGGCCGCGCCGCCTGGTCCGGTCGGACCTGTAGCTCCAGTTGCTCCGGTGTTGCCGGTCGGGCCCTGGTCGACGGTGCCGATATAAGCCGCGATGTTGGCGGCGGTAATTAGTTTTGGATTTTGCGAGCCAGCATTAAATTCAAATAGCTCGTCGCCCGCCAGGTGCGCGACGATGTTCGGGCCAGTATTCGGTATGACCGGGGCGGTCATTGCAAGGTTCCTATTGCAATGCCGTGACGGCGTACAACGCCAGACCATTTATGCGACGGATGCTGATTAGGAACGAGCTGGTGTTCACCGTCGTCAAGGCGTCTCCCCGTACTGGCTCCGACGGTAAAGCCGGAGAAGGTGATCGCGCCGGCGGCGGCGGCATTGGTAATCATCAAGTCGATCGCGCAATCGCTCGAGGGCGCGGCCAGGATGAAGGCGCCGTTGTTGGTCACGAATTGATAGTTGCCGAGTGCCGGATCCGGCGTGAGCGTGCCGGAGCTTTGGATGCCGTTGTCGTGCGCCAGGAAGGTATAGCCGACCGAGAATTGCGTCGTGAGATTGTTAAGGCGCGCCCATAATTGCGTGTTGGTTATCCCGCCGAAGGTCGTCGGCGTCGCCGCGATCTGCACGTCGCCGGTATTTCCGGCCGGGATGCCTATGCCGGTCGCGCCAGTTGCTCCTGTGGCTCCAGTCGCTCCGGCCGCGGCTGTCGCACCTGCGTACCGCTCCGTCGCCCCTGTCGCACCTGTGGCTCCAGTATTGCCCGTGTTGCCGGTGGCTCCGCCGGCGCCGGCGCTGCCGGTATTGCCGGTTGCTCCGCCGGTTCCCGTTGCGCCGGTCGCTCCATTGATGGCGACGCCGGTAGAGCCTGTGTTGCCGGTGTTCCCGGTGGCTCCAGTCGCTCCAGTCGTGCCGCCGATGTTGCCGACGAATAGCCTGAGATTGGCGGCGGTGATGATTTTCGGATTTTGCGAGCCGGCGTCAAACTCGAATAATCTCGATCCCGGTTAAGTTCGTGACTAGGTTCGGACCTGGATCTCGGAATGACTGGCGCGGCCATGTTTATTTTTCCTGTCACGGTCCACATTTTTCCGTTGTACCACACTTTATAGATCGTCGTTCCGCCGCTTGTGACTCGATCGCCCCATCCTAATCCCGGAGCGCCGTCGATCACGAAGGCTTCCATGCCGGTGATATTGTTTGGAAGGTTGGAAACAGCATAGGATTTTAGCGCGGTATCGTAATTCATCATTGCCGCGATCGCCTTGACCAGCGGCGCCGCGATCTGCATCCGGGAGAAATTGACGTTGTTTGCCGTTCTGCAAGCCGGTAACGAGATCGCCTTCGTGCATTTCAAACTCGGCGTTGGGGGAGCTCACTCAATACGGCGGCGTGGGCGCCGCGCTCGAGACGGATATTCGGTACGGCAACGTCGCCACCGAAATAGTGCCGCAAGTTTTCCGCCGTGATCTCCCTTGTCGGTCTGTCCCCCGGACCGGCACACAGCCAAACACCTCGTCGCCCTCCAGGCGTTCGACGACATGGGTGCCGATATTGTAGATCACCCTCGCGGTCATTAGTTCGCTCCGATCAATTTGACCTTCAAAGTCGAGTTCTTTCGCGCGATCGACGTTCCGCTCGTGACCTTGGCGTGCTGCACAGTCAGGTTTCCGGGGTTGGCGCCAACCTTTATCCAGCCGCGCATAAGACAGACCACATCGTTGCCCGACCCGACCGTAGCGAAGCCAGTTCCAATCAGCGTGTTTGAACGAATGCAGCGCCGCCGACACCAGCGTCGCGGATCCTTCGGCGAGCACGATAAAGCTCGTCGTCGCGCCGGCGCCGTTATAATTTATGCTGGCCTTGCAGCCGGCGGAGCTCCGAGGAATTGATGATTAGAGTTACCTCAAATTCATAAAGGTTGGCCGCGGTCAGGGCGACCGACAGGCCGGGTATGTCTGGTCCGGTCGATCCGGTAACGCCGGTCGACGCATCCGCTGTTGATCCGGCTATCGTATCCCCAACCGCCGCCGCCTGTTGCTCCAGTCCCGCCTGTGTTTCCTGTCCACGCCCGTTCCGCCTGTTGGTCCGGTTGACCCCGTGCTTCCTGTGCTGCCAGTCCTCCCGGTGGCTCCAGCATCGCCGGTGGCGCCTGTGACTCCTGCACCCGTGTTGCCTGTGTTCCCGGTCGCGCCGGTGGGACCGGCACCAGTGTTGCCAGTTGCACCAGTACCGCCAGTGTTGCCTTGAGGACCTGTAGGTCCGGTAGATCCAGTTGCGCCGCTTGGCCCGGTTGCTCCGGTACTGCCTGTGGATCCTGCTCCGGTATTTCCTGTCGCACCCGTGCCTCCAGTATTTCCGGTGTTGCCCTGAGATCCGGTCGCGCCGGTAGATCCCGTTATGCCGCTCGGTCCTGTCGGCCCGACTATGCCTGTGCTGCCTGTCGTGCCCGTGCTGCCCGTAGCGCCGGCCGCGCCTGGTGTTCCTGGGTGCCTGGCGAGCCTGTTTGTCCCGTGTCTCCGCTGTAGGTCCTGTCGACCCGCTGGACCTAGCTGCCGCCAGGTGCCGCCTGTTCCCCGGTATTGCCAGCTCCGGTATGTCCCGTCGCGCCGGTTCTTCCTGTCGGTCCCGTCCCGCCTGGTGCTCCGGTTGCGCCGGCGGCCCCTGTTTGTCCTGCCCCTGTTACGCCCGTCGCTCCAGTCGCGCCGTTGGCTCCGGCGCCAGTAGCTCCCGTCTCGCCAGTAGCGCCCGTAGCTCCCTGTAGCCCGCCGCCAGGGCCGGTCGGTCCCGCCGGACCAGTAGAGCCCGTCGCTCCAGGCTCTCCAGGCTCGCCCTGCGCTCCGGATCCGGAGCGCGGCGATGCGCCGACGGCGGTGGTCAGTTGTCGCCTCCATTGCTGATTACCGATGTTCAACCGCTTCTCCATCTTGACGCGCTGTGCATCGACCAGGATTTGCGGGTATTTCATAAACATCATGTTACGCGCCACCTCGCGCGACTGGCGCAATTGCTCGGCCAACAAGTCGTGCCGTATGGTCGGCGGCATGTTCATAAAGCTCGGCGAGCGCACGATCACGTCCATGCGTTGCTTCGCCAGCCGGCCGGCAAGGCGCTGCCAATCGTCGTACTGCTCGCCCGTGAGCTCTACGTTTCGCATCTTGCGCTCGGGGTGGGCAACATGGATGCCAAGTTGCATTAGCGCCGTGTTGACCGGATCGGTGTTGACCTTTGCTCGTAGATCGCCGTCACGCCGGCGCCGAAAAGCGCGTCCCGCCCTGGCAGGATCTCGCCCCATACATCGCGCCGCGGCATAAGGCTTTGCGACATGCCCGGCACCTTGGCTCTGATTGCATCGATAACGGTGCGCGCGTCGCGCTGGTATGGATCCGCCGCCCGCGACATTTGCCCCATTGCGACGCTGTACGGCACAAAGGAAGAGAGGAAATTGCGGATATAGCCGCCGCCATAACGGACCGGATCCTGGATTGCCTTAACCAGATCGGACGGGCCGCGCATAAAGCTTTCGTCGAGAATGTTCTGCACGACCGCGTGCTGCAAGTGAGCTGCGGCCTTCGTAAACTCCCCGTGCTCGGCGGTGGTGCGCCACCTCATAGAGATCGGCCGATGTGCTCGCCAGCATTCCAAGCGGGCCTAGCCGGTTCATCGCGTACCAGATATCGCCAATGCGGACGCTGTGTGCCTGGTACACCTGCTTCCATAGTGCCGCCTCTTCGCGATTCTTGGGCTCCGATCCGGTGACGTAGCCCTCGGCCGCCAGGCCCCCGAACAGGAGCGACATTGCCGTGCCGGCCAACATTCTTGCAGCGGCCGTGTCCGCGGCGACCGTTCCGTTGCGCCCAAGTAAGTCGGCGCGGAGCTCATTGGAAAGCGAGACCTAGCGGCGATCGCTGTACGATCGATTGCTTAACGACATTGGTCGATATGTGAATGAACGGATCTATGAATTTCAGCATCGGGATTCCGGGTGCCGGGGATCACCCTGCCTGTATCGGGATCCTTGGTCCCGAAATATTCGGTGCTGACCAGGCGCTCAATTTCCTGGTGGTCCGCCGCCGGCGCCCGTGAGGGTTAGTTCGGTTGCGGTTTTGTGCGCCGCTTCCATCATGTCCGGCAACGGCCGCTGCACGAGGCTGGCAACCTTCGCATCAAAATCAACGCCGGTGAGACCTTCCTCCGCCGCCATGCGGTAGGCGCGCTGGTTTATCTCGATCGAATAATTCAGCGGTCGGAAAAAGCTATGGATCGCCGCGATCATCCGGCTCGGCGCGCGCGCGATATCGCCAAGCGGAACCGTGGTTCACGCCGCGCACCTGGAAACTGGGAATGGCACCTAGCGGCGAGTGCTCCCACCCATACATAGGGCGCGCCAGGTCTGCCGCCGGCGCGCTGCAAAGCGGCTCCGGCGACAATGCCGTCGCGGATACCGCGTATCAAACCGAACGCCGCACCCATGGCGTCGTGCATGGTCGCGGCTTCGTTCATCACGCCAGGCTTTACGAATTGGCTACCCAGGGAGAGCGGCGGCACGTGAAGAGCCTGCTGGGCTCTTCGCCCGGCAACAGCGTCGTGACGCCCGTCTCGGTCGCCTTGATTGCCGATTCTACGGCCGGCAGAAGCCGGACTTGATGCCACGCAGGCCGGCGGCGAGCTCGCCTATCCTCACGGTCTCGCCTTCGCGTCCCATTGACTTGCGGATCTGGCCTATGCCGGCGGCTAATGCCGTCTCCGGTCCCATTTTTGCAAGCCAGGAGAGTGTTGCCGATCGTGTAGGTGATATGCGTCTGCGGTCCGGAGATTAGACCGTTGATCCAGTATTCCATGACCATGCGGCCGGAAGCTCTTGCGGCCGCTGTCGCGCACCAGCATGGATATCTGCGCCGGACTTATCGAGCTCGGCGCCCAACCTGGCGAGCTGCTTGACCTGGAAGAGCGTGCGCCCGGTATTTGCCTTTAGCATCGCCTCGAGATTGGTCCCGGTCCAGCCTTCCGATATGTCATGGAAGGCAGAGCCGGTGCGGCCCCATGATGCCGTCGCGCCGGAGACCGCGCTCTGGATCATATCGTGGCGCTGGAGTGACTCGGCTAATTCGATCGCGTCCGCATCCGAATCGGATTGCGCCGTGCGCTTCATTAGGTCGCTTACGATGCCGGCCGATTGTTTCAAGAGGCGCCGCGCCGCCAGCACCTTCGGCGCCATGTCGCGCATTCCGCCAAGCAGATCCTCCAGGTGCGTCCGCAAGGCATTCTCGTCCAGGACATTTGGGTCCAGCCCCATTTCGGTCGCCAGATCCCACATCTGGTTTTTGCTCATCGTGTCGCCGCGAACGTCCTGGAAATCACTGTTGCGTTCGGCCGACTCGCGGAGCGCCCTGTTTCAGATCCTCCCAATTGGTTATGTTTTCGACGCGGATATTGCCGGCGAGATCTACGAATTTGCTTTCACCTCGGGGAGAGTATCGGGCGCGGGACCACTGGCGAGGGGGTGGTCTCGCTCTGTTGTGCTGCCTGGTTCGGGTCTGGTTCCTGGTATAGTAGGGGCCTTCTGGCCTGGCTGGAGTGCCGCCCTCGACGAGCGCGCTAGGTTCCTCGCCACCTCCGCCGCTTGGGGCGATAGGCTCGGGTCCGCCGCCACGGCCGACCACTTCGCCAGGTCCGCTTGGTCTTGCAGCACCTTCTCCGGCAGGCTCAACTCTTTGTCCTGGTCCTGCTTCTGGCTCGGCTGGCTTTGCTGCGGAGCCCTCGAGCTCGGCTTCTGGATTTCCGGCGGCTGCTCTTCGGCATAGCGTTCCCTTTCTGCGACCACGCGATCTCTCGCCCGCTCGCCCTCTTCATGTGGTTCGGTTAGTTTTGCATCGGCCTCGTGGATTTCGGTGATGGTGGGTCCAGCCTTGCGCGCGGATCGCCTATAACCGTGTGCTGCGGCTCTTCGGTGAGCATCCGATCGAACACGGCGGCGCACGTCGGGGTTGATCTCTTTGCCCAAGCCTTTGATCGTCTTGTAGATATCGAGCAACCAAGCCTTAAAGCGCGCGAACACGTTGGCGAGCTCCGGTGTCGGCGCCACACCTCACGCATGTATTGTTCAAAGCCGGTCGCAAATCGCTCGTGTGCCTTCCTGGCTTCGGCCGTTGGCTCTCCTTTTGGCTCGTCGCCGCCAGGCGTTCCAACAGAATCGAGACCCAGCCATTTCAGAACAGTGTCCATGTCGTTGCGGATGCTGTCCGGCGCCGCGGGGTGCTGGCTATCGCGCGCCAATTCCTCGAGCCAGCCGTGGCCGAGTTCGTGAATGACCGTCGACGCATTCGCATCCTGGAGCACTCGTAATGATCGGCTTATTTCCTTCGACGAAACGGATCGATCCGCGCGCGGGCTGGAACATGGGAAAGCCCTGCGATATGGCGGCGTCGGCCATTTCGTCGGTGATCGGGAAGCGTATGGACGTCGGTCTCTTTGCGCTCGCCAACGGCCTCGTCGATAGGCACCTGCTCGAGATCGCCGCGCGTTCGGATGCTCCAGCGTGGCCTCTCCGGTCTTGGCTCCGTATTTCTTTCCCAACCTTGTTTGCCGCGGCCGGCATGATCTTGTCGTAGAAGCCGGCCATGCCTTCGCCGCCGACTTTGAGATCGGCTCCTCTAGGGTGCGGACAGAGGACGCTAGTCCGCCGCGTACTTCGCGTTTCGCTTCCGTCTTTAAGAGCTTTTCGGACCCCTTCCTTTCCTATGTGATCGGCCATGTCCTTTTGGTCGATGTTCACGTCCATATATCTTTTGCCGGTCTTATCCCACGCGCGTAGGCCGCCGTATGTTGGCATGTCCGGATAGGTCTTTTCGATATCCGGCCAGCGACGTAAATCCGCTTGTTCCGCCGCGCTCCCATTCAATTTTATCGATGTGCTTGCTGAGATCGTATCGCTCGGCCTGCACGCGGCCTGGCGTCCATGCTGATCTGCTCGTAGCCGTTCTCCGCCGCCGTAGCGGAATCATGCGCTTCATGGCGAGCTCTGGGCCATGTGGTTTTGAAAGGAGCATCGGGCACGCCGCCCCCGGCAACGGCTCGGCGCACATCGCTGTTGACGGTCAGCAAGGCGCTGGCGACGGGCAATCTTCTTCGGTAGCGCCCCAACCGTATTCGGTCTTGCCGTTGCGCTTATCGGTAAATTCCCACTTCGGAGGATGCCCTCGGCCTGCGCCTACTATCTTGGCGTCAACCAGGTCCTCCGGCTTGCCCTCTATAAATGGCTTGTCGTAGCCGACGCGCCTGCCGCGCTGGTGCCAATCGCTCTGCACTTCCTCGAGGAATAGGGTTTCTTGCCGTCGATCGTGCGGTCATTAAAGCGAACATGGGCGAGGACGTTGAGCTCGTCCCAGTGTCCAAGCGGTGAACGGCTCGCCGCCAAGGCGCGACCACGGCTCTCAGCAACAGTTTCGTCTACTGACTTGGCATGGAGAGCATCTTGCTCACGCTCTAACTTATTGACCCGCTTCCATGATGCCGGCATAGCTCGGCGACATTTCAAGTCGAGCTTGGTTCAATTCCTCGCGCGCAACCCTGATCTGCTCGACCAGCGAATCCCATTGCGGCTTGTACCTTGCGACCACGGCCTCGGACGGCGCTTACCCGGATCGCGCGGCGTGTGCGGCAATATCAATTGCAGCTCTCGGTAATTCTCTCCACCGGGGAGCGTGTGGGACTCAAATTTTGTTCTGGATGCTTCCGGGGGCAATCCAGCAATGTTGTATGGAACGCCAGCCTCTCTAGCCAACCCCGCTGCATTAGATATTGCCGTCGCCCGATCACCCCCTGTGCAACGATGGCGCCATATTGGGATTGACCACGCTCACCCGCTGACCGCTGGCCTTAGCTCATATCCAAGGAGGAAGCTCGTCACCGCGAAGAGGTATGCGTCCCTTCTCAACCTCCTTCACCTGGATCTGGTTGGCGCGAATGTAGTCGGCCACGGCTTCCTTGCTCACGGGCCCCTTATGCTCTTTGAGCCAGCTCTCCAGACCTAGCCACTCCATTTCCTCCGCCTTGACGCCGGTCGCGTTCTTTGATCGTGGCGAGCCACTTGCTCGGGAGATGCCTTTTGTGTGGTGGAGGATTCTACGGCACGGCCGACAGCGGAGTAGAACGGCTCGGCCGGGCCCTGCTGGAAAAATTCTGTTTGTTTTCTTTCGTCGCCAAATAGCCCGATATCCGCGGGCTCTTGTGCGACCCCTGGCCTCAACGGCGCGTTTGCTCCACGCTGCGCCATTTCGCCTTGGCCGGCTTGCTCGGGCACCTGGCAAAACGAATTGATCTCCGGCGGCTGTGCGCTCTGGTTAAATCGTCGGTTTTTGCAGCCGGTTCCTCGATCAGTCCCGCCAGGCCTGCGTGCGCCCCGCTAACTTCTGCGCCAGGGGCTTGCATCCACCTCGAGGCGGAGCTTCCTGCGCCGCCTGGTGGTCTGCTCCGCGCACTCATAAAGGAAATTCGACGTCCCACTGGGATGTCTTTAGACTCAAATTCAGTTCTCCTGTTTCGGCGCGCCATGATGTTCCCGCCTCCATAATAGCTCGTTCATGAGGCTTCGCCGGCGTCGCGAACGCCTCTTTTTCCATGATTTGTAGCATTCTCTCGCGGAGATCGCCGGTCACAGTCTTGGGATCAATGCCGCCGTCTTTTAGGGTTTCGTCGGCGTGCTCTTCCAAACGGTGCCGCTCTTCTGCGGTATCTACCGCCTTCTCTTTGGGGGCCTGGCCTAGCTTGTATTGCTTGTTGCCGCTGCCTTCTTCCCGCAATAGATCCTCAAGATCTCTCGGCGAGACCCGCGTCTCTCCGCCGGTCATGCGGCCTTCGTCGTGGATGTAGCCGCCCTCGACCGCAAACTCGAGCGCCTTGTCCATCGATCTGCCGTTGGGCCGGAATAGCGGACCAAACCCAGGAATGAACGGGCGCTTGCCGCTGAATGCCGCCAAGGCGTCTCGGATCTGGCTTTAGGCCGCCGCCTTTGGCGAGATATTCCAGGAGCGTGTATTTGTCCGGATCCTTCGCTGCCGGTCCGCGTGGGGCTTTGACTCTAACTTGGACGATCGGCGGGAGCTTTTCCTCTGGCGTCCCACCACCTGCCCATGATTTTGCACTTATGCCGGCGCTCTCGATTCCTTCCTTGGCAAGCCAATCCTTTACCTCGTTGCCGGTTTTGAAGGTCGGCGCATTTGGTACAGGCTCGCGTGTTCCTTCGTTGATTAGAACGCCGTCGTCGCGCAAGGCAAAGAACCGGCACGCCGCGCCCGCAGCAGCCGCCGCGCATGTCGGCCGGCCGCTCTGCCTCGCGTCCGATTGCCGGCGCTTCCTCGCATTGGAGGGATAGGACCACCGGCCGGCGCCGCGGATACTTGTCCGCCAGCCTCAGGTAAGCGCGCAACTCTTCCTTTGTGGTCGGCAATGCTTCCGGAGCCGCCGGTGGTGCGCCGGTCTCCGGTGGTGGCTCTCTTACCGCCGCACGTCCGCCGATGATCCTCGGCCCTTCAAGCTTGTAGAGATCGAGCGCCGTTCCCAATGCGCCGCGGAATCTGGCGGCGCGGGAGACATAGCGCGCGGCAACAAGTTGGCCGGCGGCCTCCGCCTCTTCTGGCGGCCGTCCGGCTTTAATCATTTCTCGGTCACGTCCTTGGCGATGAGGGCGCGCTGCTCGTCGACCGGCCCTGGCCTCTGTGTTGCCGCCGCCGCCGGCGGGGCGCCTGCGGGAGCACCCGCCGGAGCTACCGGGCTTTCAACCGGCGGGGCGGCAACCTCTGGCGGCGGCGGCGCAACAGTTAGCGCCCCTGTCGTTTCTCGCGGCCGCGCGATAAGCCGCCGCGACCCGCGGCTGCATATCACGCAAAGCAAATTCGGTATCCATTAGATGCTTGCGAGCCTGTGCCAGTTCCGGCGTTTCTTGCCCGGCGCCGGCCTTGAATGCTTCCGCTCGCTCTACGAGCTCCGTCTGCTCCCTTTCAATGTCGCGGATCTGTGCGCGCAATTGCCGGGCGCGCGCCCGCCGGCGTACCCGTTGCGCGATGGCAATGGTGATCGACCAGCTCGTTCTCGAGCGCGGCGCGCTGCTCTTCAAGCTCCAGGCGTTCATACGGCCGCGGCTCGTTATATTCGTCGATCCAGGATCGGAACGTGGCTCTGCGACGATTCAGTTCATCGTACTGGTCAAAGAGCTCTGGCTCTTTCTGCCGCGCCGTCGTCTCGAGATCGGCGCGCGGATCTCGCCTATGAGCGATTGCTCGATGCTGACTTCGTGGATTGCATTGTTTTCGGCGGTCGGATTGCGCCCTCCGGACCCCATGAATGTTGCTTCGGTCCCACCTGGTCCGGCGTGAACCTGGTCCGACGCTTCGCGCACGGTCGGCGCCCGCGGCCTGTACATTTCCGGCGGCCCGTGCATTTCGGGGCATGTACGGCGCGATCTGACGGCCCCTTCGCGTCGCTCTGGCGCCAAATTCGGAGATCGCTTCGCCATAGGCGGCAGGCTTCAGTTGAACGCCACGCCAAGCCGGTAGCGACGGCGACGCGATTCCAGATGATTTCGTGTTCGCTCACGGCCTCCCGGCCTAGCTGCATCCGCACCCATGAGACCGCCGGAGAACAAGCGAGAGGTCGCAGGATTGGCGGCGGAGCGCTGCCACGGTCGTCGCGCCATCGGCAAGCATGTGCTTCGCGACGAGCGGCGACATGGTGAGGGCAAATGGCGCGATGCCGCCCAGGAACGACGCGACCGGATGCTCTTCCTGGTCAATGCGCTTTGCTCTTCGCTCTGCCCGAGCATGTCGCGGATCTTTGGGACCTTATTGAGCCGCCCATGTCGTGCTGATCTCGACGGCTGCGCCGCCGGCAAACCCCGCCAGCAATGCCGAAACCGGCGCCGACGAGAGCACCAACCGGAGGCCGCCGCCAGGCGGGAACAGCGCCTCGCCAATCGCCAGGCCAGCGCCAGCGCCAGCAACAGCACCACCCATCGGCGCCGCGCCGCCGACGACGCCGCGGGCACCAAAGGCGCTGATGCTTTGCTTTGATCTGGAGCACCCTTCGAATAGATCGATGCCGGCGAACGGATCCTTTTCCTCTGCTGTGGTCGACGGCGTAGGTGAAAGACCGTCGCCCCGCTCGGCTTTTGCTTGCCAGTGAAAAGATCGATGGTGGCGAACGGATCGCTGGTTTCGGGCTCGGCCATTATTTTTTGGCCTCATCCGATTTCGGAGCTGCGGGAGAAAGTCTATTCAGACCGATCCAGTCTGCGATCGGCGTCTTGGCTGATCCAGTTGTGCCGGGGCGGCCGTCGACTTAAAGCCCTCGCTGGCCGGCGGGAACTAGGCGTGCGCCCAGGTGCCCCAAAATCCAGGTCCCTCGACCGGCTTAACGACGGGCGGCGGCGCGGGATCCAGGCGGCGGCCTCATAGGGCAACGCTTTGAGAGAATGGCCGCCCATGTTTCCAGGGAAAGCTGTCAAATGCTTCTACGGCGCGGTCTTTCCGCAGGACTTCGATCGCGGGCCTGCCAGCCCCCGTCGATACCTTCGTTTCTCTTCCGTCCTTGTCTTTGACCATCGGCGGATAGGCGACGATATTCTTATAGGCTTGCTGCGATCGCGAATCTGGACTGGACGGTCGGCGGGGAGTAACCAGGCCTGGACGGCTGTGTCTGCTGTCCCAGGCTTATGATCGGCGTGACGCTGGTCCCACGGATATACCTGGTCGACCAGTTTCTCACGGCCTTCGAGCGACGCGTCCATCCCTTTCTGCGGGCGGTGCGGTCGTCTCCGGCCTCGTCTCAGCGCATCCATGTATGCTTCGAATTGTTCTTGTCCAGCATGTCGTACTGCTTCGGGCCAGGCTTCATTCCTGGGATCGGAGAGTTCTCGTCCAGGTCCCTTCTATAATGATCGATTTTATGGTGATTGATCGCTGCGCGTCGCGGCGCGTGTCCTGTTCTCTTGTTGGTTTGTCGAGGGTGCTGAACCGCGCCATTAGGATTGCTGTAGCTCCTTGGCGGTAAGGAGCCCGTCGTTCTCCATCTGTGCAGATCTGCCTGGCGCTGGTGACGCGGCCGGTCGCTATAGCATCAAGCGCCGACGCATACCCGCCACCCAGGTTCATCGCGTTCTCGCCGAAAGCGAGAGTCTGCATGGCGTTCTCGAGGTGCCGCCTGGTCTCGCCGTAGTCGGTCCGTGGGTCCTCCCACATTGTTCGCGTCAATGCCTTCACGAGCTGCCGCTTTTGTGCGATGGGCATTTTCGGATCGTCGCGTAGCGTTTCGACCGCCTTCGAATCATGCCGCCGCCGCCGTCTTGATTCCGTCCTCGCGCGCCTTCGTCGTGATGCCATCCATTATGGCGTCGTTGGCGTAGTTACGCTTTAGGACCCTGCTTGATCCCTATCCCCGCGCTCCGGGTCCTGGGATCGCATCGGCGGGCACGCAACGCCGCTTGCATCTTTTTCCGGCGAATAGACTGCCTGGGACCGGGTTGGGCGCATCGGGGACGTCCGGTAGCTTTGGCTGCTGCGGCGGTGGCTCCGGCTGGCGGAGAGACTTCTGGCTGTTGGGTTTGGCCGGGCTGTTCTGGCTGTCCTGGCTGTCCGGGTTGTAGGTGTGCAATTTCCTCTGGTTTGAAGCCGAGCCGCTTTCGCTTGGTCATAAAGCGTAATAGGGCGGTCAGCGGTCTCGGGAGGGCTCTGCTGTGTGTCGGCCATTATTGCCCCGCTACCTGCGATCCTCTGCCGCTCCATTCAGAGTGCATCGGGTCTCGCGACGCGCCGTACCAGTCGCCGCCCCGAATCAATCCACACTTCGCGGCGACGGCGGCAATGCCTTCCGGCATGTTGCCGTGCCGTGCCCTGCCCGTTCGTACATCGGCATCGACGTCGATCGCATTGCCGAAGGCGTGTTCTGGAAGTAGCCGCCGCCAAAACCTCCCACTCTTCATGCGCTTGTCGTAGCCGCCAATGGTCTTGATCTGATAGCCCATGCTTTGCAGCTCATTGAGGAAGCCCTGGCAGTGCGAGCTGCCAAGCGCGATTCACACTCCAGCGGCTTGCCGGCAACCTGAGCGTCGTGAGGTTCGTCCCTACGCCGCTGGGATACCGCGGCGCCTCGGCCGCGCTGGAGCTGAACAGGTTCTCGATCGTTGCGTGGGCATTAACGTCGCGCGCCAGGGCGGCGTCGATCGCGCCGGAGGCGGTGTTTCCTGGTGTCCGTTCCTCTGCGTACTTCGTGGCCTGCGACGTCGGTATCTGCGCGCCGTTACGTCTCAGCCCAATCATTGAAGGATCTGCGTTTGATCGCGAGGGCTTTGGGCTGACAAACTGGCGGTGTCGCTCGACGTCCCCCAAACGTCTTTTTCTTCTCTCCCTTATCTCCCTGCGCCGCCCGTTCTTTTGCGAGCCGAATTAAATAATCAGACTCGCTCTCCCCTGTTTTGCGTCCTGAAAACGGCAAGACATTCGACGGTGTGCCAGGCGCTCTTTGATAGGGCTGGATTACATACCAGCATCGATCGAGTTCTGGATGGTTTCCCGCGGAATTGATATCGTCTCAGGTGTTCGGCCCGCGCGCGAATTTATTGTAAAGCGGGCCGTAGGCTACGCCGAGTTCCGCCCCGTGCGCTTCGACAGCTATTTTAGGGCGCCGGGAGCATCGTGCTGGTTCATTGCCTCTGCGACGGCCGAATGAACAGCGGTATCGGAGCGCCGGTGAGCCTCCGCGAGCACGCACCGGAATGCCAAGCATTCCGTCCAATTTTAATTGCTGCCCGCGGCAAGTCGGGCGTCGGCCAGCGCGTGCTCCACCCCGGCTGGTTGTTGTAGTTGATGGCGGCGTGATCGATGGCAAGTTGCTGTGAGGTCCATTTTGTAGTTTTGCCCGACGTCGTAGCCCTTGATCGAATGCGTCCGGATCTGACCCCGTCCCAATAGCGTTCTGGTAGGGCCGATGAGCTTGGTCGAGGGTTGAGGGTACTATGGGTGAGCTGGCCTCCGTAGTATCGCCAATCTCGCGTTAGCCTCTGGCGCGCCGTGTCCTGGGCCTCGAGCGCATCCCCAGCCTTCGCCTTAAATTCTTCGATAGCCGTATTCGCCTTCTTTCAAAGCATCGTTGATCTGCTTGTTTGTTTGATCGTTCCCCATATACGCCGGCCCTCTCTAACTCCCTGGCCGAATTGCTCAACGCCCCTTGGCTATGAGAGCTCTGAACGCGCCTGGCGTGCCTCAAGCGCGGGTGTCGGCCGGCGGTGTCGCAGCCGGCTCGTTGGTAGGGGAACGGTCTGTAGGAGCTGGGCGATGGAACGCCCCTATGCCGTCGGATCGTACCATTTGGCTGCGTGGAGCCCATGAAACTGCCTGCCGCGCCTAACGTGGCGGCCGGTACTGCCTGTTCCGCCTCCATGCCGTATAGGCCGGCTTGCGCCGTATCGGCCACTTGCTGCGTCCTATATCCATAGGAGACGAGTTGCGCCTTGTTCATTCGGTCAGGGTGTCCAGTTTGCCAAGCATCCGCCCTGATACCCGAACGTCCTTAGCCGATCCGGTATTGACGTCGATTCCGCCGCAGCAGCAAGGTTCGCGCTACGCGAGTACCGCCCTTCGCTGCCGCCTCTAGCGATTTCTTTGCCGTCTTTGCCTGGCCGGTCCTCGATCGCATACGCCGCGTTCTGTGCGTCGACGATCGCTTTGTTTCGGGAGACTTGTTGCTGGTACTCGAGCCGTTTTTCTGCGCGATGCCGCCCATAATGGTGCCGACGGCAGAGACGGCGGCGCCACATTAATCCGACGAATGCCATGCCAGTCCGCCTCCATCTGTCGGTACGCGCCATGACCTTAGCGTATCCCTGTGCCGACCGGCACGCGCGCAACATCGGCTTCTTTTAATCGCCTGGCGATTTCTTTACGGCCAAAGCGCGAGGACGCCGGCAAAACATAGTCCCCATCTGTCGCCGGTACAAAACCTAAAAGAGATTGCAAAACGCTCCGACGCAAGATCGCCGTCCATGATCGTCGTTATCAGGTGTCGCTTGGTCAGCATGATCTCGGCGAGCTGGCGCTGCATAAGCTTGGTCATTGCCAGCGGATACTTCGTCGCCCGGCCAGAGAATGCCAGCCATATCATGCCGGTGGCAGATAAGCACCGATCCGACCACCTGCCGGATCGAGGCGAGGCTTTGCCGTCAATGAGCCAAGCTTTGCGGTAGATCGATCTGTCGAACACCCTGCGGAGCTCGCGCGGTGTGAATCGAGGCCGACCATCGTAACCGCTTCGTGGTGCTCGAGGCGGAGCAGTTGGCTCATCGCGCCGCAATGCCGGCTTTCGCCTCTACGAGCTCGAAGTGCGGCATTACTTCTCACCGTTTTGCTTGCGCTGCGGAGCCTCTTTGCGCCGGTTTATCGCCGCCGCTGGACTTCCGGGACGAAATCGAGAACCTGCAACGGCAATGGATTGAGTTGCTGCACGGCACCTGGCCCTGGTGTTGTACCCGGAGGGGACGGAATGCGGATATCGCCGGTGAATAGAGGTGTTGCCTGGCTGTTGAACGGCGCGCGACGGCGTGGGTCGGGCATCGACCATGTCTTTGCCAAAGCGGCGCGTAGTTCCTGCGAGGACTCTGCACGGATCCGTCCGGCTGGTTGGCGCCGATCTGGAAAGCCGCGGATTGTTCGACGCGGACCGTCACCTCGGCGACTTTCTGCGCTGCCCCTGCACGGTCGGTCTCGCCAGCGTCCAAGTAGGTGCTTTGTAATTTGCGCCTCGAATGCGAGACCGACGGTGAGGGCGGATGCCGGCTGTGCCAGCGTGACTACCGTGCCATTTGCCGGTGCCGATGGTTGGCGGGATGATCCGGCCGTCGGCCAGGCCGGTGATCTCAAAGCCGGCGAGCTGCGGCAAATAGAATTGCGGAGATCGGCTGCGTCATTGTCCAGGTGCCGCTCTTGCGTAATGCCCTGGCCTGATTGATTGGATCGTCCGGCTGCACTTGCACGATCGAGGGAGAGAATATTGCCGATCACGTTTTGCGAATCGATAAAGGACGTGCAATGACGGCAACGCCGCAGCCGGCGCGGATCACGCCGCCAACGTCGTCGGCGTGGAAAACCGGCGCGGAGGCGGTAAACTGTGCCGAGTTATCGAGCGTCAACCTCGCGCTGGCACCGTTGCTGCTGTTCTCCGGGTCATTGAACACAATGGCCGGAGACATAGCGTGTGCCGCCTGGCGCAATCGCTACAGCGGTAATGATGCCGCCGGAAATTGTCAGGTCGCGAAGGCTCCCCACCCCCTGGGCCTAGCCCGTTGTCGTCGATGATTTGTGCCGTTGTCGAGGCGGAATACCTTGGCCGCCGACCAGGTTCGTTAACGCCGGTGATGATGCCTGCGCCTGATATGGAATCCATTTTGTGGTCCGCCGGGGTTGTGGCCGCGCCAGTGTGAACCTGCAATCGACACACCATTGCGTTTTCTACCGTCGGCCATACATCTACATGGTCAATCGCTCGATGATGTAGCCGCCTGGGGAGGTGACGACCGGCGGCGGCAGGGCGTGTGCGGCGTGATGTAGATGCCGGTAAAGAGCCCCAGGAACGAGCTGCTAGCAGTACGAGTCAGCGTCGTAGCTGCAAAGCTGGAAGGTTGGCGCCGCCATCGACGGAGACGTTGGCGTACTGCGGCGCCGAATTGTCCGTCGGGAATATTCGCGCGTTGTTCAGGTAAAGGAACGTCACCACTACACCCAGAGCCGTCGGGCGCGACGTTGCATTGCGTGAATCCTGTCGGATTGGTCCCAGGGCTGGAGACCAACAGGCGGGCCGATCGGAAAGCTGGGTATTTGAGATTGCCGGAGATATTGGTGAACGAGGTGCCGCCGTCGTGCGAGACGAAAATGGCAGGCCAGAAATCGCCGGATATGTTTTGTTCAAAGCCGACGATAACCCGTATTGCCGTCCGCCGAAACGCTGCAATCGCCGGAAAGCTCCGGTCCCGCTGCCGGTAATCAGATTAAAGTCGTTCGCGTCCAGGTCGTGCCCTCCATTGCGCCGAAATCCAAAACTCGCCGTGCCTGGTGTTTGTCACGATCACCTGGCCGTCGGCGCTGCACCTAATCCTTACTGTTGTCGTCGACTCGTCGGGAAGGTCGCCATGGTAGGTCGGACCGCCGGCGAGCTCCGTCCAGGCGGGTGTGGCCGGTGTCTGTGCTTTTGAAAATGCGGCGCTCGAGCCTGCGGGTACGGATCGGTTGCTCGGGCAGCAGATTACATTGTGGTCCCGCCGGCGGAGAAAGCGACGCGCGCCCAGAAATGTCGACCGGAACGCCGGTGACGTCCGACCATGTGACGCCCCTGTCCCTGGAAATTCGCGGGTAGGACGCGCCAGTAAGGCTATCGCTCCAAACCGTCGGCGCTGCCAAAATAATGTTTGGCGTTGGCCGTGATCGCGCCGCCGGTAATCTCCTGCCAGTCAATGAAAGCCTGTGGGTCGTCGTCCGGTAGAGTCCCGGCTGCGGCGGATTGCCGGCGCTGTTCGCCTCCGGATCCGAGCATTGTCCAGGTGAAATTCTGTCCGCCCGACGGCGATACGGCGAAAGAGGCCGAATAGACCGCGGTAAGGTCAGATCAAAGGCGCCGCTGCGTAAGATAGTCGCCGTCATTTGATCGCCATCCGCCCGTCGCCCCGACGGATATCCAGCGGCGTGCCGAACTGCGGTGCGGGTCGGTGCCGGTATCGAACGGATCGCCCGCGCGCTCGGCGGCGTGCAGCCCTCGATCCAGGTCGCGCCGGTGTCCAGTCGGGGATCCAGGCGTGGCAACAATCCATCGAAAAGAATGACGTTGCTTGGCCACCTGGGATGATTTTGCCGCTGCGACGGGCGATACGGCCATCTCAAAGATTCCTTGATACAGGAGATCGGCGTCCGGCGTCGGCCGGGCGAGCTCAAAAAGCCACAATCGACGCACCAGCAATCCCTCTCGCCTGGTAGGCCAGATACGATTGTCCAGGCGTTCGGACGATGGTAGGCGTGACGGACCAGGCGGAGGTGGTGGTGGCGGCGCTGTGCTGACCGTGATCCAAACTTCTAGCCCAACCGCAAGTCACCCTTACGTCCGGACGGTGATAGAGATCAGACGCTGACTTGATCGGCTTGGTGGCCCACACCTCATAGCCGGGTCGCAGTGACGCTTGCACCTTCGAGTTGCGCTATCAGCATTCCAAACCTCGCCGCCACTTCGGGTGCGCTCGAATCGGCATTCAGAGAACATCGATCCGGTCCGACTTTGCGCCGCGTTCACAGCGGCAAATGTCCAGGGAAGTCCTGGTATTGGGATCAAGCGGGTAGGGCTCTGGTGATCCAGGTGAAGTTGGTCGCCGTCATGGCGAGCGTGCTCGAGAAGTTCGTCGTGGCGCCTGATTTGAGCTTGAAATTTTGCCTCGGTGGGCTGCCGCTATCGGCCCATGCAGGATCGATCGCTGGCTGCACGCATATTATCGCCGCCGGATCACCGTGAGGTCGTCGCAGTCGCGAGATCGGCGTCGCCTGGGGTATTGCTGAAAAATCAGGTCGTGTTGTTCTGTCGTAGCTCGTTCACCTGGCTGAAATTGTGCCGGATAGCGGCAACCAGTTCGTCGACACGTTGCCGTTGGGCATAAGTTGGATCGCCCGCACGTCTCCCTGCCAGGCATTCGGAGGATCGCTGAGATTATGCTGAACCGAGAATCGTCGATCCAATCGCCAAAATTCCATCCTGCCATCGTACAGATATTACGGTGTTGCTGAGCGAGCCGTTGCGGGTATTGAGCCGGTGAGGTTTGCGTCGTCGCTGGTGTTGCCGAGAATACGGAGTCAACCGGTGACGCTTCCCTGCCGACGGATGAATCACAACCTGACCTGGAAGTGCGTCCAGACATGTAGCGATCACTCGGGAATACCGCTACTGCCAGAATGGTTCCGCCTGCCCGGGGCGCGCGCGGACCGCTGGTGACAACGCATGTCCCATTGATCCGGATATAAAACCCATCTGGTTGACGCCGATTGTGTCTTGCGATGAAACCGATCTCGGTGTAAAGCTGCCAGGCAGTATATGCCTGGCGAGATCCGTCGTGAAAAGCAAAATTGATCCAAACCGTCCCGCTGTTGGGCGAAGGGGAATGTCGCAGCCATCGATATCGGCGCTTGCCGGCTGGTGGTTGGCACCTAGACTGACGCCACACCTCCTCGGCGCGAGATTCAGCTTGCAGAGTGTGACCAAAACGGTGGCGCTGCAAAGAAGAGCGTCCTGGCCGCTCGTATAAAAATCGCACCCGTCGCCAAAGTTACCGCCATCGCCTATCCTCCTGGGTACCTTCTCTACGACGAAATAAACCGCATCCGCCTTTTGCTAGCAATACGGTGTCTGAACGAAGCGAC
>ERZ1370068.5691-contig-4706_pt1 | contig 24307 bp, 34 predicted proteins | sample MGYA00561227_ERZ1370068 | MGnify/ENA primary metagenome ERZ1370068 (study PRJEB38410, sample SAMEA6850437) | metagenome | study: Metagenomic assessment of the ecological functions of the soil: analysis of the soil microbiota associated with the...
AAACGATTTCCGCACGTCGCGAATCTGCACCGACGACATACATACCCTCCTGGATCCACGTGAGCCTCGCGGTTGATGCCCGCGCGTCGTTCTTTTGTTTGACCGGGGTCTTACCAGAATTTTTCGGCGCGATGTCGTTGGATCAAAGTCGTAGGGGCCCCCACCGCGGCCGACGTTGCGAACCGGCGCGTTGGCATGCAAACATCGCCGCCAATACGAAGATGTACGCACAAAGAATAAGGCGTGTGCGCTGCGGGAGAAACCATGAACAAGCCGCTTACCGGCGTCACCAGGCGCAAACCCGTTCCAGCGAGTGGTTCAACAACCCGCACAACCCGGGATGACCGCGCTCTACCTCGAGCGCTATCTCAATTACGGCCTGACCCCGGCATGAACTGCAATCCGGCAAGCCGATCATCGGCATCGCGCAGACCGGCAACGACCTTTCGCCGTGCAACCGCCATCATCTCGAACTGGCGCACCGGGTGCGCGAGGGCATCCGCGCCGCCGGCGGCATCGCGATGGAATTTCCGATGCACCCGATCCAGGAGACCGGCAAGCGCCCGACCGCGGCGCTCGACCGCAACCTCGCCTATCTCGGCCTGGTCGAAATCCTGTTCGGCTATCCGCTGGACGGCGTGGTGCTGACCACCGGCTGCGACAAGACCACGCCGGCCTGCCTGATGGCGGCGGCGACCGTCAATCATGCCGGCGATCGTGCTGTCCGGCGGGCCGATGCTGAACGGCTGGCGTCAAGGGCGAGCGCACCGGCTCCGGCACCGTGGTCTGGAAAGCGCGCGAGCGAGCTGGCCGCGGGCGAGATCGACTACGAGGAGTTCATGAACATCGTGGCCTCCTCGGCGCCGTCGGTCGGCCATTGCAACACCATGGGCACCGCCTCGACCATGAATTCGCTGGCCGAGGCGCTCGGCATGTCGCTGCCGGGCTGCGCCGCGATCCCCGCGCCCTACCGCGAGCGCGGCCAGATCGCCTACGAGACCGGCACGCGCATTGTCGAGATGGTCTGGGAGGATCTCGAAACCGTCCGACATCCTGACGCCGCAAGGCGTTCGAGAAACTGCATCGTCGTCAATTCGGCGATCGGCGGCTCGACCAACGCGCCGATCCATATCAACGCGCTGGCCCGCCATATCGGCGTGGAGCTCGTCGATCGACGACTGGCAGAAGTTCGGCCACGACGATTCCGCTGCTGGTGAACATGCAGCCGGCCGGCTTCTATCTCGGCGAGGAATATCACCGCGCCGGCGGCGTGCCGGCGGTGGTGCGCGAATTGATGGCGCACAAGCGCATCCACGAAGACGCCATGACCGTCAACGGCCACACCATGGGCGAGAACTGCCGCGACGCGCCGAAGCCCGATGGCGACGTGATCTGGAGCTACGACAAGCCGCTGGTGAAGGACGCCGGCTTCCTGGTGCTGCGCGGCAACCTGTTCGATCCCGCGATCATGAAGACCAGCGTGATCTCCAAGGAATTCCGCGACCGCTATCTGATCAATCCCAAAGACCCGAACGCGTTCGAGGGCCGCGCCATCGTGTTCGAAGGGCCGGAGGATTATCACCACCGGATCGACGATCCCTCGCTCGACATCGACGAGCACTGCATCCTGTTCGTGCGCGGCACCGGTCCGATCGGCTATCCCGGCGGCGCCGAGGTCGTGAACATGCAGCCGCCGGCGGCGCTGATCAAACGCGGCATCCTGTCCCTGCCCTGCATCGGCGACGGCCGCCAGTCCGGCACCTCGGGCTCGCCGTCGATCCTCAACGCCACGCCGGAAGCCGCCGCCGACGGCGGACTTGGCGATCCTCAAGACCGGCGACAAGGTTCGCATCGACCTCAACAAGGGCAGCGCCAACATCCTGATCTCGGATGAGGAGCTGAAGCGGCGGCGCGCCGAACTCAAGGCGCAAGGGCGGCTTCCCTATCCGGCCAACCAGACGCCGTGGCAGGAGCTCTATCGCTCGACCGTCGGCCAGCAGGCCACCGGCGCCTGCATGGAGTTCGCCACGCGCTATCACGACATCGCCGGCACGCGTCGGCGTGGCGCGGGATAATCATTAGCACCGATCGTCATTCGCGATGCGCCGAGCTCGACCCGGAATCCATCACTGCTCGAACGAAGATGGATTCGCGGGTTCCATCGTCGCGTATGACGCACGCCGGAATGACGAAGAATCGAAGGGAGAACGACATGTCAGACCGCCTCAAGGGCAAGCGCGCGTTCGTGACCGCGGGCGCAGCTGGCATCGGCCGCGCCTGCCGCCGTCGCCTTTGCGCGCGAAGGCGCGACGCGTGTTTGCCACCGACATCGACGAGAAAGGCCTCGCCGCTGCTCAAGAGCGAGGGCGTCGCGGAAGTGGCGCGGCTCGACGTGCGCGACAGCGCCGCCGTCGCCGCAATGGCCAAGCGCGTCGGCAAGATCGACATCCTGCTCAACGCGGCCGGCTTCGTGCATCACGGCACCGTGCTGGAATGCTCCGACGAGGACTGGGATTTTTCGTTCGACCTCAACGTCAAGTCGATGCACCGGACGATCCGGCGCGTTTCTGCCGGGCATGCTGGACAGCCGGCCGCGGCTCGATCGTGAACATCTCCTCCGCCGCCGGCGTGTTCAAGGCCGCGCCCAACCGCTACGTCTACGGCGCGACCAAGGCCGCCGTTGCGGCGCTGACCCGCGCGGTCGCCGCCGATTTCATCACCAAGGGCATCCGCTGCAACTGCATCTGCCCCGGCACCATCGAAGACGCCCTCGATGCTGCACCGCGCCGCCGCCGCAGGTCCCGGAGGCCGCGAGATGTTCGTCGAGCCGGCAGCCGATGGGACGGCTCGGCACGGCCGAGGAAATCGCCTCGCTCGCGCGTCTACCTCGCCAGCGACGAGAGCGCGTTCACGACCGGCGTCGCGCATATCATCGATGGCGGCTGGACGCTTGATCTGACCTCGTCATCCCGCTGGTGCGGGCGCGTCGAAGAGCGCGAATCCGCGAACCATCCGATCTGATTCGCGGTCTGGTCCTACGGACTATCCCGGAATGACAGGAGACTAGACGACAGAGGAGATCTCTGACCATGAACAAGATCGATCTGAACGGCCGCTGCGCCGTCGTCACCGGCGGCGCGCAGGGATTTGGCCGCGCCATCACCGAGCGCTTTGTCGCCTCCGGCGCAAAGGTCGCGATCTGGGATCACGACCAGCCGCTCGCGGAAAAGACCGCCAAGGAAATCGGCAGCCGGCGGTCACGCGCGTTCAAGGTCGACGTGTCGGATCTCGCCGCGGTCGAGAAGACGCGGCGACGCGACGCTGACAAGCGTTCGGCAAGATCGACATCCTCGTCAACAATGCCGGCATCGCCGGCGTCAACAAAGACGGTATGGGAAACCGACCTCGAGGAGTGGCGCAAGGTGCTTGCGCATCAATCTCGACGGGCCGTTCATCTGCTGCAAGGCGATCGTGCCGGCGATGGTCAAGCAGAATTACGGCCGCATCGTCAACATCGCCTCGATCGCCGGCAAGGAAGGCAATCCCAACGCCGCGCACTATTCGGCTTCGAAGGCCGGCCTGATCGCGCTGACGAAGTCGCTCGGCAAGGAACTCGCGCGGCTACGACATCGCTCGTCAACGCGGTGACCCCGGCCGCGGCCAAGACCGCGATCTTCGACCAGATGACGCAGCAGCATATCGACTTCATGCTGTCGAAGATTCCGAAGGGACGTTTCGTGCTGGTGGAAGAACTCGCGGCGATGGTGGCGTGGCTGGCGTCGGAAGACTGCGCCTTCTCCACCGGCGCGGTGTTCGATATTTCCGGCGGCCGCGCGCGACGCAGAATCGACTCACGGTGAGAGGCGCTCTGCGCCGTCCGAACCAGGCCACGGCGTACTCATCCTTCGAGACGCCGCAGCGCTGCCCGATGATAAACCGACGGTCGGGAGTTATCATGATCAGGGAAGGCGGATGCCTGTGCGGCGCGGTCCGGTTCAAGGCCGAGGGCGAGCCGATCAACGTCCGTATCTGCCATTGCCGCAACTGCCAGAAGGCGATGGGATCGCCGTTCTTTGCCCGCGCGCTGTTCGACCAACAGCGCCCTGACGGTCGAAGGCGAGACCGCCGCGCTATGCCTCATCGGAGGCGCTCGACCGGGTCTTCTGCAAGATCTGCGGCACGCGCCTGTTCGCCTGGCGAAAGAAGCCGGCGGTGGCCGGCGTTGCGCTGGCGGCATTCGACGACCGCAACGCCTTTGCGCCGACCGAGCACATCTGGGTTGCGGAGAAGATGGACTGGGTGAGGCTCGACGACGGCCTGCCGCAATATCCGTGGAACGGCTCCCAGAAGCGGGCCGCTGTTGCGAACCGGTCGTTCATGAATACGTGGTAGCCTCGACTGCATCCGTCGAACCGGTCGGGACATCCCTTGAACATCTACCCTCTACGACGTATCGGTCTGGGTGCTTGCCGCTCGTCATCGCCATCACATTCCACGAGGCGGCCCACGGTTTCGTGGCTCACCAACTCGGCGACAAGCACCGCCTGGGACCTCGGCCGCGTCAGCTTCAATCCCGCTCAAGCACATCGACCCGTTCGGCACGCTGGTGCTTGCCGGCGATGCTGCTGCTGTCGCATTCGCCGTTCCTGTTCGGCTACGCCAAGCCGGTGCCGGTGACTTTCCGCGCCCTGCGCAACCTGCGGCTCGGCATGGTTTGGTGGCGCTGGCCGGCCCTGCCACCAATCATCGCCCTCGCCTTGCTCGCGGCGCCGGCGTTTCATCGCTCCTCACCGCTTGTGCCCGCCAGGTGCTGCGCAATGGGTGGCCGACAACCTCAAAACGCGCTCTGTTATCAATGTCGTGCTGGCGGTGTTCAACATGCTTCCGATCCCGTCCGCTGGACGGCGGCCGGGTCGCGGTCGGGTTGCTGCCGAGGTGGCTTGCCGCTCCCGCTGTCCCGGCTGGAACCCTACGGGATGCTGATCCTGATCGGACTTCTGATCGCTGCTGCCCTTGGCAGGTGCGCAGTTCGGTCTAAATCTTGATGTTATCTCGGCGATACTGCGGACATCGACCGGCTACCTGATGCGGCTGCTTCGTTGGTAACCGGCAACGGGTAGCGATAGGGATGAAAAGGCTTGAGGCCATGGCGATCAAAGCTGCCGACATGTTGATTGCGCGACGTGCCGACACGCAGGCCCGCGCCGATTTCGCGACCTGGAAAATGATGGCCAAGCTGAACGGCGCCTCCTCCCTGCCCGCAGGAAGCCCAGACCTTCCTTGAGGCTACAAGGCGCTGCTCGAGGAGATGGCGGAGCCGGAAGCAACCGAGGCGACCATTAATCTGATTTACCAGGAACTATTACGCCGGAAATGGGCGGGGCTGGCGCGCCGCCCGACCTTCCCGCCCGCGCGCAAGGATCGGACGAAGGGGAAACGTTACCGCGTTCAAACGCCCACCCGCTCAACGCAAGCCCGTCCAGCGCGCAGCCTGCGCCAGGCCCGGACACAACAAACCCAGGCTTCCCGTTGCCCTGATATTCGCCTGCCTTGTCGTCGTCTACGTCGGCATCAGATATCTGCTGCGGTGATGCGTTAGCCGGTTTCAACGGCGACATGACAGGCCTGCGCTAAGCCGCTCGCGCCGCGCCAGCACCTCCACCACCAATTGCCATGAGCCGTCGCTCGTTTGCGGATGACTCGCCCCAGCCAGTGAAATGAATTCGGGCGTGATGTTGGTAAAGCATCCATCGCGACAGCAGCGCCCCGGTCTCGGTCTTGCCTTCCTGCACGATGTCAGTCTCGCGCTGGCCGCCCGATTTGCTGCCGAAAGACATTTCTTGCCGGATCGATCCAATAGATGCGCCAGGCATCGATAGTCGGGGTCGTAGACCTGATGGTCGTTCAAACCAGTTGCCGGCGACGGGAAAAGGCGGCGCATTCGGCCGCTCAGCCAGCCGCGGTATCATCCAGACGTCCTGGATGGCCCGGCCTTCGGAGATCCAGCCGAAATGGATTTCGCCCGAACTTCATGGCGCGCGCCATCGGGGCATGGGCGATGATCTTTGTCTCCCAATCCCCAATGAACCTGCCATAAAGCTGCAGCTTGTTCCGCCCGGTCTCGCTGCCGGGCTTCCCGGCATGCAGAACGGAAATCCAGTTCGTTGGAGGCTGATGTTCATCGAGCTCTCCGCGTCTTTGGCGAACTCGATGGGATCACAAGCCCCTGCACTGAAACTTGGAAGAAACTGCTGTCCGCGAGACCGTCTGCTTGCGCAGACGACGTTCCACTGACCGATTTGCAGTTAGCTCTTGCCCTTGACCTTGAAGATCACCGGAAGGGTAAAATTCAGTCCCTCATCGGCGACGAGCGGCGGTGGCTGCGGACCGGATCGGCGTCGCCGCACCATCGCGAGCGCCGCTTCGTCGAACGCCGTGTCGCCCGGATCCCTTGACAATGCTGGTCGAGAGCACATGGCCCATCCGGTCCAGCGCGAAGCCGACAAGGATCTCCGGCGCTCTTTGCGTGCGCTCGCCGGATAGCGCTTGTGCTTGTCCAGATGCGCCATCAGCTCCTTCTGCCAGGTGACGCGCGCGCGCCGCGCGCTTTCACCGGTGCCCTGCGCACGGAGCGATCGAGCGCGGCCGCCTTCCGGGATGGCCTCCGAGAACTCGGCGTCGCGGTCGCCTCAGCGGCAACCGAATTCCGTTGAAGGCGTTGGTCTGCACCGCGGCGATCTTCGGCTCTTCCTCCTTGGGCTTGTTGCGGATCGTTCGGCGTCACCACCCGATCGGGATCGTCGGCCTCGGTCAGCGACGTCCTTCGGCAGCTCGGTCTCCTTGACCTCGGCCTTCTGCTCGGCGAGCTGCCGGCGAAGCCACGCGAAGCATCGGTGTCCGGACCCGGCGGCAGATCGCGTCGGCTTCGATGGCGGGGCGACATCAATTCCGAGCCCGATCTCGATCGCCGGCGCGCCGAGCGAGTCGTCGCGATCGTCGGTCTGCAGATGCGCGACCGCGAGCGCGCCGCCGCCGACGTGAAGCGCAAGCGCGCCCACCGCGGCGAGAATCCACAGCCGCCGGGAAGGTTTTTGTTCGGTGTCGAGGTCGGGCATCGTCTGTCCAGCCGCTCAGGGCTTTGGGTCTCAGGCGCCGGCGGCGCCGCCGGCGTTCCGGAACGCCTTCCAGCGCCACCAGCTTGATCTTCGAGTAGCCTCCCGCGCGCAGGATTTCCAGCACGTCCATCAGCTCGCCGTAGGGCACCGGCGCGGTCGGCGCGCAGGAAGATGAAGCGGTCCTTGCTCGCGTCGGCCATGGCATCGAGCGATGCGAACCAGATCGACGCCGCTTGACCGGGGTTTCTCCGATCGCCACCGCGAGATCCGGCTTGATGCTGACATAGGTCGGCTTGTCCGGCTTCTTCTGCGGAGTCGCGGTCGACGTCGGCAGATCGATCGGAAGATCGACGGTCGACAGCGGCGCCGCCACCATGAAGATGATCAAGCAGAACCAGGATGACGTCGATGAACGGCGTGACGTTGATCTCATGCGTTTCCGCGAAATCGCTGTCGTCATCCAGTTCGGTATCTGCGATCGATACGCGCCATCGCCTACTCCGCCGCGCGCGAATGCGAGCTACCATGGGTGCGATCGAGATCGCGCGACAACAGCCGCGCTGCTGCGCCCGACGACCGGCTGACCAGTTCGAGATAGCCCTTCGTCATCCGCGCGAAATGATTGTAGATGATGACGGCCGGGATCGCCGCGACGAGACCGATCGCGGTGCGCGAGCAGCGCCTCGGCAATGCCGGGCGCGACGACGGCGAGATTGGTGGTCTGCGACTTCGAGATGCCGATAAAGCTGTTCATGATGCCCCACACCGTGCCGAACAGCCCGACGAAGGGCGACGTCGCGCCGATGGTCGCGAGCAAGCCCATGCCGAGCCGGATCGCGGCGCGCTTCGGCGCGCACGATCTCGGCAAAGCTCGATGCCGCGCGCTCCTTGATGCCGGCGTCGCTGGAAATTCCCGCCGACAGCCGCGCCTCGCGCATCGCCGCCGCCAAGCAACGACGACAGCACGCCTGCCCTTGGCGCCGAGCGCGAACTGCGCTTCCGCCAGCGACCGGGCGTCGCCGATCGCGCCGAGTGCCGCGCGCAACTTGCGCTGGATCAGCGACAGTTCGATCATTTTTGCGATGAAGATGGTCCAGGTCACCAGCGAGGCAAAGGCAAGGCCGATCATCACCGCCTTGACCAATGATATCCGCCGACACGAACATCGACCAGGGCGACAACTCGCGCAGCGCGACGGTTGTCGATTTCAGCGATCTGCTGCCATCGGCGGGAGTTGCCGTCGCGTCGGAGGCGGCAGGCGCTGGAGCGGACGGAACGGCCGCCGATGGCGCCGGCTGGTGCGGTGCGACAGCGGCTGGGGATTGCTGAAGCGGACGCGGCATTTTCTGCTGCGCCGATGACGGCGATGCCAGCGACAGCGTCGTCAGCGCGAGAATCACGCGCAAATGCCGCTCGAAATGGTGACATGTTCATACTTCGATCCAGTAGTGAATCATTCAAATTGTGACGTATGCATCTGGCCAGTCGCAACTTTTGCCGGATGCCGAGTGAAAGCCGCGACGCGGGCCGCATTGGGCTGCTGAGACACGCCGATGCCGGACCGCTCCGCAGAGCAGATCACATATCAGGAGATGGGCGGGGCGCGCGATTGAAAAACGACGCCGGGCGGAGTTCAGAGCGATGAACTCGGCGTCGGTCATCAAATACAGGGATGAAGCGGGTTGAGGGCCCGGCAGATAAGACGGTAGTTGCAACGCACCAGCGCGTTGGCCAGCGCCATGACGGCACAGATGGCGCAGTCATCGGTTGGCCGGCCGTCGGACTCATGGTCGGAGGCCTTGAGCCCGAGCGCGGGAAATGCGTCCTCGTGCGAAGCTCCGCCGCAGGCATCCAGATGCGCGGCCGCGCATGTAACGGTATCGTGAAGCCCCGGTTGGTTCGCATCCATCAACGCGGGCGCCGCCGTGCGCCGCTGCCGTGGAAATGTCCGAACGACAGTAGAACCTGGATCGCGAGCGCAAAAGCGCGAGCCGCGATCCAGTGTCTGACGTTTGATCGGAACCATTTCATGCCGGCACGCGCCTTGAGCGAAGGAGTCTGGAGACCAGTGACGATGTTACAATATAACATCTCGGGGATCGCGCCTAGTGAAGTATTCATGCTTCAGCGCGACAGCGATCGGGATAGATACCGGTCAATTTGACCGTTTCAGGGTCATTTCGCCCCGACGCGGGACGCGCGATTACTTGACCGCGATGTCGCGGCGGGAGGCTCAGGCAAAGCCCTTGATCCGCTCCTTGATGTCGCTGAGCGTCTCGAGGCTGGTTTCGATCGCCGTCGGCGGGATATCTCGCAGCACGTCGGTTGCGATGGAGTCGCGCAAGCTGTCGAGATCATCGACCAGCTGGCGGCCGCTTGCGGTGAGAAACAGCCGGTTGGCGCGGCGATCCTGCGGATCGGGCCGCCGCTCCAGAAGCCGTGCTCGACCAGACGATCGAGCAGGCGCACCAGCGAGATCGGCTGCAGCTCAAGCACGTCGGCCAGATCGACCTGCGACAATCCCTCCTGCTGCCGCAATCGAAACAGTACGATCCATTGCGCGCGCGTGGTGCCACGGCCCTTGGCGCGGTGTCGATGTAATTGCAGCAGCAGGCGCGAGCTTTCGACGAGTTGCGCAATCAGCTGGCGTTTCAGATCGAGCAGACATCAGGAAAGCCTTAGCGGATCCGTCCCAAAGCTTTCAAAAGTTTAGGATTCTCAAGTCATAGTGTGTGTACACATTAAGTGCACGCATATTATATCTGAGGTCCTGGGGAACCGTTTTGAAGACCCATCACTTGTTTTCGAAGCCCATGAGCGCACATGACCAACATCGCGGACCATCCGTTGGGTTTTGCTGATCGCCGCGCTTGTCGCGGCGGGCTATTTCGGCTGGCAGCGATTTCACGGCCGAATCCGGCGGCACGCAGACAGCGCGCAAAAGTCAGCTCACTGCCCGCAGGTGCCGGTTCCCGTCACCATCGCACCGGTCGAGAAAGCCGATTTTCCGGTCTATCTCGACCGGGCTCGGCACCGTTCAGGGCTTCAACACCGTGCTGGTGCGCACCCGGGTCGACGGCCAGATCGACAAGATCGCCTTCAAGGAGGGCCAGCTGGTCAAGCCAGGGCGACCTGCTGGTCCGAGATCGACCCGCGGCCATTCCAGGCGGCGCTCGATCAGGCCAAGGCCAAGAAGGCGCAGGATGAGGCCAATCTCGCCAACGCCAATCTCGGATCTGCAGCGCTTCACCAAGCTCGGCGAATTCGCGACCCGGCAGCAGACCGACACCCAGCGCTCCACCGTTGCGCAATTGACCGCGCAGATCGCCGCCGACGACGCCGCCATTTCCAACGCGCAGACCCAGCTCGACTACACCGACCGTCAAGGCGCCGATCTCGGGCGTCGCCGGCCTGCGCCAGGTCGACGTCGGCAACATCGTCAATGCTGCCACGCAGACCGGCATCGTGACGCATCGCCCAGGATCGAGCCGATCGCCGTGATCTTCACCGCGCCGGAGGACCAGCTTCCCGTACATCAACGAAGCGCAATCGCCGCAGCCGCTCAAGGTGATCGCGATGTACGACCGACGGCAAGCAGCGTGCTGACGGAACGCTGTCGCGTGATCAACAACCAGGTCGACACCACCAGCGGGCACTATCCGCCTCGAAGGCGGTGTTCGACAACAAGAACCAGCGCGCTGTGGCCGGGCCAGTCGGTCTCGACGCGCGCTGCTGGTGAAGACGCTGAAGGATGCGACCGTCGGTTCCCGACGACGCGGTCCAGCACGGCACCGACGGCCTCTACGCCTATGCCGTCAATCAGGACAACAAGGCCGAGCTGCGCAAGATCAAGGTCAGCCAACTCGATCGACGGCCGCTCGGTGGTCGATGACGGCCTTGTCGCCGGACCAGCAGGTGATCACGGCAGGCCAGTGCACAAGGTGCAGCCGGGCGCGCTGGTCTGCCACGGCAGTGGCGAGTTCGGATCCGGCGCAATCCAAGGTCAAGCAGGAATGAGCGACGGCATTTCCGCGCCCTTCATTCGCTACCCGATCGGCACCTCGCTGCTGATGGCCGGCATCCTGTTCGTCGGCCTCGTCGCCTATCCGCTGCTGCCGGTCGCGCCGCTGCCGCAGGTCGACTTTCCGACCATTCAGGTCACCGCCAGCCTGCCCGGCGGCAGCCCGGAGACCATGGCCTCCTCGGTCGCCCAGCCGCTCGAGCGGCAGTTCGCGCAGATCCCCGGCGTCGCGCAGATGACCTCGACGAGCTATCTCGGAACCGACGCGCGGTCACCATCCAGTTCGACCTCAACCGCAACATCGACGGCGCCGCCAACGACGTGCAGGCGCGCGATCAACGCCGCCGGCGGCCAGTTGCCGAAGAACCTCCCTCGCCGCCGACCTATCGCAAGGTCAATCCGGCGGATCTCGCCGATCCTGCTGCTGTCGGCGACGTCGGACACGCTGCCGCTGACCACGGTCGAGCGACGCCGTCGACGCCCAGCTTGCGCAGCAGATCAGCCAGATCTCCGGCGTGGCGCAGGTCATCGATCGGCGGCCAGCAGAAACCGTCGATCCGCATCCAGATCGATCCGGCGAAGCTGGTCGCCAAGGGCCTGTCGCTGGAGGACGTGCGCAGCCAGATCGCGATCACGACCGTCGACAGCCCGAAGGGCAACATCGACGGCGACGACGCGCGCCTACACCATCTACGCCAACGACCAGCTGACGGCGTCCAAGGACTGGAACGACGTCATCGTCGCCTATCGCAACGGCGGCCCGTTGCGGATCCGCGACATCGGCCAGGCCGTCACCGGGCCGGAAGACGCCAAGCAGGCGGCCTGGGCCAACGGCAAGCGCGGCGTGTTCCTGGTCGTCTTCAAGCAGCCCGGCGCCAACGTCATCGACACCGTCGACAAGATCAAGGCGACAGCTGCCGCGGCTGGTCGCGGCGATCCCGCCGGCGATCAAGATCGACATCATCAGCGACCGCACCCAGACCATCCGCGCCGCGGTCGAGGACGTGCAGTTCACGCTGTCGCTGACCATCGCGCTGGTCGTGATGGTGATCTTCCTGTTCCTGCGCAGCTTCTGGGCGACCGTGATCCCGAGCGTCACGGTGCCGCTGGCGCTGCTCGGCGCCTGCTGCGCTGATGTGGGTGTTCGGCTATACGCTCGACAATCTGTCGCTGATGGCGCTGACGATCGCCGTCGGCTTTCGTCGTCGACGATGCCATCGTGATGCTGGAAAACATCACGCGCTACATCGAGGAAGGCGAGACGCCGCTGGCCGCCGCCTTCAAGGGCGCCAGCGAGATCGGCTTCACCATCGTGTCGATCAGCGTTTCGCTGGTCGCCGTGCTGATCCCGCTGCTGCTGATGGGCGGCATCATCGGACGGCTGTTCCGCGAATTCGCGGTGACGCTGGCGATGACGATCTTCGTCTCGATGGTGGTGTCGCTGACGCTGACGCCGATGATGGCCTCGCGCTTCCTGCGCGCGCACCACGAGACGCCAGCACGGCCGCTTCTATCAGTGGAGCGAGCGCGCCTTCGACGCGCCTGCTGCACGCCTATGAGCGCGGCCTCGACCTCGCGCTGCGCTGGCAGTTCGACGACGCTGTTGATCTTCTTCGCGACCCTGGCGCTGTCGGTCTATCTGTTCGTCATCATTCCCGAAGGGCTTCTTCCCGCAGCAGGACAACGGCCTGATCACCGCCACGTCCGAGGCCAGGCAGGATATCTCCTTCGCCGACATGAAGCGGCGGCAGGAGGAGCTCGGCGAAGATCGTGCAGGCCGATCCCGACGTGTCGCCAGCGTCGCGATGGCGATCGGCGGCAGCGGCAGCGCCGCGCAACAACGGCAGCATGTTCATCACGCTGAAGCCGCGCGAACGCAGCGCATCGCCAGCGCGCAGCAGATCATCGCGCGGCTGCGGCCCAAGCTCGACAAGGTCGAGGGCGCGCGCCTGTTCATGCAGGCGGCGCAGGACGTGCGGCTCGGCGGCCGGCCGACGCGGACCCAGTTCGAGTTCACGCTGCAGGACGCCGACCTCGCCGAGCTGAACGAATGGGCGCCGAAGATCCTGACCAAGATGCAGACGCTGCCGGAGTTGCGCGACGTCGCCACCGACCAGCAGACCAACGGCACGACGCTCGAGCTGAAGATCAACCGCGACACCGCGCGCGCGCTACGGCATCCAGCCGCAGCTGATCGACGACACGCTGTACGACGCGTTCGGCCAGCGCCAGGTCACGCAGTATTTCACCCAGCTCAACAGCTATCACGTGATCCTGGAGATCCTGCCCGAGACTGCAGGGCAACCTCGACACGCTCGAACAAGATCTATATCAAGTCGCCGACCACCGGCGACCAGGTGCCGCTGTCGACGTTCGCGACCTGGACCAGCGTGCCGGTGCGGCCGCTCTCGATCAGCCATCAGGGCCAGTTTCCGGCAGTCACCATCAGCTTCAACCTCGCGCAGGGCGCGGCGCTGGGTCAGGCGACCGACGCCGTGCAGAAGGCGATGGTCGATCTCGGCGCGCCGGCCACGCTCAGCTCCAGCTTCCAGGGCACCGCGCAGGCGTTCCAGCAATGCGCTCGGCACCGTGCCGCTGCTGATCCTGGCGGCGCTGGTCGTGGTCTATCTGATCCTCGGCATCCTCTATGAGAGCTACATCCACCCGCTCGACGATCCTGTCGACCCTGCCCTCGGCCGGCGTCGGCGCGCTCGCGATCCTGATGGCTGTTCGGCTTCGACTTCAGCCTGATCGCGCTGATCGGCATCATCCTGCTGATCGGCATCGTCAAGAAGAACGGCATCATGATGGTCGACTTCGCGATCATCGGCCGAGCGCGACGAGCATCTGTCGCCGGAGCAGTCGATCCGCAAGGCCGCGCTTGCTGCGGTTTCCGTCCGATCATGATGACGACGATGGCGGCGCTGCTCGGCGGCGTGCCGCTGATGCTGGGCACCGGCACCGGATCGGAAATCCGCCAGCCGCTCGGCTACGCCATGGTCGGCGGCCTGATCGTCGGCCAGGCGCTGACGCTGTTCCACGACGCCGGTGGTGTATCTCTATCTCGACCGGCTCTCCGAGCGCGTTTGCAGGCTGGGGACCGCTCGAAAGGTCTCGAAGGCGAACCACCGGCGAGCGAACAAGACGCGGTCGGAAGCCGCCCAGTGAGCTGAGCCACTCAGGCGGTGCCGAGATAGGCGCGCTGCACCTGCGGATCTTCGGCGAGGATCATGCCGTGCCGGACAATACGCTCTTGCCGGCTTTGCAGCACGGTCGCAAATCAGACTCCAGCGCCAGTTCGATGGATTGCTCGGCGGCGGATCGCCAGCCCTTCCGGTGCAAACGGCTTGTCTCGTCCACGTCGAACCTCGACTACCGTCGGCGAGGCCGAGCGATGGCTCGTCCAGCATCCAGACAGTTTGGGGTCGCTCGTCAAGCGCGCGGCCGACCGCGAGCATCTGCCGCTCGCCGCCGGACGCTGGTGCCAGCGCGCTAGTTGCGCGCGGCTCCCTGCAAGTTTCTGGAAGGAATTTCGTAGACGCGTTCAACGAAGCAGCGTCGCGGCGCGGCTCACTGTGGCGCAGCGGCGTGGCGCCGAGCAACGAGGTTGTTCCTCGACGCTTTGCTGCACGAACAGCCGCCAGCCACTCCGGCGACGGCGCCTTGAGGCCGCTTGCGCACGATGGCAAAGGCGCTCTGCGCCCCGATTTGCTCGCCGCTGAAACCCGATCGCGCCGGAATGCATCGCGGATGCGGCCCCGGCGATTCTGCATTCAGCGTGAAACAGTGGTCTTTGCCCGCCGCCGTTGGAGACCGAAGGCAGCGCGGCCACGCTGCCCGCGGGGACCGCGAGCGAAAACACGTCGGATACGCGCCGATCAGGTCGCCGTAGCGGACTTCGAGGTGCTCGAGCTGGAGCAGGGGCGCGGTACGGTCATGTCGCGCGGGTCCGCCCATCAGTTCCGCGATCAGGCGTGTGGCCGGCGGCGGCACCTTGGCGGCGTCGGGTGCCGAGATGAGCCGCGATCACCAGCCGGGTTGGCCGTGACCTCGCGCGGGCTGCCACGCGCGCGCGATGCTCGCTTGGCCCTGCCGTTGAAGCTACCACGACCCGGCTCGCCAGCGCCATGATACTGACTGCCATGATCAGTGACTCGCGACGATGACCGAGCGTATTGCACAGGCCTGATGGATGTCGCGCGCGAGATCGATCGCAGAGCTGCCCCTCGCGCTGGGTCGAGACCGCCATCGGCCATCGTCGAGCATGAACCGGCACTTTTTGGCTCGGTGGCCATGCGCGGCGCACCCTGCAACGCCGCTTGCGGCCGGGCGTGCCTGAGCGATCGCGCCTGCCGGCGCGTGCCGCACGACGGACCATTAACCGACAGCGCTCAGCACGGCTTGCGACGCGCCGCGCATCGTTTCTCGGCCTCGAAAAAGCGCGATGCGGCGGTGCTGCAGAAGAGCGCCGATCATGACGCGATCAGACCGGCACGGCGCACGCGAATGTCTGCGGCACACCGGCCATGTGCGGGGCGAGCCCGAAGCCGCGCGCCCGCGCCTCGGGCGAGGAAGAGCGGTGATCATCCGTGACCTTCGGAGAACAGCACCTTGCCGGAGGTCGAGCGAGATCGCCGGTCAGGCAGTTGAAAGGTCGACTTGCCCAGTGGCGCCGTTTCGAGGCCGATCAGGCCGAGAATGTCGCCCTGCTCCAGGTGACGCGCTGGCCGCAGTCGACGGCCTTGAAGCTGCCAAAGGCCTTGTGACGTCGCGGGCTTCAAGGAGCATGGGCGGCTCCTGCCGCGACTGTTGGCTCCGAGGCGTTGCGCGCTTGGCCCATAGGCCGGTTGATCAGCGTCAGATGCCGCCGCGGCTGGAAGCGCGCGATGTCAAGACGATGGCGCCATAAAGCGAAACGTGAGGCCGGCACCCTTGCCGCCCAGAAGGTTGTTGGAGATTCTCCTCCAGCGGCACCAGGATCGCCGCACCTCACCAGCGGGCCGAACAACAGGCCGGCGCCGCCGCCCAGCGCCGCCATGATCAGGATCTTCACCGAGATCAGGATGCCGAGCCGCGGATCCGGATCGACGAAGCCGAACATCATCGCATAAAGCGCGCGGCGACGCTGGTGAGCCCGCGCTCTCAGCATGAAGGCGTAGAAGCTTGGTGCGGCTGGCGGGGCGCCGAGCGAGCGCGCCACGCTCCGGAATCCTTGATGGCGCGCAGATAAAATCCCATCCGGCTATTGGTCATCACCAGGTGATGCCGAGCGTGATCACGAGAACGCGAGAAGCAGATAGTAATAGGGCAGCGCCGAGATGAAGGAGAGATCGAAGACGTTGCGCGGCACGGTCGGACCGCTGAGCCCGACGGCCGCGCCGAGATACGTCAGTATTGGTGACGATCAGCCGCGCGAGCTCGGCGACGCGCAATCGTGCGCCATGCTGAAATAGTGCCCGGACAGTCGCAGCGTCGGCACGCCGATGCACGGCGGCGATCAGCAACGCTGCAGCAGCGATTCGCCGGCGGGGATGCCGACCCAGCGGCGACAAGCCGAAATGGGCGCATACGCCCCATTGCAGCATAGGCGCCGCAGCCAAGAACGCACGACATGGCCGACCGATACCTGTCCGGCGTAGCCGCCGATGATGTTCCAGGCCGACGCCGCGATCCGCGCTACAAGCAGGACCAGCGCACCGAGCCGCGATTTGCTGGAACGGCGTCGAGAACAGCAGCGGATAGGCGATGACGAGCGCGAGCGCCACCGAGAGCCAGATCAGACGCGGCGCATCACAGTCTTGCCCATCAGGCCCTTGCGGCCGGAACCAGAGGAAACACGAGGAACAGCGTATAGACCACCGATGTCCTTGTAGACTGCGCCGATCCAGATAGGCCGACAGCGACTCGATGACCCCGATCCAAGAGCCCCGCCACCAGCGCGCCCCGGCACGCTGCCGAGACCCGCCGAGCGACGACCGTGACGAAGGCGACGATGCCGAGTCTCGCCGACCGTCGGCACGACGTAGAAGAAAGGTCGCGATCAGCGCGCCGGCCAACCCATGGGTAGCGCCGGCCGCGATCGCCCAGGCGATCGCCTGCATGGTGTCCGGGCGGATGCCCATCAACTGCGCCGCGGTGGAATCCTCGGCGACCGCGAGCATCTTCGAGCCGAGCGAGTGCGCGTCAGCAGCAGATGCAGGCCGAGCGTCACCAGCAAGCGCGACCACGCCGGCCAGCAGGCGCGAGGCCTCGATGCGGATGCCGGAAGACATCGAACGTGCCGCCGACGATGTTCCCGGCAGCGTGCTGGAAATTCGGCGCCGAACCACCAGAACACCGAATAGCGCAACAACAGCGCGAGCCCGAAAGGTGCCGAGGATCTGCGCCAGCATCGGTCCCCTTCATGATCGTCGCGGATCAGCCCGAAGTAGACGACGACGCCAAGGGTGGCGAGCACCAGCATCGGCGAGCGGCGCGCCGAGCAGCGGCCCGCCGCCGAACAGCGTATAGACCACGATAGGCGACATACATGCCGAAGGCATGACGAAATCGCCATGCGCGAAATTGACGACGTTCATCATGCCCCAGACGTGAGCCAGCGTGAGGCCGGAGGAAAACGAGCGCGTAGACGGCGCCGAGCAGAAGGCCGCCGACGATCAACCTGGACAAGGACGAAGGACATGCTTTAGGCGCTATCGCTTCCAGGTTGAGCTCAGAATCGCCATTGACGGCAAACGATCAGAGGCGGAGACCAATCGCCCGCCCCTCGACTATCCGTCACCAGCCTTTGTAGGGCATGACCGGCGACTTCTCGGCGCTGGCTTTCGGCCACACCGCGACATAGTTCTCGCCGTCCTGCAACTGGATGATCAGGCCGGAGGCGAGCGTGTTCTGGCCCTTGTCGTCGAACTTGATGCCCTTGTAGCCCATCATGAGCTGGATCGGGCTTGAGGTCGGTCGCCTTCAACGCCGCCTGGATCTTTGCGGGATCGGTCGAGCCGGCGCGATCGATCGCCTCGCACAGTACGAAAAAGCCCTGCATCTGGCGCGCGGCGGTGTCGTCCATCTCGTCGCCGCTCTTTTCCTTGTAGAGCTTGGCGATGATCGCGTTCGGCGAGCCCGGCGCGGCCGACGCTCCAGGACGAAGCGGTTGAAGGCGCCTTGCGAGATCTTGCCGACCGCCTTGATGAAGGACGGATCGGAATAGCCGGCGTCGTCGGCGAGCAGCATCGGCGGCTTGTAGTCGAGCGCCTGCATGGTCTTTGCCAGGACAGGATCGCGTCCGACGTGTAGGTGATCATGATCACGACGTCGGGCTTCTTCTCCTTCAGCTGCAGCACCTGGCTCTGCACGTCGGTCGCGTTGGCAGTGTAGGCGACATCGCTGCGCGATCGGTAGGCCCTTCTCCTTGAACGGCGGTGGTGATGCGTGCTGGCGACCGGAGGCGCCGTACTCGGTGTTGTCGTGCACCAGCGCGATGTTGTCGGTCTTGGCGCCGGCCGCCTTCATGTCGGTCAGGAAGTCGTAATAGACCCTGGCGAAGTCGGTCGCGATCGGGGTGACGCGAAAGAACCACTTGAAGCCGCGCTCGGTCAGATTGGCCGCGACCGACTCGCCGTTGACGAAGGGAATTCCGTATTTCTCGGCGATTGCGCTCGCGGTCAGCGTGATGCCGGACTGATACGGCGCCGGTGAGCGCGACCACCTTCTCTTCCGTGATCAGCCGCAGCGTCTGGTTCTGCCCGGTCGCGGGGCTGCCCTGGTTGTCGGCGAACACCACTTCGACCTTGGCGCCGCCGAGACCGGCCAGCCCGGCATTCCTCGGCCAGCGGGAAATTGCCGAGTTCAGGATGCGCGTTGTTGATAATGTCCATCGCGACTTCGATCGCGCGCATTTGGCGTGCACGACGCCGGCGCTGGCCGCGTTGCCGCTGAGTGGAATAGATCGCGCCGATCTTCGGCCAGGTCTTGTCCTGCGGCGAAGCGTCGCCCGCCGGCAACAGCCGAAATAACGAGGCGGCGCAAAGCAGCCCGAGGACATGGCGGGTACAATGTGATAGTCTCCACACGTTTCCGCGAAATGCCGAAACCTGAACTTAAGGATCAGCAAGGACATAACCCCGCAACTTCCCGTTATTGGTGGCACTCTCAGCGTTGCATGCCGCGTTGGCAGGGCAAGTTGGGGCCCGCGCACCGGGCGATTTTCGTATCCGGGCAGACGATGGGAGCGCATGTGGGGCTGGTTGCATTCTGGACGAAGTAGACAATGTTGTGGCGTTATCCTGGACTTGACCGTGTACCAGACACGGCTTCGCGATCTCGCCGCCGCTTTGCGCGCAAATGCCAGCAAGATGTCATTGCCTGGTGACGGCAATCCATCTGCGAAAGCTCTGCAAGTCGATGGATGCGGGTCAAGCCCGTGACGAGTGTTTGTGTCGCCTGTTCAAGCACGGTTCCGCGATCTCGCCGCTTTTCGCGCGAGGTTTGCTATCAGCTCCCGCCTTCTGAGATCCAGAGGGCGCAGGGAATGCCGGGCGCTCGATGCGCCCGCAGCCTCGTGTGCAAGGTAGAAAGCACACGAGTGTAGTCACCACGGTCACACCGGAAATCACCCGGCATTCCCCGCGCAATGGTTTTACGGCTTACTTCGTGCTCTCCCCGGTGACCAGGCTTGTTTGACACCGTCGCCTGCGCTTCTTATCGCAGACTTGACGCCGGCATTGGGGCGCCAGAACGACACGACTTGGCCGTCCGCGTCAGCGCCATTCGTCAAGGCACTGCCCGCGTCCACCGCATCCCGCCCCGCGTTGATGACGTTGCGCAACGCCCCTCTGAGGGACGGGACGGCGCAGATCTGATGCGGGGTCCGTTGGCAAGAAGCGAAATTTCTGAAATTCAGAAGTTACTGGACGGGCTCGCGAAACAGATGAATTGAATCCAGCGCTGACCAGCCCTATTCAGCCTTGATGCCTGCGAACTTGATCACCCTCGCCCACTTTTCGGTGGCATCTGAGATGATCGTCCCGAATTCCGCAGGCGAGCCCCCAAGCACTGTGCCGCCCAGCTCGACGATCCGGGCTTTGATTTTGGCTATCGGCGAGGCCGGCATTGAGCTCCTTGTTCAGCATATCGATGATTTCGGCCGGGGTGTTCCTGGGCGCGCCAATGCCCGCAAAACCGCTGGCCTCATAACCAGGCACGAAGTCTCCCACCGTTGGAACGTCCGGCAACACGTCCAATCGGGTCGCGGTCGTTACCGCCAGGGCGCGCAGCTTACCGGCCTTGATGTGTTCGATCGACTCCGACACCGGACTAAAAATCACCTGCAGGTGGCCGCCGACCAGATCGGTGGTCGCAGGCGCGCCGCCCCGATACGGGACGTGGACCAAATTCACCCCGGTCATCATCTTGAAGAGTTCGCAAGCAAATGTTTTGCGGGGTGCCGTGGCCGGCCGACCCGTAGTTGATCTTGCCCGGGTTGGCCTTGGCGTATGCGATGAACTCAGGGATCGTCGTGGCGGGGACCGACGGATGCACCACGACTACGTATGCCAGCCGCGCGGCGCAGATAACCGGCGCGATGTCCCGGATGAAGTCGAAATTGAGATTGGTGTAGAGCGCGGCATTGATCGCATGCGGGGTCACGATTTGCAGCAGCGTGTAGCCATCCGCGGGCGCTTTGGCGACCGCCTCGGTTCCGATGTTGCCGCTGGCGCCGGCGCGGTTCTCAATGATGAATTGCTGGCCGAGGCGATCCGACAGCCATTGACCCATCAGGCGCGCCTGGATGTCGGTAGCCCCGCCGGCGGGAAAGCCGACGACGATGCGCACCGGCCGTGACGGATAGGCTTGCGCCCGCGCAATGCGGGGCACGGCCGGCAACGCAGCAGCACCCACGGCCAGATGCAAGAATGTGCGGCGGGGAAATTTCATGATGCTCCCTCCACAGTCTGCGCTACGTCGGAACAGACTACACCGTCTTGTGAGAGGTGGAAGGGGCCAATGCGCTTTCACCAGCTTGGCGCGGCAATTCCCAGCCACGCCAAAGGAACGTGTCGCTTGCGCGGCACCGTCAAGGAGACAATCGAAGGTCAGCAGCCGAACTGCGATTGCGCCAGGAGTGCGCATTCGAACACACCGGACATTGACGCGCGCCGCCACATCAGTTCAAATCCGAGTTTGACCAAGCTCATGTGCCAACGGCTGGAAGTTGTCGCGGAGCTGCCTGCGGTTGTTTCTCAGGGAACGGTCTGTGCCCGGCGCTTGCCGGGCGGGAGCGAGCGAGTAGAAGACTGCGCTTTGGTTTTGTTGCAAAACCCCGCCGCAAGCGATTACGAGACTTAAGGCCGTAACATATTGAGATCGCGACAATATATTGGGGTGGTGTAACGGTAGCACAACAGACTCGACTCTGTTTGTCTGAGTTCCAGATCCACAGTTCCCCAGCCAACCTCACGGTGTGCAAATAATACCCATAAAAAATAAGGGTTTCTTTCAAATCCTCAGACGACCTACCACCCGCTCTACCACCCCGCTCACGCCAGCGTGCCTGTGGGAAGTGAGGGAGGCGCAACTAACAAACGTCTTGCAGTCTCCTTTGCAACCACGCACCATCCACGGGCGAAGAAGGAAACCGAGGGCTGGAATAATCCGCAACCGGCCTTACGCTCAGCCTGAGGCTGAGCCGTGTCGGAAACGCCCGAGCAAAAGCCCGCGAGATTGAGTCTGGCGATCGCGTCAGGTTGGCTTGTGCAAGACCGCGACGACTTTTAGATCTCCCGCGGCTGAGTCGTAGGCGGCATCGCAGTCCGCGAGTTTCCGATGAAGTCAGGATTCAGTTTTGCGGATTACCTGCTCTATGTTGATCGCAGCGCTCGTTCCGCGCGGCGAAACCCGAGGTACGCTCACTGGCGTGGGCCCAATCGCAAGCCACGCAGCAGGTCTCCCGGATAACCTCCGGCACACCGTCTTGCCGCCACGGTTTCCTCAGCCTTCGAGAAGGTCGAACGGCTGCGCGGTCGCAGCGCTTCTTTGCACCAGCGGGTTCAGGCTGAAACGCGCAGCCGAAGTTTTCCATCCCAGGGCCAGGAGACCTTCGCCGGTGGCTGTCCGGCTATGCCCCCTCGCGCGCCTAACGCATTTGCCTCATCTGGATGAGGACAGGGTCTCTGGAAAGTCCAGGCGCAGGCCATTACCCACCTGAATCACCTCACTCGCCAGGCCGACTTACGAGCGCTCATCGAATTGGCAACCAGAAGCCAGCAAGGACACCACCCCAGCCGTCAGTGCGGCTACCGCCTGCTCAAGTTCGGTGGGCCAAACGCATTTTGTTCTTCTTGGACGGTAATCTTGGCAAGCAGACCGAGGACGAGTTCGCCAACTTCACGCCGCCGGACGACACCCGTAAACTCTCCACGCTCTACACGGTCCAGCGGCTAAAGACCAATTCGATCAACCCTGCCGCAGGTGGTTATCACCATCACAGCGTCTCTACTCTATGCTAAAGGGCGGCAGGCGAGTTCGACGCCAGACGAATGAGGAGGGCTCACGGCTTTCGACACAGCCAGCAGAAGCCATGGAAGGGCGAACCGCCTGACGTAGTTTACAATGCCGGCATCCCGCCAGAGTTCTTCGACTTCATCATCGTGGACGAGTGCCACCGCTCTATCTACGAGCTCTGGGCGCAGGTGTCTGCTTTACTTCGACTCGTTCTCGGTCGGCCTGACCGCCACGCCTGCCGGCAAGACGATTGGCTTTTCAATCAAGAACCTCGTCATGCAATACGGCCACGACGAGGCAGTCACCGATGGCGTCAACGTGGACTTCGACGTGTGCCGCATCCGCACGCGTATCTGCAGGCGGGCGCGACCATCGTCGCCGATCGGACTGGCGTCTATGGGCGGAGCGCCACAAACTCACCTCGCGCTGAGCGTCTCGCAAGACTCGATGCAGGACCTGACATACACGGCCGACGAACTTGACCGCGATGTCGTGGCCGGGAGCCAAATCCGCACCGTCATCCGCCAGTTCCGCGATCGGGTTCTGCCCGACGCTTCCTAACCGCACCTGAGAAGTCCCTAAGACGCTCATCTTCGCCAAGGACGACTCGCACGCCGACGACATCGTCCGCATGGTGCGCGAGGAGTTCGCTGAGAAAGAACGAGTTCTGCGAGAAGATCACCTACGCACAGGCTTCACCCGCGTGGCGAAGAAGGTGAAGAACGACGACGGCACCGAGTCGCGAGGTCACCGAATGGGTGAAGACGTCCAGCCTCTCGCCCGACGAGAGATTCTCGCTAACTTCCGCAACAGCTACTTCCCGCGTATTGCCGTCACGGTGGACATGATTTCCACCGGCACGGACGTGAAACCTATCGAGTGCGTCTTCTTCCTGCGCAAGTGTGAAGTCCGCCAGGGTTCTTCGAGCAGATGAAAGGGCGCGGCGTGCATCATTTCCCCCCAGATGAGCTCAAAGTCAGTCACGCGCCCAGCGCAGGCCAGAACGCTTGTAAATGGCGTGAACGCCCCAGTGGGCGTCTCTGAGCAAGGACAAGACCAAATTCTCATACGCGGCTAAACCATAGCCATCCTCTACGCTCCGGGTTACGGCAGGAGCCACGTTACCAGGGCGGGACCGATCCAGGCCCTCACCACCTAGCCGGACGCTTGGCGCGCCTGCAGCACCAGTTCTCGAGCAGCTCACGAGCTTCACCGCCGATTGGCACCAGGGCTTCGAAATCTTCCTGATCCTCGCGGGCGACCTAATTGCCGCAGCGCCGCCAGGCTGATCTTAACAATCACCAGCGAAGCAAACCTTCTCCACCGAAACACGGCCGGGCAGAGACGAACTCAAACAAGCGACCGGGAAGCAGCTCGCGCAGCACGGCGTCGCCTTCCTTGGGGCGCAGCTTCCGTTCGCCGCATCCTTAGGGTACTCAAAAAAACGAACGCAGACCATCGATCGACTTATTCCGGCCGACGACGCACGTCTATCTCGCCGGTTCGACGCCTCGCCGTTGGCACGACCGGTGAAGGATTTCGAGCCTGGGTTGCCGCCCATAAAGACGAACACCGCGCTCCAGTACTCTATTCGGCGCGGCCATGAAGCTCTCACTCAGGACCTGCGTCAAATGCGACGCCCTCCGCTGCCCCACCGCTTTGCTGCCTGCCC